>ULRN01001896.1_pt1 | contig 11640 bp, 13 predicted proteins | sample 1955461 | NCBI WGS metagenome assembly ULRN01 (sample SAMEA4835683, study PRJEB28245) | human gut metagenome | biome: gut microbiome; material: fecal sample | place: Denmark | collected 2008 | reverse complement strand
CCATTTTCTTTGGGACACTGCTCCACCAAAAGCGTCAGCATCCCCCGTAATGTACCAGCAGATTCATAGGCTCTGGGAACAGCATCCAAAAACGCCTGGGAATACGGCTTTTGGAATTTTCTTTTCCCAGGAAGGGGCTTCCCTACTTTATGGTCTCGGACTTCAAACACCACCATACATGCAATGGTCACTGCTGATAACAGAAGCAGGGCAATCCCGATGATACTATAAAACATTGATTCTCCTTTCCTGTTCCGAAATTCGGAACATTCCGTTTTTATTCCCGGAAATAATCCGCAATCTCAAAGACCTGTTTCATGGCCTGTTTGGGTGTCAATTCTTTGGTCAAAAATCCGCTGGCATACACACGCCCCTCACCCTTGGAATATTGGAACTGTACCCCCGGCACCTTTTTCCCGATTCTTTCCAATTTTTCTTCCAACTCCCTTCCGCCTTTGCGTTTTGCGGAAATGTCAAACTGGATCAAGTCTTCAAAAAACAGAAAGGCATAGGACAGTTTCCCTACCTCTCCATGGAGCTGTTCTCCTTCTTCCGAATGCCGGATTTCCAACTGCTCAAACTCGGGTTGATTGTTCTGCAGATATTTCTGTAAAACCGTTGCAGTCAATTCCTCTCTGGTAATCTCCTGTTCTTTGACGGAAACCCGCAACGGTCGCTGTCTCCATTCATTCTCTTCGGCTGCATCCATCTCTTCTGGGATTACTTCCGCTGAATCCGGTTCGGTTTCCACCTGCGGCAGCACGTCTCTCTCTTTTTCTGGCTCCTGTGGCGATTCCTGTTTGGATTCCAGCAGCTTTTTCAGCAAGGAGGTTCTCTCCTCCCCCAATTGTTTCAACAGCATCTCTTTCTGCTCCAACTGGGTAGCCAAATGTTGGTTCTCCTCCCGCAATTGCGTCTTTTCTTGGAACAGAGTATCCCGTTCCTGTTTCACTGCCTCGTATTCCAATTTCGGCACATATGCGGACAAATCCGGAAGGGACGGTGGGATTCCGCATTCCTGTTGGCCGATCTTATATTCATACTCCCGTTTCAGATCTTCCGCTTCCATCCGCTCATTGCGCAGCTGTTCCAGTTCCAGTCGGCTCTTCATCAGCAGTTCCTGTTGCTGTCCTTCATAGAGCTTCTTGGTCTGTTCAAAGTCCTGTTTTTCACGCTGCAGCTCTTCCTGTTCTTCCCTGTGTGCCACTTCCTGTTCTGCCAGCTTCTGTTGGGCAGATACCAGCTCCTGTTTCTGTCCTTCCAGGCTTTGGTATTGTTTTCCAAGCTCGGTCTGGATCTTCTGCAGTTCCTGGCTTTTCTGTTCATACTCTTGTTTCCGTTTCTGGTACGTTGCTTCCCGTGCAGCAAAAATGCGCTGCATCTCTTCCAGATACTGTTCGGTTCCGGATCCTTCGGGCTCCGGAAGTTCCCTTGTTTTCTCTTCTTCCATACATCCTCCTTCTTCGTTTACCACCAGGAATCCCCGGTTTTTGGCACTGGTACTTGAGGTACCGATGCCACCGGTTCTTCCGGCTCTGTAGGTTGATTGGCTTCTTCCAAATCCGGTTCTTTTTGTTCGGATTCTTCTCTCTGTTCGATTTTGGGACGTTCCTTTTCGGGTAGAGTCGTCAGGGAACGTCCCAGACAAAGGCTGCCACAGGCAGCCAGAACCATGCTGGTTATCAGCAACATCTTATTTCGTTTCTTCATGGATTCGCACTCCTTTCTAAAAGGCAGTGCGTTCTTCCACTACCTTTGTATTCACTGCCAGCCGCTTTGGGGTCTGAAAATATCCCACACAGGTCACAAGCGTGACTCTGGCAGTCTCCTGACTTTCCCGACTGGAAAAGCAGGGATCATCCGCCTGCAGATACGTCCAGTCTTCCACCTGCAGTTTCCGGACACGCTCCGGTGTATACAGATAGGCTTGCGGATTTGCTGCCAGAAACGCATCGTTCGTGAATTGTTTCAGGCTCCCGAACATCTGTCCGGAAGCCATGTTGTGGGCAAACAGATACACCTGACTGTCCGAAAGCCTGGCTCCTGCAAAGGTAAAAATACTCCCCAGTGGGCTGTATGCCCCTTCAAAATCTTTGGTCAGGTATTCCGTATCTGTCTGTCCCGTCAGGATGGGGCTGTCTACCCCGATCTGGGGTACATACAGCCATCCCACGATTTCCGGATTGATGCGCTGCAGTGCTGCAAAATCAATGGTACGTTCCATGGGATCTGCCTCCTGGCTGACAGTCTCTTGTACCACCAGTTTCTGCAGCGCTTCCCCTTTCACCTTGATTTCTTGGAATGGTTTCTGTTCCCGGTATGCCAGATAAAAGCAGCCCACACCCAGCAGCACTAACAAAAAGACCAATCCCAAAAGTCCCTTACTTTTTCTCATGTCGTTTTGCTGCAATTACCAGTCCCCCGGCAAGCACCAGAAGGAGGACTCCCCCTTCTACATACCAAATGGTGGCATCAAACAGTCCGGTCTGGGGTGCCGTATGCTCGGCTGGTCTCGGGGTGTGCTTCGGTTCCACTTTGATGTCGTAATGTAAGGTTTCGTCTGTTTCCATGGTAGGGATGCTTAAGAGGGTCGGGGATACCAGATCGTACCCCGGCTGGTCTTTGGCCGTTAAAAGATACACTCCCAGCTCCTGTTTTTCAAACACCACCTGTCCGGTTCCATCCGTTTTTTTACCCGGCTCCTGTTTGGCGGTCTCTGCCAACTTCTTTGCTGCACTTTCCAACTGCTCTGCAGTGGTCAGCGTATTCAAATCGATCTTTGTGGATTCATATTCCGGAAGCAGCGTATAGGTGCTGTCCTGGATCTCTCCTACTTTGGTCAGGGAAAACTCCACATCCGCTACGCTGGTTCCCTCTTTTCCCGGTGTCAGCTGGACGGTCACGCTTCCGGTCTGTGTTTCCTGCCCGGTATTCGGTTCTGCTGGTTCCTGGGCTGCCTGCACACTGCAGACGCTCCCAAAGGTCAATAGCAGTGCCAGACATCCGGCACTAAATCTTGTCATCATATTTCGCTTCATTGATTGTCCGTCTCCTTTCTCTCCAGATATACAGGAGGAATAATAGTAAGAACGCAAACGGCAACAGGGTAAATACCAATTCCCTTGCAGAGGGCAGTTCTTCTCCCATGCTGTTTACTTTTTTTGCCTCATAAGGCACCCGCTTTCCAGTTACGATCAGGCGGTGTGTGTTTAACCCGTAAGGGGTACAGGTAATGATCGATGCCAGATCCTGCCCTTCCTGGATCTTTAATATAGAGACTTCTTCGGGCTTTACCACCTGGATCTCCGTCACCTGATAGGCCAGGGTTTCATTTAATACGTGGAAAAAGAAATAATCCCCCTTTTCCATCTCATCCAATCGGGTCAAAAGCTTCGACTGGGGAAGTCCCCGGTGTCCGGTTAAAATGCTATGGGTAGATTCCCCTCCCACCGGAAGGCTGCTTCCCTGCAGATGCCCGATCCCTTTTGATAAGACTTCTTCACTCGTTCCATGATAGATCGGCAGTTCCACTCCGATCTTTGGGATATCCAGACTTCCCATGACCCCCGTCCCAGTCGTATCCAGCAGGGATGCGTAAGACGCATCCCCCAAAAGAAGTGCATCCTCCTCAGATAAGGTTGCCCCATTGGTTTGGTAGAGAATGCTGTTGTAATGTTCTGCCTGTTTCCGTAATTCTTTTACATCCCGTTTCTGTTCCCGGATGGTCTTCTGATAGGTTGCAATCACCTTTTCCTGCTCTTTCTGACTGTACAGATGTGCCAGAAGGGGCAGACAGCAACAAAGGAATCCAAGGACGAATAACACCCAGATTCCCCATCGTTTCCGCATTCCTTATTCCTTCTTTCTTGCTTTTGTAACTGCCACTGCCATCAGCCCGGCTCCTGTTACCAGGAGGATTGCCATTGCCGGAGTACCGGTAACCGGAAGTTTGCTTCCCACTTTGTTGACAACGGTCAGGTTCGCATTTCCCTGTTCCGGATCGGTTTCCAGCTGCAGGTCATTTTCTTCCGTTGCCCCGTCATAGAAGCTCTTGATATGTGCCGTTGCCTGCAGCTCCTTCAAGGTTTCTGCCGTAGCGCCCTGCCCCTTGATGTAATTGTTTCGGTCATCCGTGTAGGTTGGGATGATCTTGATCTCGATGGGGTCTTTTAACAACCGGTATCCGTCCGGGGCTTTGGTCTCTTTCAGCCAATACGTTCCCTGATCCAGACCGATGAGGATCACCTGTCCATCCGCTCCGGATACCATCTCCACCGCATCCTGTGGTTGGCTGCCACCTGTGTGATCCGTACCTCCGGCAGAATCCCGGTTGATCACATGATAGCCTGTATCCCCCTGTTTCACGTAGACTTCGTTTTTACAGTCTTTGTCACTGTATAACCGGAAATGTGCACCCTGCAGCACCTTGTCATGGTCATTGGTTTTCACAATGTCAATCCGATAGGTGAAGCAGACGACCGTATCCCATGGGGTAAATCCTGTTTTCCCGTCTCCGTTGGAATCTGCATCGTTGGAGAATTCCAGCCGCACATCATTCTCAAAGCCCGGACGTCCCGTATCGTTGGCTGCCAGATCATTCAACGTTGCCTCATAAGTCAGGGTCACTTTCTGTCCATAGGTATTTTCCTGTTTGGCATTAAAATTCGGGAACTGTCTGTCCACGATTGCTTTGATATCCTGGACAACCACCTGGAAAGTATCTTCCCCTCCTGGATTGGTGTTCACAGTAAATTCCCCTTTTTTCAACGTGTAGCTTTTCCCCTTTTCATCGGAAATGGTGATCTTCACACTTTCCGGCTGGAATGTCAGGGCTTTGTCCATCTTGTCATGCCATGCGTAGTAATAGGTCTTGTATCCGTTCATGTTTGGAATGTTGGACTCGTATTTGTAAGGAACAGTCTGGCCGATCTCATAGTCCCCAATGTCATTCCAGCCGTTTTTATCCGGAATGTTCTGGGGCAGATCATCCTCCTGGATTTTTTTGATCACACTTGGATAATCGGATTTGATCTGCATTTCTGCCGTTGGGTTTGCTGTACTCACCATACAAAGAGATCCTGCAGAGTGTGTCCCTTCCACATCCGTAATTTCATCCACCAGATAATAGCCGAACGCTAAGCCTGTCAGCTGGACAGAATTGTCAGCTTTTACATCCTTTACATTCACCACCTCGGACTGCACGCCCTGTTTTTCGATTTCATCTCGTAAGTCCTCTACGAAATACCGAAACTTGCTGTAGCGTCCTTCCAGTTCCTGTTCCGTCTGCGCTCCTTCCACTTTGTAGGCGTTCAGAGACTGGATGTAATCGATTACCATATATTCTGTCACATCATCCACTGGAACAGACAGTGCCTTTGCTGCCACATTCTTTAATGCCTGTTCGTAGGCTGGATTGAAGGTGTAATTGATGGATTCCATGCCCTGTGCATTCTGCGCCAGGAACAGCTTGTACACATGGAATTTCTTCCCTACCAGCGTCTGGCCTGCATTTCCCTTGATGGTAATGTTTGCCGTGCCGCTTCCCATGTTGGCAATTCCGCCCTGGGTGTGATATTCCTTTGCTGCCACGGTTGCTTCTTCTGCAGCCTGTACTGTCAACAGCGGAGCCCCTACGGTACTCCCGCTGATTCCACCCAATGCTAAGAGTGTTGCGAACATCCACACTTTATTTCTCTTCATCTTCCTGTTTCCCCTTTCTCTTCATAAAGTATCCTGCCACTATCAGACAGCCGATTCCCACCAAAACGATTCCCAATGTCCAAGGGCTTCCGGTTTCCGGCATCTGCATTCCCACAAAATTTACTACTTTTAGATGCACTTCCCGTTCTGCTTTCGTTCCGGTAATGGCAAAATCCCCGGTTGTATCCGTATACTTCTTTCCATTCACATAGTATTCAAAGAGATCTTTTTGCGGATCACTTTTGGTGTAGATTTCATACACGATATCCGTGCCGTCCGAATTCACCGGGATCCGGTAACCCTCCGGTGCTTTGGTCTCCTTCAGATAATATTTCTTTTCCACTTCCAGATCCTGAAACCGCAGGATTCCATCTTTTCCACTGGTCGCTTTCTGCAATTCCTGCTTGCACTCCTCGTCTGTATAGAGGGTAAATTCTGCCCCTTCCAGCACTTTTGCATGGTCATTCACCTTGTGGACAATCAGCTGATACGGTGCTAATACATCCTCTACGTGAAGCTGTGCCGTTCCATCCTCACGAACCGTAAATTTCATGGTTCCGGTTTTGTCCGTTGCCGTATTTTCCAGCAGCGTGATCTTATTATTTTCGTCCACCGAAAACTTCAAAACACCTGGATTTTTGGTATACCCATCCGGTACGCTTTTCTCCTGAATGGTATGGGTGCCACGGGTCAGCCCCTTCAACACGGCCTGTCCCTTTTCATCCGTTGTCACTTCCTCCTGGTTTCCTTTGGAGTCCGTGTGTAGGAATACCACGCCTGGGATTGGCGTATCCTTTCCTTTTAAGACTTTTACGATATCCAGTGTCAGCAAGGTTTCTGGAATTTTAGGCTCATTGTAGGTATAAATAAACTCACTGCCATCATTATTACTGGTAATCGGAATCACAAATATTTCCGGATTGATAATATAGCCTTCTGGGGCTTTCGTTTCTTGTACTGTTACTACTCCCAGTGGAAATGTTGTTGCACCTGTAGGTGTTAAATAAAATTCATCTCCGGATACTAAATGGTCTTGATTTAACTTACACTGACCTTTTTCATTTGTCCTAAAAATCCATTGACGCTCTGCTACTTTTCCCTGTTCTGCCGGATCCTGCGTTCCCGTTGGTTCTGTTTTATAGTATTTCACCGTAAACTCAGCCCCTTCCAACGAGGCGCTTCCCTGTGGTTTGTTCTGATTGGTTTCCTTGTCAATTTTTCCAAGCAGCACTCCCACCGGGTCTAATTGTGGAAGGTCTTTCACTTTCACCACCGCAGTCCGTCCTGCCGTGACGGTAACCGGATGTACTTTTTGATCCAGGACAAACCCTTTCGGGGCTTTAATCTCTTTGATAAAATAGGTACCGGTCTCCACTTCCACCGTATTGGAGTTTCCCTGCGCATCGGTGGTCAGATCCGCAATCTTTGTGGTGCAGGCCTGCTCTTTATAAGCACCATAGATTGCACCCTCCCTACTATAACAACTGTTTCCCTCTGTCAATTCCGGGTTGGCAGACTCCTTTTTCAGGTTGATGCTCCCTTTTTGGTCTTTTTCAATCCACACAATATCCTGTTTATCGTTATACGCAACATAAGCGGTATACTGATCCATCAGACCACGATCTCGGACAACCTTTACCCACCGTTCTTTCAGTTCCACGGAAATGTTATACACCCATGCCAGCTGGTTATAATTCAATCCTGTGGTATATCCGCCATACAGGTAGCCAATGACTGCATGGCAACATCCGTAAATATCCGGAATGTGCGCCTGCACAGATGGTGATTCAAAATAGGGCTTGCTGACATCGTATGCCGGCCCACCGATTGAAACCAACAACATTGCTTTAATCAGATCATTGTTCAACTTTGAGATCTGAAATACGCCTGATGGAGTGGGACTGTTTGGTTCTGCACAGTATCCCAGATGGGTACCCGTTTCCGTCTGTACGCTAAATTCCGTTGTATTCCAGGATCCATAAGCATGGGGTGTTCCCGGCCGGATCGTTGCCTGGGAGCCCACTGCCGCAAAAAAGCTGCTCCGATCCTGCGTTTCCCCTTCTACACGTGCCTCTCCGATTGGTTCCTTTTTTGTATACTTCCCAAGCTCTTCTTCGGGGATCAGTCCTTCCAGCTTTTCTTTGAGTTCCTGGATGTCTCCTGCCTGTTCGTCAGGATCCACTGTCTCTGCCGCCCATACAGGCATACTTCCTGACAACAGCAAAACCGCCAGAATTGCAGACAGGATCCGTTTCCATTTTTTCATGCAAGTTTCCCTCCTTTTTTCTTTTTGTTCTTCCTGCAACAACCCTTGTTAGGAAGAATCCGCAATCCGGATTCGGTTCCGATATCGTCTCATTTTTGCTCCCTCCCTTCAAAATGGGTGCAAAAAAAGAACACTCTTTCGAATGTTCTTTTTTATTTCCTGTCTTCTGTTTATTGTTCTGTTCCAAACTCCGCTTTCATATAAGCATCCTGTTCCTCTTCTGTCATGGCATCCCACATATCATTCCAAGCGTTCTCCGCTTCCAACTGCTCTAAGGGAAACGGCAGCTCCTCGTTGGGATCAATCAGAGTCCCCTGATACCAGAATGGCTGCATTCGCTCTTTCTCTGCCATATGTACTCCTCCCTGCTATTTCTTTGCTCCACATCCAGTACAGAAGAATCCATCACTGACAGTCTCTGTCCAGGCTGGAGTATCGACTACATAGCGTGTTCCGTACTCTGCCGGATGCTCCACCGTTCTTGTTACTTTTTTATAATACTCTGTGTGATATCCTCCACCTTCACCATTTTCAGCATGTGTAAACATATGTCCCCACGGATCTGCTGTACAATCCGCACCACATACGTTGCAACACTCCCATGGATCATAGACATCTTCTGTGACTGTCTCTGTCCAGGCTTCTTTCACTACATACTGCTCGTTATGTCCCACTTCCGGATGATTGACTGTATGGGTCTTCTCCTGCCAGGTGTGGGTATGCTGTGGTTTTTCTGGTTTCGACTCTGGCTGGCTCGGCTTCTGTTCCGGCTTACTCGGTTTTTGTTCCGGCTTAGATTCCGGCTGACTCGGCTTCGTCTGTGGTTTGTTGGGCTTCTGTTCTGGTTTGGATCCCGGTTGACTCGGTTTCTGCTCCGGTTTGGAAGAAGATTCTGTTTTTCCTGTTTCTTTCTCTGCTTTTACCGATTCTTTCTTATCCGACTTTTCTGCCGATTTCTTATTGTCAGAATTTTCTGACTTTTTTGCCGTAGTTTCCTTTTTTTCCGCTGTCTTTTCAGACTTGGTTTCTTCCTTTTTTCCAGTATCCTGTTTCGTACCCGTTTTCTTATTAGAAGTTGTATCCTTCGAATCCGCTTTCGCAATCTTCTGATTGGAGGACTTTGCCTCCTGTTTTGTCTCTACCTTTGTCTGCACAGCAGTATCCTGATTCGCTGCTACATATCCGCCGATCCCCAATGCTGCGATCAAACAGATTCCCCCACCAATCTGGATCTGTCGTTTGTATTTTTTCCACATTTCTTTCATTCCTCTTCGCTCCTTTTCTATACTTTTCTAATTTTAGTATACCACCTTTGCAAGGTGCTTTCTAGGTTACTTTACGTTACTTTAGGTTACCCTGCGTCCGCCTTAAAGCCGTTTTTTCATCCGCAGATATTGAAAAATACTGACCTTTCTGGATGTCGGCTTTATTTCTAACATAGGATCCTTCTTTAATCGATACACCAGTTCATACTCTGACCTCTTATCTTCATATAACCGTTCCAGACAATGTGTAAAACTAAAATCTGTTGTTTTTCTCGCCTGTTCTATTTCTTCTTTTAATAAACATAAATCCGTTTCATAATGGGACTTCGACAATGCTCTGTCCGCCCGGAAGGCCGACAGATAAATTTCCCATGCCATAGACCCTCGCAATTCCTCTTTGGGAATTTCCCAAAGCCTTATTTCTGCGGATAACAGTTTTTCTATATAGGGATTATGAAAAATTGAATCCGATTCCATCCTGTCATCTCCTTTTTTCCAATTTTAGTATATCACCTTTGTAAGGTGCTTTCTAGGTTACGTTACGTTACCCTGCGTCCACTTGGAATCCATCTTGTCAGAAGATCGGACTCTTTCCATATCCAAATATTTTTCCCGCAAATACCAGGCATGGTCTTCTGTAATATCCCCATCTATAAATGCACAGTTGATGGAACCATACAATTCTCCCCACAGGCAGTCATACGGCCATTTTCCTTCTTTCATCGCATCTAAATCATGCTGCAGATATCCCGGAAGATTGATTTCATAATATTCCTTTGTCTCCATTGAGATCTCCTTTTCTGACAATTTTAGTATAACACCTTTGCAAGGTGCATTCTAGGTTACTTTACGTTACTTTAGGTTACCCTGAGTCCGCAAACTTTACTTCCGGAACCGTTTTTCCTGAACCGCTTTTCGGAACATCTCTGCAGATATTTCCGGTTGTTCTGTCTGTTTCTTTACAAATCCATCAATGGATGTATCATAAACAAAGCGTTTCACTTCTCTCATATCCCCTGTTTCATAATATCCAATCAGCTTTGCGAAAAATTCCTTCTGACACTCTACCGGAATACGGAGAACACCTGCACCGCCTTGAATCATGATCTGATTGGCTGCAAGCTGCGCCGTCCGCTTATTTCCATCAAAAAACATCTGGGAACGCATGATATAAAGCATGATCGTAATCGCTCTTTCAGTCACGGACAGATCCGCATTCATAATCGCCTGAATCTCCGATTCTATTTTTTCATAAATTGGAATCTCTGGCTTCCAAGATGTTCCACCAATACTGACATCTGAATTTCTCAAATCCCCAGCATTTGTTACGATTCCTACACCAATTTCTTTGTTTAATTGACGCACATAACGCAAATCTAATGGATAATCTACTGTATCAAACAAAAATTCCCATCCATGTTTTAGGTTATTTACTTTTACGATATCCTCCACACTTAATCCGGCAACGCTACGTCCCTCATAGATTTCCTGTGTATCTGGAAAGGTAACCGCAATTCCTTCTAATTTTGACTGGGAATAAATACTATCTACAATGTTTCGCTTTGCATAAAAAATATTGTCTTGTTGCTCCATTGAGAATTTATCTTGAATCATCTTCTTTTTCCTTTCTTAACTCGCATAAATCTGACGAATCTCCTGTTGTTCCTTTTCTGGAAGTTCCGTTATCAATCTGGCCGTGTTTCCTTGCACCATTGTACCAGTCGGTGCGTCCGCTTCCTCGCATTTTAGGAAAAACAGCTGTCCTTCCTTTTTCAAAATTGCTTTTTCCTGATAGTAGCCAGATACATAGTATGACATAAAACCGTCTCCTTTTTTCTCGATAATTCTACCACTATTTTATCCAAAGCATATGGATTATTCAAGTCTTTCAAAGCCAGCATTTCTAAGAGCTAGAAATCATACTTGTTCAGATATTCTCGAATCATATCCCTCCTGTTATTTGCGATGTTCCGAATTTCGGAACAAACTTAATTTTCCTTGTAATCATCAGGTTTTGCATTTTCTCCCTTAGTTTTTTGGGTCTGTAGTACTGTTTCCACGCCTGAAAAAACGAACAGGAAAAGCACCGCATAACCAGCAATCGTATACAGATCCTTCCACAGATGAAATTTCATAAACAATACTACAATTAGGAGCAAATAAAAACTCTCCAAGAAGGGAACCTCTACTGAAAACTTGTTCCTACAACAAATTTCCCTATATCCTGTCATAAATAAAATATAGATTGCAGCACCTATAGTAAATGTCCCTGGCAATAACATTTCATAGTCTTTCTGAGCTATGGATATCTGAACTGAAGCTTCTGTTGCCAACACGTACAGCACAATGGTTCCGAAAACACATCCCGTTGCTGCAACAAATCCGCAATACTTTTTGCAAATCCAGTTC
>ULRN01053369.1_pt1 | contig 11673 bp, 9 predicted proteins | sample 1955461 | NCBI WGS metagenome assembly ULRN01 (sample SAMEA4835683, study PRJEB28245) | human gut metagenome | biome: gut microbiome; material: fecal sample | place: Denmark | collected 2008 | reverse complement strand
TACGCTCTCTTCTCCTTTCACAATTCTGTCATTACAGACAGAGATCTCAAGTTTCCGACCTATATTTCACAGGTTTTATAAGGAACCAATCACGCTTCGTTTCTGATCCACCGTTTGGATATAGAAATTTCCTTTACTACGCATCTCTTCGGCAAAATACAATATATCGGTATAAAATAATCACCAGCTACTACATATAGTGTTTCTGTGTTTTCAGGTGCAAAAAACAGGCCATCAACTCGAAAATTGATGACCTAAATATCGGTGCAAAAAGCTCACTTATTTGATTGTTGAAAAAAGCCCACCTGGTTTCCGTTCCTGCCTGCTACGCTTTAAGCAAGCCGGATGGTAACCAAGTGGGCTTCTTTTATTTCGGATATTCTATTTTTCTGATCCAGCCTTTTCCTTTGCTTCGCCACACGCCCCTCACATTGCCCCACTGTCGGCTTTTTCTTCCGGGGTGGGATTGTTTTGCGATGGAGACCCTTCTGCCCGACACAGGGCAAACGTGGGGCTTCCTGTTCCGTCCAGCACTCTTCCATTTTCAATAGGCAGTGCTTCTTGAATTTGAAAGCTGACCAGCCTCTGCTCAGGGAACGGATTTCCAATCATGCGGTAAGATCTGCGCTTATCCCATTGGGCATTTTTATAAACCATTCGCACGAAGGCCACGCACTTGATCTCACAGCTGCTGAGCTCATTCAGCTTTCCCACTCGATGAGCTCCTGCATCTGCCGCACTGCATACCTGCACGGCGATCTGATTCATTTGGGGATTGTATAAAAACCGATAGTGTGACGGCCAGCCGAGCGTTTCAAGAGTGCTGCGAAAAATCGTGATCCGTCCTTCATCCACGTTTAATGTCATACCGAGAACACCGGCGTGCCATATTTTCTGTTCTTGCAATCTACTCACCTCCTCCTAAAAATGGGCGCACTTCCCCCTTGGTTTCTTTTCATCCTTCTAATCCGCACTGGTACCGGGGGCCTTCCCCGTCAGGATGCTCATCGACACATATCCATCTATTTGCTTCACTTCTGATTCTTTCAGGTGTTCTTCTACAGGCACGCCAAAAGTGCCCGCAATATCATCTGGGTAAAATCCCTTCCTGGTATTCACAGGCTTTGTTTCCTCTGATTGTGGCGCACTTTCCCCTTTCTTCCGTTTCTGACTTTCGTGGAAAATTTCTGGCACGAGAAGGTCAAAAACATACAAGGTCTCTCCTTCAAAGTTGATTCGATACCCCAGTATCTTATAGCGGCAGTCACTATCCCAGCCCATCTCGTTATAAACCAATTCTGAAAAAGGCTTACAGGACATTTTTCTGCTCTTCCGCTTGTCCGGCTTCGCAATACACCAGCGCAAAGCGTCCTTATCATTTTCATCACAGCCGCGCACAACGATGCGCTTCAAGTCACTGTTGAACATGACGTGTACATAAACCACATCTTCCAGCCCACTGATACAGGCTGTGTTGAATGTGATGCTGTCTTTTCGAATCACAATTGCCGGGTCCCGGAGGTGAGCGAACAGTTCTTTTCGCACCACTTGATATCCATCATATGAAAAAGTGCTCTCCAGTTCTTCAGCCTTTGCATCTCTTTCAGTCTCCAATGCCTGCTCCTTCGGCGGCATCAACGTTTTGTTTTCCTCCATCTATGTCAATCCATCCTTCCATTATTTCTTCCGCTTCATGGAGCAGTGTATTTAGACCATCTGCGGTAAAAATGTTCATTTCCTTAATTTCTGATGCCGGCCGAAGTACATCCCAATTGCCGGCATAATGCTCCTGCTGCAAAATACCAATCTGTGCGATACTCGTGATCGGCTGTCCAAAAGTTCCCGCCCATTCCGGTGGGAAAATATAAATCGTCTTTTTAACTGTTTCGCCTTCCGATTCTTCCTCCTTAGGTGGCAGAACAATTTCCTCCACCTTGATCATTTCCGGCTCATCGAGTTCAAAGAGCATCAGCTTATCGCCTCCCTGCTCCACAAGCTGTCCACGGAAGCGGTACTTCAAATCTTCGTCCCACTCCATAATGTCAAAAAGAGCCTTTGCCAGCCCTCGACACCCAAGGGTGCTTGCACACCAGCGTCCTTCTTTCAATCTGCCCCAGCGGATTGCATTCGGATTGCTCTTTTCGCACGGCCGAATGGCAATACATCTGTCAACCGAATTCAGAAGCAATTCTACATACTCCACATCATCAAACTTTTTCAGACAGGCAGCATTAAAACGCAGCCTTCCGTTTGAAATTGTCATCGCCGGATTCTGCAAGGTTGCAAAATACTGTGCCCGGACTACTTCATAGCCAGTAAGATCCAGACGATTCCTTACTTCTACCGTGTTGGACTGTTTTTCCCGCATGACGCTTTCGGATGCTTCCCGGTATTCCTCTGCCGAGAAACCTGTCCAATCCTTATCAAAAGGCACATATCCGCGAAGAATGCCATTATCTACCACACTCAAAACTGGCAACGGATGATTTTTCTTTTTATACGTCCGGGATGCGCGCAGATGATTGGCCGCATTGAAAACATCTCTGGAGACAATCGCCTCGTGATGATCCCGCTGACGATACTGCGTTCGATCATTGTTGTTCTTCTTTGCCTTGTGCGTAAGGAAGTTTGGTGTGAAGGTCTTTCTCGCCAACACATCCCCACAATGGCGTTCGTTTGCAATGATGCCGGCAATCGTGCCCGGATTCCATTCTGTGTTCCCTAGTTTTGTCTTTCTTTCGTAATCTGTCAAAAGTTCTGCTATATCCTTCAGCGAAAACCCATTCAGATACAGGTAATAAATAACCTTTACCGTTTGGGCTTCCTCCTGATTCACCACAAGATTGCCATCCTCATCCTGGTCATACCCAAGCAATGCCGGTGTAAGGAAAAGTCCACGACTGAACCGGCGATCAATCGACCAGTTCATGATAATTGATTTGGAATGGGATTCTTCCTCTGCCACGGATGCCAGAATCGTCAGGATCATGCGTCCGTTACTGTCCAGGGTATAGATATTGTCCGCTTCAAATTTTACCCCTACAGGTGGGTCAAGATTCTTCAGCGTTTCGATAACAGAAAGGCAGTCAACGATATTTCTGGCAAAACGGGCGATGGACTTTGTAAGAATCAGGTCAATCTTTCCCGCCTTACAATCCTCGATCAGCTGCTGCATTCCTTTGCGGTGTGCCAGCGAAGTGCCGCTGATTCCTTCATCATCATAAATGCCAACAAACTCCCAGCCGGGTTGGGCCTTAATGTAGTCCGTATAATAATTTTTCTGAAGCTCATACGAGGAGGTCTGTTCATCATTGTCAGTGGAAACACGTACATAGGCAGCGACACGACGAATAGAGGTGCTTTCTCCAAGCCCCTCCACAATTTTGGCCGGGATAACCTCCAGTTCGGAAGTATCCACGCCTCTATATCGGTCTCTAATCCTCTGCTTACGATCTATCGCTTCTGTTCCACTGCTCATTCTATAGTTCCTCTCATTCCCCCGGTTTTATGCTCCAATACCACTGGCGCATCTTCCGATAACTTCGGATGCCGAGTTCTTTCTTTGTATTTTCTGCTGTTCTGCGGCTAATACCTTCATCGCTCAACCGCATATAGATTTCTCTGGATCTCATATCATCTTCTGAAAGCAACTTCTTAATCAGGTAGGCTGCTTTCTCAGACTTTGATTCAAAAACTGGTGTTTCCGGCTCTGCTAATGGATCTGGCGTAATTTCACACTCCAGCCATTTGAAGCCCTGCTCCGCTGTTATCGAAAATTTGATTTCTCCATCGGATGGAGCCAGACTGTTTTTTATCTGCCGGACGATGCGGACATCTGTGTTCTTTGGATCTCGCTCCACCTGCAGGACACTCCGGGCGGCCGCCACCACATCAATACTGCCAAGGCTCCGATACAGGCCTTTTGTCCCCTCTTTTTTGTTGAGGTGACCGATCAGCACAATGGCGCAATCATATACAGATGCCCACATACCAAGACGCTGCATCAGCTTTCTGGCTCTGCCTGCAATCTGAAGGTCAGAATCACTTCCGAGATAAGCCTGTATCGGGTCGATGACTACCAATTTCGGCCGAAATTCTATAATAGCCTGCCGGATGCGTTCATCATCCAGTGTCAGGCCACTGTATGTTTCTTCATTTATAAAAGCCACATTCCCACAATCTGCCCCACACTTTTCCAGCCGGGGCTTGATGGTATCTGACACACCATCTTCTGAACACTGGTAAATGACCCTCTGCGATAATCCAACTGCTTTGCCATCCGGCAGCTTTCCGCCTTTAGATAACTCTGCTATCAGATTCATCATCATTGTGGACTTACCATCGCCGGGGTCGCCTTGCAGCAATGTGATCTTCCCAACTGCTATGAACGGATACCACAGCCAACGAACAGAAGTCGCCTGTACATCACTATATAATGTAAGAATCCCTTTTTCTCCTTTGCTCGTCATCATTGTTCCTTTCCATGTGCAGTCTTTTCTACATTTATATTATAGAGTGTGTGTGGCGTTTTGACCTCCATCTGACAGGTGGAGTGTACTTAAAAATTCCATCTAGCAGATGGAAAAAAGTGCTAAGACCACACAGCAGATAGGGGTGTGGGCTTTTGCGGTCTTAAACTCTTCTATAATCAGTTGCTATGTGCATTTTCATGCGGGATAATCGTACTGCCTTATGCGGGATTCATAAGGAGGACCACACATGGCAATTGATTATACTGCGCTTGGACAGCGTATCGCTGATTTCAGGAGTAAGGAAAATTTATCACAGGAAGAACTTGCTTTCAGATGCGGAGTAGGAAATAAGCACATTAGTAACATAGAACTTGGAAAGAGCAAGCCAAGTTTGGAATCACTCGTTCAGATTGCAAACTTTCTGAATGTTTCCGCAGACGATCTTCTCGTAGACAGTCTGGCACATTCGGCTTCCACTGCCGATTCCGAGATTCACCGTCTGCTTTTGGACTGCAACACACTGGAGCAGGAGATTCTTACCCGAATGGTAAAGGAACTGAAAGCGATTTTATACGGATTGGGAGTATGATTTTGTAACCCGTTGACCACATAACAAAAAAGCCCGCATAAGCCACAACTGCACTTCGGAGCATGCCGGGGTGCTGTCTGTGGTTCATGCTGGATGAGGCAAAAAAAGAAGCCCACCAGCGTACCATGTAGGATTCTACACAGTGCGCCAGTGGGCTGAATATGTTTACTTTCTTATACCGCCTTTAATGGGGCTTTACCCATTGTTTCTTTGAACTCATCCACCGTCATATTTGCTTTTGCTGCCGCTATCTCAATATCAAGAGTTCCATCCTGAACCAAGTCAATCAGTGTAAGAATCTTGCCTTCAAGAATGCTCTCATTTCTTAAATCTTCCATCTGCTTGCACACTTCGCTCACTCCTTTCGGGTTTTCTTTAAGATATCTGGTTTTCTCAGCCATTAATGGAAAAATCATATCATTAGCCTGGGTACAGTTAAAATCATGCATCAATTTACCAACATCAGAATCCCCACGATACTCGCCATTCACATATATAATATGCGTTCCATCATTAAATGGTTTTCCAGTTGTGGTAATTATATTCTGTACAGGATATAATGGCTGGTTTTCTCCAAAATAATCGTTTTCTGTTATAAAGATTACATAAGTATCTGGTAAGCTACTAAAATCCTCTCCCGCATCAAGGTTCTCAATGTCCATCATGCTGGAGTGATATCTAGCACGGTGTGGGTCTGCTCCAATATCTGCTCTTTGAACTTCTATATCGTACTTTTTCCCCATTGAATCCGTACCATAAGCATCCAAAAGAATAGATTTCGCACCTGTTACACGTTTTAAATCAGCCTGGGTTTCACAAGAAACCAACTGTAAATCATTCTTCCCTGTTATAATGCGCAGCACCATTTCTGCTAATGGAACGTTATTTCTAAAAAGGCAACGCATAAAAGTATCATCAATCGGTCTAAAGCCACGTAAACGCTGAAGATCTTCTTGGTGATGTCTTTTCTTTCGTTCCTCCAGTGTCTCAGCCATCGGCGCCACCTCCTCAAAGTGTTTTCAACGAGAGTGTATAACACTCCTATTGTATTTTCATGTTACCATAAAGATGCCCTTTTATCAAGCAGTCATCTGTGAACTTTCCAGCAATTTTTGTTGGTCATCGTGTGTATTTCAAACCCCGATACGCATCCAGCACGAATTCCAAAAACTGGGGACTCATCTGCTCCACTATGCTCTTGCCATCCACATTCTCCAGCATGGTCACACCAGCTTTTGACAAGTCATCTTCTCTCTTCTCCAGCTCCCTGATGCTGTCTGCCACGGCCGCATCGATGAACGCCGCGAACTTTGCTCCGTCAACATTGCTTTGTATCGGCATCGGTGCGCCATCATCACCGGCCAACCGGATTACCTTCGGGTCAAGGATAGCCTCTACTTTTTTAAATGCTTCTTTCTCCGGCATCCGCCGCAGATACCCTTTCATTGCACTCACGACCACCAGCTCCATCTGGGTCGCTGCATAATCTTCTACTGAAAGCCATGCTAATCTCTTCATGTCGTTCTCTCCTGCTATGTGTATTTCTGTACTCTCAACATATAGCAGAATTTTGCACATAGCAATGGGTTCGGAAAAAAATCCTCCAAAAGAAAAAAATCCCCACCAGACAAGACAAAGTGTCTCATCCAGTGGGGTTCCCAAAATCACGCTTCCTGCTCCAGCAATGCTCGTTCTTGTGCTTTCCGTTTCCGGATCATCAGCGTGTGTGCCGTTTTTTCCTTTCTCTTTTCTCTATGGTACCGAATGCAGAGTCCGTTGACCTGCCAGCCGTCCATCAGCACCTCGACCGTTTTATTCGGATTGCATCTGCGGAATCCGATGAAAGCCATCAGCGTCCGGCTGTTGCCGGTGCTGGTCAGCTTGACTCCAAAATTCGTCGTGTAGGTGATCACATCACCGTCAACGATTCCTTCCTTGATGAATGCGAAGTAAACGCCCTTTTCAAATTCCAGGAAATCCGGAGCCTGTTCCACCCGGTCTGCACCCATCTTTCTTTTTCCACGCCGGATATCACTCAGGATTTTGCTTCGTGCCTTGCCGCCAAAGTCACGCAGGCAGCTTCCATCTGTATCCAGACCATTGACATTCAGCTTCATGCCGGCCTTGTTGATTTCGGGCAGGGCTTCCAGGCAGCGGATGAAAAAGTCGTAGTTGTGCTTCATCTCCGAAAGAAGCTGTTCTTCCTGGCTGAGTTGCTGCCGTTCGTCCATTTTCTCATTCAAACGCTCCCGCAGGTCATCCACCAGTCTTTCGTAGGTATCAATCTCCGGGCTGGCTTTCTGGCGGCCACGCTCTACTGCTTCTTTCAGCCGCCCCTGCATCTGAGCCATTTTTTCCTCCAGCTGCAGAATCTGCTCATCCAGTTCGGCTTTTCTGGAAGAATCCCGTTCTGCGACATGCTCCTGTACCTTCTGGTAGACCATCCGGAATTCCGAATCGATCCATGCGTTCTCCCCGTTTTCTTCATGGTCGCGCTTGATGGCGTACAACATTTCCATGAAACTCTGCTTGACCGCCGTCTCATACACAAAATGGGAAGGGCACTTTGCATCCCCTTCGCCGATATAAATCGGATGCCAGGCAACATCCGGGTCTGCTTTTCCCATAAATGGCCCATCGTTGGTCGGTGAGGTATCCTTAAGACTTGAGCACCGCCAAACGGGATAGGTATAATAATATCGTTCATAGTAATCATCCGGCGAACTGCCCTGTGCCAACAGCTCACTGCGGCAGGCATCCAGACACCTGTCATCCTCGAAGTGCGTTGCTCTTGCCTGCAGGGTTCTGCGGTAAAAGGGGGCTCCGCACTTTCCGCATACCAGGTTATCAAAGACATCCTTGCCCACTCGTTTTTCCCGCTTTTCATCCTTTTTCGTTCGGTTTTTCTTTCTGTGTGCCAGGATTTCCTGTGCCCGCATCCATACCGCGCGATTGATAATCGGGACATGGTGGTCCGTCACATAAAATTTCGGAGCTTCTCCATTGTTTGGAATCGTCTTGTGGCTCAGGAAATCGACGGTAACCGTTTTCTGCATTTCGCAGTCACCAACATATTTTTCATTCCGGAGGATAAAATCCACACTTTCGCTCTGCCATTTTGTCCCTTTGGATGAAGGGATTCCCTTTTCATTCAGTTCATTGCTGATTTTGTAAGAAGATTTTCCCAGAAGGAACTCATCGAAGATGAACCGCACCACCTTGGCCTGTTCTTCTACAATGACCCAGTCCTTATTCGTCTCACCGTCCGTATAACCGTAGACCGACCGTGGATTTCCAAAGGCAATCCCTTCCTGAAACCGCTTTTGAATACTCCAGCTGATATTCTTGGAGATCGAATTGCTCTCTTCCTGTGCCAATGCTGAAAGGATGGTCAGGAGCAGTTCGCCAGACGCATCCAGCGTGTCGATGTTCTCCTTTTCGAAGTATACACCGATTGGCGGGTCACACTGCCGAAGCTGTCTCACGCAATTCAGCGTATCGACCGTATTTCGTGCAAATCGGGAAATGGACTTTGTAATGATGTAATCGATCTTCCCGTCCAGCGCATCCTGCATCATCTGATTAAACTCGGTGCGGTGGTTACGGTTGGTGCCGGAGATTGCTTCATCTGCATACATTCCGGCAAAAGTCCAGCCTTCTCTTTCATTGATCAGCTTCGTGTAATAGCTTTTCTGCCCCTCATACGAAGTCTGCTGGGCAAGCTCATCGGTTGAAACACGGCCGTAAGCGGCAACCCGAATGTCCTTTGCCTTTTTCAGCTGACCGCCGGCAGACACTCTCCGCTTCGTTGCCGGAATCACCTGCACATTGTTTGCAACCGTCCCTTGTGTCATTTGTCTGTTCATCAATACTTCCTCCTTATCATGCCAGGCTGCTGATAGCCCTCAAATACGCTGTCACACTCCACTTCCGTACAGGTGTCATCAAACCAGTGGATTCTAAAATGTTTCGGTGAAAAAATGGTAACGGAAAGCACAAAGGCTTTCACATACGTTCCAACTGCTTCATCCAGAAACATCTGCGTCCCTCCCGCCAGAGAATCCAGCCATTGCAGCGTTTTCTCCCGGATTTCATGGGTCTGCTCCAGCTTCTTCCAGTAATCTTCCATGTACCGAACCTGTTCGGCCTGTTGCTGGGCTTCATGTTCCAGCTTCTCCAGCTGTTCTTCTTCATTGAGAAGTCGGTTTTCTAACTCTGTGACTGCTTCTTTATCTCTCGGTTCTCCCAGCACCTCACATCGCACTTTCAATGCTTCTTTTTCCGCCTGAATATCCCGAATGTGCTGGTGGACATCCCGAATGCTATAGTTCACTGCAGACAGCTGGCGTTTCAGAAAATCCCCTTCCTGCTCCATATGGTCGAAATCATGGATCTCTCTCAGCTTCTCAGTCAGGTTCTTTAATGCCTGATTTCTCGCATTATCAATGGGTGCTTTGGAGATCATCTGCATGACCTCATGGACTTCTGCATCCATCTTCTCACCCAGCTTGAATTTTTCGGCAAATGCTTTGCAAAGCAGCGTCTGGATCTGCTCTTCATAAATCGGTTCCATTCGGCAGCGCTTCTGTCCCTGCTGGGCGAGCTTCGTCGCACACCGCCAGATGGTTGTCCTTGTTGTGGAATGGCCTTGAAAATACCGTCCGCATTCTCCACACAGCAGGAGCTTGGAATAGTTTCTTTCGTTTCTTCCCTTTTCGATGCCCCTATACTTTGCCGTGTATGCCTTCCAGACTTCCTGTGCTTCCTGCCACAATTCTTCCGAAATAATAGCCGGATGATGATTTCGTATCAGGTATTTCGGCTTTTCCCCCTTATTGACCTTCTGTTTATGCCCATTCCTGTGATCGGTGTAGGTCTTCTGACAAAGTACGGAACCGCAGTAACGAACATTTGCGATCATGTACCGAACATCCGTTGCCGTCCACCCCCGCTTATCTTCTTCCTTTAGTGCGCCAGCTGGCAGCACAGTCGGCTTCCGCTTTTGCCGCTGTCTGCATCCGCTGTTCGGCGGCGGGATATGCAGGGCATCCAGCTTCTGGGCGATCTGTGTGAAGCTCAGCTCTTCTTTTGTAAAAAGCCGGAACACCATCCGAACAATCTCTGCTTCTTCCGGGATGATGAACACTGCCCGGTATCGGTATCCGTTCTCGTTCACTGTATACTCCCCTTTGCAGAATTCGTATCCGTAAATATCCTTGTTGCAGACATTTCCGGCCGGAAACCGTTTCTGATTGCTCCATGCAATGTTTGCTGAAATCGAACGACTCTCTTCCTGGGCAATGGCAGCCAGCGTAGTAAGAATGAACTCGCTGTAAGCATCCGCTGTATCCATCGCTTCCCGCTCAAACAGGATCGTGACATTGTTTTCCTTTAAGGTCCGCAATGCCACAAGAAAGTCCTGCGTGTTTCGGGCAAAACGGCTGATGGACTTGCAGATCACACGGTCAATCTTCCCCTGCTTGCAGTGTCGGAGCAAACGGTTGAAACCTGTCCGTCCTTCCCTGCTTGTTGCGGAAATGCCATGATCGGAATAAATGCCGGCGGATGTCCACCCTGCATTTCCTGCCAGGAGTGACATAAAGTAGCGTTCCTGCATTTCATACGAATCCTCCTGTGCCGGATTGGTGGAGGAAACACGGATATATGCGGCGACCCGAACAGCCTTCTCTTGGCTTGCTGCTGGCACCGTCGGCATTGCCGGCCGGCATTCCTGCATCACATCGGATGCGAGCTGGGAGAAGTCTTCCATACTCTCCGGCTCATTCACCGGCATTTCTTTTACTGGTGCATAGCTGGTTACGGGCGGCTTCTTTTTCTCAGCCCTGACTTTTTGCATGGCGGCAAGGATCTGCGCCACCGATTCACTCTGTTCTGCCTTTTTCTTACCTTTTGCTTCCGGCAGCTTCATCTTTGACATAAGATCATTCAGAAAAGCATTTGAATCCATATCGTCCTCTCCTTTCGTCAGATTTTCCTTCCGAAAGGAAAACGTGTGGTAATGCCACCGCCTTTTCCTATCTTCGGGTAGTGACATATTTGCTCTATCCGGCACTTATAGCAAGTGATATCCGAACTATAAATCGTAGAATATCTGCCCACATAGTCGGGCAAAACTGACGATTGCATTGTATGTAAAAAGGCTCTCCTTTTCAGGAAAGCCCATGAATGTCAGATACGTGCTGCGAAGTCAAGTGCAATCCAGCCAGCACCGGATTTCAGCTTGCCCCAGCCTTTCACAGAACCAGCACCCGCAGATTCTGCCACGATGGTGAACACGCCCTTTCCGGTGTAATAACCGGTCTTGCCGTAGTTTGTTCCCGGTCCTTTACGGATGTTGAGATCGTTGATGGACACGCGAACCGCATACGGCACAGATGCAGTCTGGGTCACAGGATAGACCGCCTTGCCGGCTGGATCGTAGACCGTATACCCCGGATTCGCATCCGCACACTGCTTCGCATAGGCCAGATCATGGAACGCCCCTTTCTGGGAAGCTGCATTCTGCCAGCTCTTACGCACACGATACCAGCCAGAGATGTTACCTCCCTGGTTCTGGGCTGAGGCATTATACTGTGTCAGGTTCCAGCGTTC
>ULRN01037144.1_pt1 | contig 11673 bp, 8 predicted proteins | sample 1955461 | NCBI WGS metagenome assembly ULRN01 (sample SAMEA4835683, study PRJEB28245) | human gut metagenome | biome: gut microbiome; material: fecal sample | place: Denmark | collected 2008 | reverse complement strand
CCCTGCCGCAGGGCCTCGTTGTCCACAAGGTCTCCCCGGGCGGTGTTGATGAGGTACGCTGTGGGTTTCATCCGCCGCAGCAGAGCGGCATCCACCAGATTCCGGGTCTCCTCCGTGACAGCGCAGTGGAGGCTGACGATGTCGCTCTTCTCCGCCAGCTCCTCCAACGGCAGGTAGGTGACGTGGTATTTTTTCTCCTCTTCCGGCAAGCGGCGGCGCTTGGTGTAGTAGTACAGCTCGCAGCCGAAGGGGACCAGCCGCTCCGCCGCGGCTCGCGCAATGTCTCCAAATCCCACCAGGCCCACCTTGCAGGCAGAGAGCTCCGTGATCCCCTCCACCATGCACCGCTCTTTCATCTCCATCTGCCGTCCCGCCCGGACGGCCTCGTCCCCCTCCAGGGCATGGCGCAGGAGCATCAGTATCAGCAGGACCGTCTGCTCCGCCACGGCCCCGGCGTTGCAGCCCTTGTTGTTGCAGACGTAAATGCCCCGCTCCCGGGCGGCGGAGAGGTCAATGCGGTCAAACGCCACCCCCTCCGAGTGAATCAGCCGCAGGCAGGGCATGTGTTCCATCAGAGCAGCGGACACCACCGTGATGGCATCCACGAACAGCACCTCCGCATCAGCGCCGGCGGCCAGAATCTCTGCCTCCGTGCTGTCCTTGTCCAGAAATACCAGCTCCTGCTGCTGGATGAAGGGCATCGCGGGCTGATAGGCCCGGTAACGGGCCTCCGCACCCAGGATCACAATCTTCACGGATAACGCCTCCCTCTTTCGTTCAACTCCATTATAACATCCCCCCGGCGGTTGTCCACGGTGAAAACCCACGAAATCCGGCCGTACAAACGCCTCCGGCCCGTGCGTCCTGCCGTCAACAGCAGACTGGATATGCCGGGGCAAAAAAGGAGGGCGGAATCTGTCAAATCTGCCAGTTGCGGCGCCGGAGAAAATCCGGTACAATAGGTATGACTTTTATGGTATTACCTATTTTGAAATCAGAAAGAGGTGTGACTATGAGCGGTCAGCCGGCCCAGACCAAGACCATCCGCTCTCAGCTGCTTGCCGACATGAAGGACGGTGCCTACGCCAGCTGCGAGCGCCTGCCCCGGGAGAGTGTCCTGGCAGAGAAGCTGGGGATCAGCCGCACGCAGCTGCGGGACATTCTGGCCTCTCTGGAGCGGGAGGGCTTCATCACCCGCCGCCACGGAGTTGGCACCATCATCAACCGCCATGTGCTGAACGTCCAGACCCGCATGGACATTGAGGTAGAGTTCCTGGACATGATCCGCCAGAGCGGACATGAGCCGGCGGTGGCCTTTGTCCGGGTTTCCGATGGGACTGCCGATGCCCAGGTGGCCGCTCAGCTCCGCATTCCGGAGGACACCCCCATCATCCGCATCGCCCGGCTGTGCACCGCGGATGGCCGGCCCGCCATCTACTGCGAGGACGTGGTGGAAAAGGCCCTGGCCAAGGGGGATTACACCATCCAGGACTTCAAGCTCCCCATCTTCCACTTCCTCCAGCGGTTCTGCGGCATCTATCCCTATCTGGATCTGACAGACGTGCGGCCCGCCGCGGCGGATGCCGCCCTGGCGGAGATCTTCCAGGTGCCCATGGGCACGCCGCTGCTGAACATGGAAGAGGTGGACTATGACATCGACGGACGCCCCGTGTTCTGCTCCAGCGAGTATTTTGTGGACGGCATCTTCCGCCACACCGTCATGCGGAAAAAACTCTGAGCCGCAGAAAGGAGCGCTTGCGATGAAAAAAGTTGCCGTCATCATGGGCAGCGACAGTGACTGGCCCGTGGTCAAAGGGGCCTGTACCCAGCTGGACGCCCTGGACATCCCCTATGAGGCCCATATCCTCAGCGCCCACCGGACGCCGACCCAGGCGGCTGAGTTCGCCAAGTCCGCCCGGGAGCGGGGATTCGGCGTGGTCATCTGCGCCGCCGGCATGGCTGCCCATCTGGCGGGGGCCTTTGCCGCCAACACCACCCTGCCTGTCATCGGCATTCCCATGAAGGGGGGCGTCCTGGATGGACTGGATGCCCTGCTGGCCACAGTCCAGATGCCCGGCGGCATCCCGGTGGCTACGGTAGCACTGAACGGCGCGAAAAATGCTGCTGTGCTGGCCGCCCAGATCCTGGCGGTGGAGGACGAGGCCCTGACCCGGCGCCTGGAAGCGGAACGGCGGAAGATGGCGGAGCAGATCGCCGAGAAGGACGCCAAGCTCCAGGAGGAACTCCTGAAATCGTGAGAAATCGGAAATGAGGAATCGGAAAGTCTGGAGTCCGTCCTGACCGGACGGCTCAAAGTTCCGTATCCGCGCCATCCCGCGGCGGGATTTCTGATTTCTCATTTCTATTTTCTCTTTCCCTTCCGTTTTTCTAATGGTTTATCAATTGCCTATTCAAATATCTAATCTCTCAACAGAAAGAAAGGACGAACGCACCATGCAGAAGCTGGAACAGCTCTATGAGGGAAAGGCCAAGAAGGTCTTCCGCACCGACGACCCGGAACTTTACATCGTGGACTACAAGGACGACGCCACCGCCTTCAACGGCCTGAAGAAGGGCACCATTGCGGGCAAGGGCGTCATCAACAACCAGATGACCAACCATCTGATGCGGCGGATCGAAAAGGCCGGCATTCCCACCCACTTCGTTCAGGAGCTGAGTGAGCGGGAGACCCTGGTGAAGAAGGTCTCCATCGTGCCGCTGGAGGTTATCATCCGCAACCTCTCTGCCGGGTCCTTCGCCAAGCGGTACGGTGTAGAGGAGGGCATCGTATTCGACGCTCCCACCATCGAGTTCTCCTACAAGAACGACGAACTGGGAGATCCCCTGCTGAACAGCTATCACGCCCTGGCGCTGAAGCTGGCCACAGCGGAGGAGATCGAGACCATCAAGAAGTACGCCTTTGCCGTCAACGACATTCTCAAGGCCTTCTGGGCAGAGTGCGGCGTCACGCTGGTGGACTTCAAGCTGGAGTTCGGCAGACTGACCGACGGCACGATCGTTCTGGCGGACGAGATCAGCCCCGACACCTGCCGCCTCTGGGACGAAAAGACCCATGAGAAGCTGGACAAGGACCGCTTCCGCCGGGACCTGGGCGGCGTGGAGGGCGCCTATGCCGAGGTCATGCAGAGACTGCTTGCCCATGATGCCGACTGAGCTGAGCGCCGTGCTCCCGGCCCGCCACATCCAAGAGGAGTGCGGCGTGTTCGGCGTGTACGCGCCGGAGACGACGGATGTGGCCCCCCTGGCCTATTACGCCCTGTACGCCCTCCAGCACCGGGGCCAAGAGAGCGCCGGCATCGCGGTGAACGATGATGGCGTGTTCACCGCGTACCGGGATGTGGGGCTGGTGAACGAGGTGTTTCCGGCGGAGCGGCTCCGCTCCCTGGGCACGGGCACCATCGCCGTAGGCCACGTGCGCTACGGCACCACCGGGTCCGACAACAAGCGGAACGTCCAGCCCATCCTGGTGAACCACTACAAGGGCCGCATGGCCCTGGCCCACAACGGCAACCTCACCAACTCCCACGCATTGCGCCAGGAGCTGGAGAGCCAGGGCTCCATCTTCCAGACCACCACGGACTCCGAGGTCATCGCCTACATCATCGTCCAGGAGCGTTTGCGCGCCCCCTCCATCGAGGAGGCGGTCTCCGCCGCCATGGACCGGATCGAGGGGGCCTACTCCCTGGTGATCTCCTCCCCCACCAAGCTCATCGCCGTCCGGGACCCCCACGGCTTCCGGCCGCTGTGCATGGGCCGACTGCGGGACGGGGGCGTGGTGTTCGCCTCCGAGTCCTGCGCCCTGGACGCCATCGGCGCCCGGTTCGAGCGGGACATCCTGCCCGGGGAGATCGTGGTGGCGGACAAGTCCGGCGTCAAGTCCGACACCCGCCACTGTGGCAAGGTCCCCAAGCGGCTCTGCGTGTTCGAGTTCATCTACTTCGCCCGGCCGGACTCCGTCATCGACGGGTCCAGCGTCCACGTGGCACGGCAGCGGGCCGGGGCCTTCCTGGCCCTGGAGCACCCGGTCCAGGCGGACATCGTCATCGGCGTGCCGGACTCCGGCCTGGACGCCGCCCTGGGCTACGCCCGGCAGAGCGGTATCCCCTACGGCATGGGGTTCATCAAGAACAAGTACATCGGCCGCACCTTCATCTCCCCCACTCAGGCCATGCGGGAAAACGAGGTCAATATCAAGCTGAACCCCATCCGCTCCGTGGTGGAGGGCAAGCGGGTGGTGCTGATCGACGACTCCATCGTCCGGGGCACCACCTGCCGCCGGACCATCGACCTGCTGCGGAAAGCCGGGGCGAAGGAGATCCACATGCGGGTCAGCGCGCCGCCCTTTGTGGCCGCCTGCTACTACGGTACGGACATCGATGACCCCAGCAAGCTCATCGCCAACAACCACTCGGTGGAGGAGATCGCAAAGATCATCGGTGTGGATTCCCTGGGGTATCTGAGCCTGCAGGACGTGGTGAAGCTGGCGGACAATACCCAGTGCGGCTTCTGCACCGCCTGCTTCGGCGGGGGCTACCCCACCGCCGTGCCCCAGGACGGCGGCAAAGACCGATTCGAGTGCAAGATCAGTGAGAGGGAGAGGACCTGATATGGAGAGTTATTCGGAGAGCTACCGGAAGTCCGGCGTGGACATCACCGCAGGCTACGCCGGTGTGAAGCTGATGGCCCCCCACGTGGCCCGGACCAGGATCCCCGGGGTAGTGTCCGGCATTGGGGGCTTTGGCGGGTTGTTCGCCCCGGACCTGACCGGCATACGTGAGCCGGTGCTGGTGTCCGGCACCGATGGGGTGGGCACCAAAATCCGCATCGCCCAGCTGCTGGACCGGCACGACACCGTGGGCGTGGACTGCGTGGCCATGTGCGTCAACGACATCATCTGCTGCGGGGCAAAGCCCCTGTTCTTTCTGGACTACATCGCCATCGGCAAGAATGTGCCGGAGAAGGTGGCCGCCATTGTCTCCGGCGTAGCAGAGGGCTGCGTCCAGGCGGGCTGCGCCCTCATCGGCGGCGAGACCGCCGAGCACCCCGGCATCATGGCGCCGGAGGACTACGACCTGGCGGGCTTTTCCGTGGGCATCGTGGACAAGGGCGATATCATCGACCCGGACCGGGTCCGCTCCGGGGACGTGGTGCTGGCCCTGCCCTCCTCCGGCCTCCACTCCAACGGATTCTCCCTGGTGCGGAAGGTCTTTCACGTGGAGCATGCCAATCTGACGGTCTACTGTGAAGATCTGGGGGAGAGCCTGGGCGAGGCCCTGCTGACCCCCACCCGCATCTATGTGAAGCCGGTGCTGGCCGCCATCGACGCGGCAGAGGTCCACGGCATCAGCCACATCACCGGCGGGGGCTTTTATGAGAACATCCCCCGGTGCCTGCCGGATGGGATGACGGTGAAAATTGAGAAGGCTGCCGTCCGGACGCCACCCATCTTCAAAATGCTCCGGGAGACCGGCCACATCCCGGAGCGGGACATGTTCAACACCTTCAACATGGGGGTCGGCATGGCGGTGATCGTCTCCCGGGACACGGCGGACCAGGCCCTCTCCGCCCTGGCCCAGCACGGCTGCCCCGGCTATGTGATAGGTGAGGTGATCTCCGGAGAGGAACGGGTGATCCTATGCTGAACAAGGCCCGTATCGCTGTGCTGGTCTCCGGCGGCGGCACCAACCTGGAGGCGCTGCTGAACGCTCAGGAAGCAGGCGCCCTGCCCCACGTGGAGATCGTGCTGGTCCTCTCCAGCAATCCCGAAGCCTACGCTCTGGAGCGGGCAAAACGCCGCGGCGTGCCTGCCATTCCCCTGTCCCGGAAGCAGCTGGGGCAGGAGCCGTTTGAGGCGGCGCTGATGGAGGCGCTGACGCAGTACCGGGTGGATCTGGTCGTGCTGGCCGGGTTCCTGTCCATCCTGTCCGCGGACTTCGTCCGTCGCTGGCCGGACCGGATCGTCAACGTCCATCCCTCCCTGATCCCCGCCTTCTGTGGGAAGGGGTATTACGGGCTGAAGGTCCATGAGGCAGCCCTCCGCCGTGGCGTCAGGGTCACCGGCGCTACCGTCCATCTGGTGAACGAGATCCCGGACGGGGGGCGCATCCTGCTGCAGAAAGCGGTGGACATTCTGCCCGGCGACACGCCGGAAACCTTGCAGCGCCGGGTCATGGAACAGGCGGAGTGGGTGCTGCTGCCCCAGGCCGCAGAACAGCTGGCCGCCCACATCGCCACGGAAAAGGAGGAGCATCTGTGAAACAGGATTTATGTGCCCTGCTGCGGGGCAATCCCTATCCCGGCCGTGGGATCGTGCTGGGCATGACGCCGGACGGCAAGTCGTCCGTGGCCGTCTATTTCATCATGGGCCGCAGCGCCAACAGCCGCAACCGCGTCTTCGCGGAGGAGCCGGACGGCATCCGTACCCAGGCGGCGGACCCCGCCAGGATGGAGGACCCCAGCCTCATCATCTACCACCCGGTACGGCAGATGGGCCGGGGACTCATCGTCACCAACGGGGACCAGACGGACACCATCCTGGAGTTTTTAAAGCAGGGCCTTCCCATGGAGCAGGCCCTCCGCACGCGGGAATTCGAGCCGGACGGTCCCAACTGGACCCCGCGGATTTCCGGGCTGCTGGGGCCCAACGGCAGTTACAAGCTGTCCATCCTGAAAGCCGCCGACGGGACCGGCAGACGCTGCCTGCGGCAGACCTTCGAGTATCCCGGCCAGCCGGGGACCGGCCACTTCCTCCACACCTACGCCGGAGACGGCGATCCCCTGCCCTCCTTTGCCGGAGAGCCGGAGCAGGTGGCCGTGGAAGGGGACATTGACAGCCTCGCCAGCGCCGTTTGGGACGCTCTGGACGAGGCCAACAGGATCTCCCTCTTCGTCCGCTTCACAGACCTGGAGACCCGGGACTTCCAGCAGCGCATCGTCAACAAGTATTCCGGAAAGGAGACCCAGGCATGAACGAACTGGAACTGAAATACGGCTGCAATCCTAACCAGAAGCCCGCCCGCATCTTCATGCGGGACGGGTCCGACCTGCCCCTCACGGTGCTGAACGGCAAGCCGGGATACATCAACTTTCTGGACGCGCTGAACGCCTGGCAGCTGGTGCGGGAACTGAAAGAAGCCACCGGCCTGCCCGCCGCCGCGTCCTTCAAGCACGTGTCCCCCGCCGGGGCCGCCGTGGGCAACCCCCTCAGGGATGTGGAGCGGCAGATGTACTTTGTGGAGGAGGGCGCAGACCTTTCCCCCATCGCCTGTGCCTACATCCGGGCCCGGGGTGCGGACCGGCTGTGCTCCTACGGGGACTGGGCGGCCCTCTCCGACGTGTGCGACGCCGCCACCGCCCGGTATCTGAAATATGAGGTGTCCGACGGCATCATCGCCCCCGGCTACACCGACGAAGCCCTGGAGATATTGAAAACCAAGAAGAAGGGCAATTACAACGTCGTGCAGATCGACCCGGACTACGTCCCCGCCCCCCAGGAGTACAAGGACGCGTTCGGCGTCACCTTCCAACAGGGGCGGAACAACTTTGAGATCAATGAGGCGCTCCTCACCAACCTTGTCACGGAGAACAAGGACCTGCCGGAAGCGGCCAAGCGGGACATGATCGTGGCCCTCATCACCCTGAAATACACCCAGTCCAACTCCGTCTGCTACGTGAAGGACGGACAGGCCATCGGCGTGGGAGCGGGCCAGCAGAGCCGCATCCACTGCACCCGCCTGGCGGGCACCAAGGCGGACACCTGGTGGCTCCGCCACCATCCCAAGGTGCTGGGCCTGCAATTCGTGGAGAACATTCGCCGCCCGGACCGGGATAACGCCATCGATGTATATCTCTCCGACGAGTATGAGGACGTGCTGGCGGAGGGCATCTGGCAGAAGACCTTCGCCGTGCGCCCCGATCCTCTGACGGCGGAGGAGAAAAAAACCTGGATCACAGCCCTCACCGGCGTCACATGCGGCTCCGACGCCTTCTTCCCCTTCGGCGATAATGTGGAGCGGGCGAGAAAATCCGGCGTCCAGTACATCGTTGAGCCCGGCGGCTCCATCCGGGACGACCATGTCATTGAAACAGCCAACAAATACGGCATGGTGATGGCGTTTACAGGGATGCGGCTGTTCCACCACTGAGCGTCTTTGAAGAGAAGCGGGCCTGTCCGGCATCCTGCCGCCGGGTCTGCCGAGTCTGGGCCCGGATAGGGGCAATGAAGTTTCCTTTTCTGATTTGCGATGGCAAATCAACCGGGAAAGCCTGTCCGGTTTTCCCCGGTCTCTCTTCACACTGTTTTATACACGAAGCAAGGAGGACGATTCGATGGATCTTCTCGTAGTAGGCGGCGGCGGCCGGGAGCACGCCATCATCAAAAAACTGAAAGAAAATCCGGTGGTGGAGACGATTTACGCCCTGCCGGGCAACGGCGGCATCGCCGCTGACGCCGTTTGTGTGCCGCAGATCAGCGCCACAGACATCGGCGCTATTGTGGACTTCGCCGTCTCCCACGCCGTGGGGTTCGCGGTGGTGGCGCCGGACGATCCTCTGGCTCTGGGGTGTGTGGACGCCCTCCACGCCGCGGGCATCCCCTGCTTCGGGCCGGACGCCAGAGCCGCCCGGATCGAGTCCAGCAAGGTCTTTGCCAAGGACCTGATGAAAAAATATCACATCCCCACCGCCCGATATGAGGTGTTCGATACGCCCGCTGCGGCGCTCGCCTATTTGAAAACCGCCTCCTTCCCCATCGTCATCAAGGCGGACGGTCTGGCCCTGGGCAAGGGCGTGCTGATCTCCCGGTCCTATGAAGAGGCAGAGGATGCCGTCAGGACCATGATGGAGGACCGGGCCTTCGGGGACTCCGGCAGCCGGGTGGTGATCGAGGAGTTTTTGACTGGCCCGGAGGTCAGCGTCCTGGCTTTCACCGACGGCACCGCCATCGCCCCCATGGTGTCCTCCATGGACCACAAGCGGGTGGGGGACGGAGATACTGGCCCCAACACCGGCGGCATGGGCACCGTGGCTCCCAACCCCTGCTACACCGAGGACATCGCCCGGGTGTGCATGGACACCATCTTCCTGCCCACTCTGGCCGCCATGCGGGCGGAAAGCTGCCCCTTCAAGGGCTGCCTGTACTTCGGTTTGATGCTGACCCCGGACGGGCCCAAGGTCATCGAGTACAACTGCCGCTTCGGGGACCCGGAGACCCAGGTGGTGCTGCCCCTGCTGAAAACAGACCTGCTGACGGTCATGCAGGCGGTGGAAAGCGAGACCCTGGGATCGCTCACCGTGGAGTGGCGGCACGCCTCCGCCGCCTGTGTGATCTTGGCCTCCGGCGGGTATCCAGGGCACTACGAAAAGGGTAAGCCCATCTCTCTGCCCGCGTCGGCACCGGGAAACGTGACCATCTACCACGCCGGGGACAGGCTGGACGAAAATGGGCAGCTGGTCACCAGCGGCGGGCGGGGACTGGGCGTCACCGCCACCGGTCCCACTTTGCGGCAGGCTTTGCACGACGCCTACGCCGCCGCCAGGGCGGTGGACTTTGACGGCAAATACCTGCGCCATGACATCGGCCAGCGGGCTCTGGCGGCTCTGGCGGACTGAAACGCATATTTTGATGAGCGCCCAACCGGCGCCGGGAGGTCATACGATGGTAAGACGGATCTATGTGGAAAAGAAGCCGGGGCTCCGGCAGGAGGCCCGGGGCCTGCTGCACGAGCTGCAGACCGTGGTGGGCGTCTCCGCCTTGGAGGACCTGCGCCTGCTGAACCGCTATGACGTGGAGGGCCTGGACGAGGCCGCCTTCCGCCGGGCGGTGGGGACAGTGTTCTCTGAGCCTCAGGTGGACGATACTGCCGCAGCCCTGCCCGCCGGGGACTGCATCGCCTTCGGCGTGGAGCCCCTGCCGGGACAGTTCGACCAGCGGGCGGACTCCGCCGCCCAGTGTATTCAGCTGATGACTCAGGAGGAGCGGCCCACGGTCCGCACCGCCAGGATCTATCTGCTCTTCGGTCCCCTGACGGCGGCGGATGTGGACGCGGTGAAGCGGTATGTCCTCAACCCCGTGGAGTGCCGGGAGGCGTCTTTGGACCTGCCGGAGCGGCTGGCGGCAGAGACCGCCGTCCCGGCAGACGTGGAAGCGGTCACGGGCTTCACTGCCCTGGACCGGGCGGGCCTGGATACCCTGCTGGCGCGGCTGGGTCTCGCCATGGACCTGGAGGACCTGTCGTTCCTCCAGGCATACTTCCGGGACACGGAGCGCCGGGACCCCACCCTGACGGAGATCCGGGTGGTGGACACCTACTGGTCCGACCACTGCCGCCACACCACGTTCTCCACCCATCTGGACCACGTGGAGATCAACGATCCGGCGGTCCAGGCCGCCTATAACCGGTATCTGGCCGCCCGGGAGGAGGTCTATGGGCCGGAGAAAGCTGCCCAGCGGCCACAGACCCTCATGGATATCGCCACCATCGGCGCCAAGGTGCTGAAGCGACGGGGGCTTCTGCCGGAAATTGACGAGAGTGAGGAGATCAACGCCTGCTCCATCCATGTCGCCGCCCAGGTGAACGGCAAGCCCCAGGACTGGCTGCTGATGTTCAAGAACGAAACCCACAACCACCCCACGGAGATCGAGCCCTTCGGCGGCGCGGCCACCTGCATCGGCGGCTGCATCCGGGATCCCCTGTCCGGCCGGGCCTACGTCCACCAGGCCATGCGGCTCACCGGCTGCGGCGACCCCCGGACGCCGGTGGCGGAGACCCTGTCCGGCAAGCTGCCCCAGCGCAAGCTCGCCCAGACCGCCGCGGCGGGCTACTCCTCCTACGGCAACCAGATCGGCCTGGCCACAGGGCTGGTCAGCGAGGTATATCACCCCGGCTACATCGCCAAGCATTTGGAGTGCGGCGTGGTGGTGGCCGCCGCCCCGGCGGAGAATGTGGTCCGCGAACGGCCTCAGCCCGGGGACGTGGTGATCCTGCTGGGGGGGCGCACCGGCCGGGACGGCATCGGCGGCGCCCCCGGCTCCTCCAAGAGCCACAACAGGCAGTCTCTCACCACCATGGCCAGCGAGGTCCAGAAGGGCAACGCCCCGGAGGAGCGGAAGATCCAGCGGCTGTTCCGGGATGGGAATGTCACCCGGCTCATCAAGCGGTGTAACGACTTCGGCGCAGGCGGCGTATCCGTGGCCGTGGGTGAGCTGGCGGACGGCCTGGATATCGATCTGGACGCAGTGCGGAAGAAGTACGACGGCCTGGACGGCACAGAGCTGGCCATCTCCGAGTCCCAGGAGCGAATGGCAGTGGTGGTGGCCCGGTCAAACGCAGACCGATTCATCGCCGCCGCGGAGGCGGAGAATCTGGAAGCGTACCCCGTGGCGGTGGTGACGGCGTCCCCCCGGATGGTGATGCGCTGGCGGGGCAGGACCATTGTGGACCTGAGCCGGAACTTCCTGAACACCAACGGCGCCGTGAAGCACGCCCGGGCGGCCGTTCCTGCCCCCATTCCCGCGTCCCCGGTCTCCCAGGATGCCGAAAACTCCTCCCTCCGCTCCATAGCCTCCAGTCTGGCGTCCGCCTCCCGCAGAGGGCTGGCGGAGCGGTTCGATTCCACCATCGGCTGTGGCAGCGTGTTGATGCCCTTCGGCGG
>ULRN01000955.1_pt1 | contig 11768 bp, 8 predicted proteins | sample 1955461 | NCBI WGS metagenome assembly ULRN01 (sample SAMEA4835683, study PRJEB28245) | human gut metagenome | biome: gut microbiome; material: fecal sample | place: Denmark | collected 2008 | reverse complement strand
AACCCGCCGGAGAGATCGGCGGCGTAGCCTACATCAACGACTCGAAAGCCACCAACGTCGATTCCACGTGGTACGCACTGGAGAGTATGAAACGTCCCGTAGTCTGGATCGCAGGCGGTACGGACAAAGGCAACGACTACGAGCCGCTCAAGCGGTTCGCCCGCGAAAAAGTGCATACGCTCGTCTGCATGGGCATCGACAACCGCAAGCTGGTCGAAAGTTTCACGGGCATAATTCCCGAAATCATTTCGACCGATTCGCTCGACGCGGCGATGCAGGCGGCCCGCAAAGCTTCCCGTCCGGGCGACGTGGTGTTGCTTTCACCGGCCTGTGCGAGCTTCGACCTCTTCAAAAATTACGAAAACCGGGGCGAACTGTTCAAACAGTGGGTCGCCGAACACGCGAAATAATAAGATGGAAGCGGAAAAACAGACGGAGAAAACGGCCGGCAATCCGAACACAGAGGGTACGACTGTGCAGACCGACGCACCCGGACAGGAGCCCGGCATGAAACTCTTCGCCGGGGACAAGGTGCTGTGGATCATTATCGCGGCACTGGCCGTCATTTCCGTACTGGTGGTCTATTCCTCGACGGCGAAGATGGCCTACGATGCGCATACGGCTCGTTCGACGGCCCACTTCCTGCGCCAACAGCTGCTGATCCTTTTCGTCTGCGTTCCGCTGATCATCATCGTACACAAGATCAACTCCCGGATATACAACCACCTGGCGCTGGTCGCCTATGCAGGCAGCGTTCTGCTGACGCTGGCCGTCTATTTCATCGGCGCCACGACCAACGGCGCCGCCCGCTGGATTCCGCTCGGTCCTTTCCAGTTCCAGCCTTCGGAAGCACTCAAGGTCGCCACCGTACTGTTTCTGGCCCGGCAGCTCGCCGGCCGGCAGAGCGTGATCGACAAATTGCGGATCATCCCCTCGCTCAACCCGCTGCGGTGGAAGCGCCCCGACCAGCGCAAAATCTGGCGCGAGGGCACGTGGCCCATCCTGGCCCCCGTCCTGCTCTCCTGTGTAGTGATCTTCCCGGCCCACACCTCGTCGGCCGTGCTGGTCTTCTTCGCCTCGTGGGTGATGATGCTTATCGGACGGGTGAGGATCGGTGAACTGATGAAACTGCTGGGCCTGGCCTTCGCCGCCGCAATGCTGGCCGGCCTGCTGAATCTGGGCCGCAGCGAAACGGCCGGCGGCCGCGTGGAAACCTGGATCGACCTCTGGACCAAGCCCCAAACCGAAAAGCCGATCGACCAGCTGACCGACACCGAGCGTTCGATGATCGCCATCCACAACGGCGGCATCCTGGGCGAAGGCGCCGGACAGAGCGCCATGCGCGTAGAGATGATCCACCCGGAAAGCGATTACGCCTACGCCTTTTTCGTCGAGGAGTACGGTATCGTCCTGGCGCTGCTGCTGCTGTTGCTCTACCTGTGGATCTTCTTCCGTGCCATCGAAATTTTCCGACGGTGCGGCACGGCATTTCCGGGTCTGCTGGTCCTGGGATTGGCCCTGTTGATTACCTGCCAGGCGCTGCTGCACATCATGGTAACGGTAAACCTGATTCCCGAAACGGGACAAACCCTGCCGCTCATCTCACGCGGCGGCTCCTCGACGATCTTCACGGCTATCGCCCTGGGCATGATCTTGAGCGTCAGCCGACAGAACGACGAACAATCGCACGACATGCCCAAATCGGAAAGCATCTATGAGAAATAGTCCGCGACACTTCCCCACCGAAACCGCCGTTCCCGAGGGATCGATGCAACTACCGACCTCCGGTTCGAAGACCGTCGGACAACCCGCAGCCGCACACTACCGGCTTCGGCTCTGTTCCGACATCCTGCCCCGAATCGTCAGCACAACGGAAAATCCGAATCTGCCGGAGCCACCGAGCCTCCCGACATCGGATTTTGCCCGTACGATATAATTGAAAAAACGAAATGGAAGCGATCAGATTAGACAAATACCTCTGGGCCGTACGCATCTTCAAGACCCGCAGCGACGCGGCCGAAGCCATCCGCCAGAACCGGGTGCTGGTGAACGACGCCTACGCCAAGCCTTCGCGCGAAGTGCGGATCGGCGACCGAATCGCCGTCAAACGGATGCCCGTGACCTATCTCTTCGAAGTCGTGGGCTACGTGTCGAGCCGCCAGCCGGCCAAGAACGTCCCCGACTACTGTCGCAACATCACTCCGCAATCGGAACTCGACAAGCTCAACATCCCCCGCGAAACGGTCTTCGTCTTCCGCGACCGGGGTACGGGACGTCCAACCAAAAAGGAGCGGCGCGAGCTGGACAGCCTTATGGAGGAGATATATTTGGAAGAAGAGGAAGAGTAACCAAAGAAATATAATACTTATCGGACAATAATTCCATTCAAACGAACTTTTTTTTCACAATAATGTTATTTTTGCAGTATGGGAAACGGCAGAAACCTTCAACTTAAATAAAAATACCATTATGAAAAAAATCTTTACGTTTTTAATCGGTTTGTCCCTGTGGACCTTGACTGCGACGGCACAAGAACCGGTCCCCGAAACGACCTCTCCCGTTGCGACGGAAACGGATTCGCTGCAGCGGGTCGTCGATGACCTCTCCCAGCAATTACGGCACCAAAAGAACGAGGAGCTCGATCGCAAAATATGGAAAAACAGGTCCAAGTACTTCAACCTCGGTTACGTAAAACAATCGCTCGTATTCAAGGATTTCGGCGACGAGAAGCTGAAAAACGATTTCGGCGTGTCGATCAGTTGGGGTAAAACCTATTTTATTTACCTGCACAAAAAACCGTTGCTCGGAATGTTGAAATTCGGTCTGGACTGGAGCTGGGTCGATCTGAACTATTCGAAATACACGATCTCCGAATCGGAAGAGCCGGGTTCGGGTTCCGTCGGCGACATTATGGATGAAACGATCGACATCGGCAATCATCAGCTGGAATACGGCATGCAGGTCGGTCCTTCGATTACGATCAACCCGGTTCACGAACTGAAAATCAGCCTCTATTTCCGACTCACGCCCTCCTACTCGATGATGTACCTCGACGATAGTTTCAACTCCAACTTCGCCCTGTTCTACAGCTTCGGCGGATCGGTGGCCTGGAAAGTGATTTCGGTCGGCGTGGAAGGTCGCTGGGGCCAGGCCAAATACAATGGATTCTCACTCGAAGATGCAGACCTGGAGGGCATCTCATCGACCAAAACGAAACTGAAAACCAACTCCGTCCGTTTCTACGTCGGATTCCGCTTCTAAAAAGCGCCGACCGCAATAACGAAGAAACGCGCCGCTGAATATCAGCGGCGCGTTCTTTGTGTTGAGCTACCTGGATTCGAACCAAGAATAACAGGACCAGAATCTGTTGTGTTACCATTACACCATAGCTCAATGTCCTTTCGGTGATGCAAAAGTAGAACTTTATTTTTCAACTGCAAAGAAAATTCCGAAAAAAATTTATACTTTTGTTCATAACCCCTTTCGGGAAAAACGGCCTGCAAAAGTAAAACAACACATAAATCAACCAATTATGGGAATCAAATTCCGTCTTATCGTCATGAACTTCCTGCAGTACGCGATCTGGGGTTCGTGGCTCATTTCGCTGGGCGCCTACCTCGGCGGAGGTCTTCAGTTCACAGGGTTGCAAATCGGCAGTTTCTTCGCTACGATGGGTATCGCATCGCTCTTCATGCCGGCCCTCATGGGTATCATCGCCGACCGCTGGATCCCCGCGCAGAAGCTGCTGGGCATCTGCCAGCTCATCAGCGCCGGGTTCCTCGTCGCAGCCGCCTCGCAAACCGCCTACGGCCCCCTGTACACCTGCATGTTGATGAGCGTCATGTTCTACATGCCCACCATCGCCCTCTCGAACTCGGTGGCCTACAATGCCCTCGACCTGGCGAAACTCGATGCCGTGAAGCACTTCCCGCCCATCCGGGTCTGGGGTACGGTCGGCTTCATCGCCGCCATGTGGTTCGTCGATCTGGTTCAGATAGGCGGCGTACAGATCAAACTGACCTATTGGCAACTGTACGTTTCGGCCATCCTCTCCCTGATTCTCGCGATCTACTCCTTCACGCTGCCGGGCTGTCCGGTCAGTCATGCCCGGAAAAGCCAGTCGTGGATCGACACGCTCGGACTCCGCGCATTCGCTCTCTTCAAGGAGAAACGCATGGCGATCTTCTTCATCTTCTCGATGCTGCTGGGCGCCGCTCTTCAGATTACCAATGCCTTCGGCGACAGTTATATCCAGAACTTCGGCACGATGCCCCAATACGCCGACTCGCCCATCGTGCGCCACTCGGTAATCCTGCTCTCGCTCTCGCAAATGTCCGAAACATTCTGCATCCTGCTGATTCCCTTCTTCCTGCGGCGCTTCGGCATCAAATGGGTGATGCTGATCTCGATGCTGGCCTGGGTGCTCCGCTTCGGATTCTTCGGCATCGGCAATCCGGGATCGGGTGCCGTTTTCCTGATCCTCTCGATGATCGTTTATGGGGTCGCATTCGACTTCTTCAACATTTCGGGCTCGCTTTTCGTCGAAAAGGAAACTACCCCCGACATCCGTTCCTCGGCACAGGGTGTCTTTATGATCATGACCAACGGACTCGGTGCTTTCTTCGGCTCCTACGCGGCAGGTGCGGTAGTCGATGCTTTCGGCTGGCCCGAATCATGGTATATCTTTGCGGGTTACGCGCTGGTCGTCGCCATCGTCTTCGCAATGGTCTTCCGCTACAAACACAAGCCCGAAGAGATGGGGGCCGTAAGCCACTAACAAGCAATCCCCGTCACAACAAACGGCCGGAAACTATCACGTTCCGGCCGTTTTCATTTATAATTCAAAGTTCTCAACGCATCAGCACCGAGCTGTCCCCGTAACTCAAAAAACGGAAATCGTGCGTGAGGGCGTAGTCGTAAATCCGATGCCAATCATCTCCCACGTAAGCCGACACCAACAACAACAGCGTCGATTTGGGCTGGTGGAAGTTCGTGACGATATTGCGCACGATCCGGAAACGGTATCCCAGCGGCGTAATCATGATCTGCGTGGCGGCCTTGAGTTTCTCGATCCCCTCACGAACCATATAGTCTGACAGTACCTGCAATGCTTCGCGGCCCGTAAACGCCTCAGGCAAGTCGTACAGCTCCCACTGCCCGATCACGCGGCTCGCATCGGGCGCACCCGAAGTACGGATCCGCCACGCCAGCGCCGTCAAAGACTCCAGCGTTCGGACGGAAGTGGTACCTACCGCCGTAATATTATCCCACTTCTCCAGCAGCCGCTCCACGCTGCTGCGACGGATCTCGAAATGTTCCGTATGCATCGGATGCGCCGCCGCATCGCGGTCTTTCACGGGCAGAAATGTTCCGGCCCCCACGTGCAGGGTCACCTCTTCGAACGAAAACCCCTGCGTCCGCATCCGCTCGATCAACTCCGGTGTGAAGTGCAGGCCGGCCGTCGGAGCGGCCACGGAACCTTCGAATTTCGAATAGACGGTCTGGTAACGGGTATTGTCGATCTCCTGACTCTCGCGGTTCAGGTAAGGCGGGATCGGAATCCGGCCCAGATGTTCCAGCAGTTGTCCGAACGTCAGATCAGCCGTCCATTCGAAGCGGACGATCTGCTCGCGGCCGCCCTCGCCCTCGCGCCAGGCCAGCATCCGTTCCGCGCGACCTTCATATTCGAAATCGATCACCAGCGGGCCTTCTTTCCATTTTTTGAGGTTGCCCACGATGCAGCTCCAGCGGCACGAACCTTTCACGGCGAACGCCCGCTCGTAATCCGCCGGATCGTGCGGTTCGAGGCAGAATACCTCGATCCGGGCCCCCGAAGGTTTGTGCATGATAATCCGCGCCCGAATCACCTTGGTATTGTTGAACACCAGCAGGGTCCCCTCAGGCAGTATGTCGCCGATGTCGCGGAAGCGGCGCTCCGAGATTTCCCCCCGTTCGTAAACAAGCAGCTTCGATGCCGATCGCTCCTCGAGCGGATACTTGGCGATCCGCTCGTCGGGCAGGTCGTAGTCGAAACGGTCTATGTCGATATGTCTTTCCATTTTCAGCATATAGCGGGCACAAAATTAATAAAAATCCCGGTCTTTACGGAAAAGATACCCGGTTTAGACCAGCAAATAAATTTGGCGCTGCGCTCGGCTTTCACTATCTTTGCATCAGATAGAAGGCGGTTCGGACAAGCTCGAACGGGTTCGGCTCGTCGTTCCCTTTTGCTATCTTTACAAAAAATTTCGCTCTGATAGGCTGCGTCCGGATATAAGTCGGCTCGATCCGGCTTCATCGCACGCCAGCACTATCTCGGCCTGTCCAATCGCTGAAAACCATGAAAACCGATTTTCTGGTCATCGGATCCGGCGCCGCCGGACTGAGTTTCGCCCTCAAAGCCGCAGAACACGGCCACGTTACACTGGTAACGAAAGGGAAAATGGACGAGTGCAACACCAACTATGCCCAGGGAGGCATCTGTTCGGTGACCTATGCGCCCGACACGTTCGAAAAACATATTCACGACACCCTGGTCTGCGGTGCCGGCAAATGCGACCCCGCAGCCGTCGAACTGGTAGTTCGCCGGGCCCCGGAGCTGATCCGCGACCTGATCGCCTGGGGCACGAAATTCGACAAGACACCCGACGGACGCTTCGAACTCAACCGCGAAGGCGGACATACCGAACATCGTATCCTCCACCACGAGGACCTCACGGGCGCTGAGATCGAACGGGCCCTGATAACCTCGGTACGCAAGCACCCCAACATCACGGTTCTCGAACACCATTTCGCCATCGACCTGCTGACACAACACCACCTGGGCGAATTCGTCACCCGCCACACGCGCGGCCTGGCCTGCTTCGGAGCTTACGTGCTGAACCTGGAGAGCAACGAGATCGAAACCGTGCTGGCCAAATTCACCGTCGTCGCTGCGGGCGGCTGCGGCAACGTCTATTCTTCGACGACCAATCCGAGCGTCGCCACAGGCGACGGCATCGCCATGTGCCACCGCGCCAAGGCCATCACCGAAAACATGGAGTTCATCCAATTCCACCCCACCTCGCTCTACCATCCGGCCGAAAAGCCCAATTTCCTCATCACGGAGGCGATGCGGGGTTACGGCGCGATCCTGCGTCTGCAAAACGGCGAAGAGTTCATGGACAAATACCACCCGATGAAATCGCTCGCACCGCGCGACGTGACGGCCCGGGCCATCTATACCGAAATGACCCGCCGGGGCGAGGACTTCGTCTATCTCGACGTGCGGCACAAAGATCCGGAGCAGACGCGCCGGCATTTCCCGAACATCTATGAAAAATGCCTCTCGCTCGGCATCGACATCACCCGCGACCTGATCCCCGTCACCCCGGCGGCGCACTACTGTTGCGGCGGGGTGAAAGTAGACCTCAACGGCGAAACCTCGATCCGGCGGCTCTATGCGCTGGGCGAAACCTCCTGCACGGGACTGCACGGCGCCAACCGGCTGGCTTCGAACTCCCTGATCGAAGCGGTCGTCTATGCCGACCAAGCCGCCAAACACGCCGCCTCGCAGCTCGCTTCGGTCGAAATCCAGGAAGGCATTCCCGACTGGGATTTCGAAGGTACCCAGCACACCGAAGAGATGCTGATGATCATCCAGTCCAAGCGCGAGATGCAGGCCATCATGTCCAACTACGTCGGCATCGTCCGCTCGAATCTCTCGCTCGAACGCGCCCTGCGCCGCCTGTCGATCATCTACGAAGAGACCGAAGAGCTGCACAACAAGATCAAGCCCAACCGCGAGCTGTGCGAACTGCGCAACATGATCGCCGTGGCCTACCTGGTCATCAAACAGGGCAGCGCATTGAAAGAATCGGTCGGCTGCCACTACAACTCCGACTACCCCAAACCGGACAATAAATAATCCGCAAGCAAACCTATCCACAACCTTTATTACCATCTATGACCTTACAGGAAGAGATCACCCGCCGGCGGACGTTCGCCGTCATCGCGCACCCGGACGCCGGTAAAACGACCCTGACCGAAAAACTACTGCTCTTCGGCGGCGCCATCCACGTCGCGGGAGCGGTCAAAAGCAATAAAATCAAGAAGGGAGCCACCTCCGACTTCATGGAGATCGAACGTCAGCGCGGTATTTCGGTCGCTACGTCCGTCATGGGCTTCGAATACCAGGGCCGCAAGATCAACATTCTCGATACCCCGGGCCACGAAGACTTCGCCGAAGATACCTACCGCACGCTGACGGCGGTGGACTCCGTAATCATCGTCATCGACGGCGCCAAAGGCGTCGAGTCCCAGACCCGCAAGCTGATGGACGTCTGCCGCATGCGGCAGACCCCGGTGATCGTCTTCGTCAACAAGCTCGACCGCCCCTGCAAGGATCCCTTCGACCTGCTGGACGAAATCGAGAAGGAACTCCGCATCCGGGTACGTCCCCTCTCATTCCCGATTTCGAGCGGCGACACCTTCAAGGGCGTTTACAACATCTACGAGAAGAACCTCACGCTCTTTACGAGCGACGAACGGCAAACGGCCGACGCCTCGACCGTAGAGATCAACGACCTCGCATCGCCTGAACTGGACGAATACATCACCGAACGCTACGCCAACCAACTGCGCGAAGACACCGAACTGGTCGAGGGCGTGTACGACGCTTTCGACCGCGAGGCTTACCTGCGGGCCGAACTGGCCCCGGTCTTCTTCGGTTCGGCGGTCAATAATTTCGGCGTGAAGGAGCTCTTGGAGTGTTTCATCCGCATCGCCCCCTCGCCGCGCCCCGCACCGACCGAAACCCGGATCGTAGAGCCTGCCGAGGCGAAAATGACAGGCTTCGTCTTCAAGATCCACGCCAACATGGACCCGAATCACCGGGACCGCATCGCCTTCCTGAAGATCTGCTCCGGCACGTTCGAACGCAACAAGAACTACCTGCACGTGCGCAGCGGCAAACAGATGAAATTCTCCTCGCCCACAGCTTTCATGGCCGAGAAAAAGTCGATCATCGACTTCGCCTACCCGGGCGACATCGTCGGCCTGCACGACACGGGCAACTTCAAGATCGGCGACACCTTCACCGAAGGCGAAAAGCTCAAATTCACAGGCATTCCCTCCTTCGCACCCGAACAGTTCCGTTATATCGAGAATGCCGATCCGCTGAAATTCAAGCAACTGGCCAAAGGCATCGATCAGCTCATGGACGAAGGCGTGGCGCAGCTCTTCACCTCGTCGCTCAACGGCCGCAAGATCATCGGCACGGTAGGCGCCCTGCAATTCGAAGTGATCGAATACCGCCTGGCGCACGAATACAACGCCGCCTGCCGCTGGGAGCCGATCTCCATCTACAAAGCCTGCTGGATCGAGAGCGACAACGCCGAGCAGCTGGCCGACTTCAAACGGCGCAAACATACGAACATGGCCGTCGACAAGCACGGCCGCGATGTATTTCTGGCCGACACCAGCTATGCCCTGGCCCTGGCACAGGAAAACTTCAAGGACATCAGGTTTTACTTCACCTCGGAGTTCTGATCCCGCCAGCGATCTAAAATATAAACGCCCCGTGCTACCATTGCACGGGTGGTTTTATTCATAAAAAAGCTCTGCCCTGACCGTATCTACGGCATACGGATAATTGAATCCGGATATTCCGATTCGTCGATGGAACCGAAATATCTGCATTTCATGATCAGAACGATACCTCGTAATCGTATTCCTTTCCGGAGAAAACAGATAAAGATTATGAAAAACGTAATTGCTATAATAAAAAACGCTTGGGGTGACAGTCCGCCACCGAAAGTCAAAACCGGCTTTATTCTCAATATCATTGGATTGACAGCTTTTTTATGCTTATCCGGCGCAACAGCCCATGCACAATCGGACAAACAGATTATCAACATGGATAACCCGGACTATCACATCGATGTGGAACGTTTTTGCTCTCCATTTATTGATTTCGATAATCCCGAAGAGTACAATAGCAAAGAAGTAAACTATCGCTATGTGAAATACACACAAAACATGAACGTTTCTTTTTCTGAGAGATATCCGATTTTAATACATTATATAAGTATGGACAGTCTCGTTACCAAGAAAGCAACTTTTTGTGATACCGGCTTCGGGAAACTGAATTTGATAACCAATGCACAAGGCAAATTAATATCGATGAACTGCGAAACGAAGATGGACAAAACAGGCTTCAAGGAACTGGTAAAGGCTGTCAGACAGAAATATGGCAAACCTGCCCTGAAGAAAGCAGAAACAGGTAAAGACGAACTTAAAAAGATTCTGATAAACTCGATGGTATCAAAGGGCAAAAACATACCCGTGTATCTTTGGAAGCAGGATGACGAATATATCGGACTGTTCATGGAAAGCGAGGATGTCGTAAATTTCTTCCGGGCAAAAAAAGAATTTGAAGATTTACTCATCAAAGTAAATGGTCCTTACATTGAGGCAACAATAGAGTTGCAAAAATGGAAGAAGAAAATATTCAAGAGATAAGAAACAGGCTATAATAAGCTACTTTTAAATCACATGAAAATAAAAAAATATTTAACATAAAAATACATGCAACGCTATAAACCGATGACTTTCCTCCCAACACAGGATAAGAAGGGGAGAGGGAAAAAGCCTGTCGCCACTCCGAAAGCGGCCCTCCACTGTTGCTGCACAAGGTCAGAAGGACAGCTGCGGCAAAAGCAGAATCAAACCTCGTAGCCCACACGCCCCCAACTGCATTCGATATTCACAAGGAAAGGGAACCTTTTTTCCCGCAATCTTTTATATCCGGAGTGAAAGATCAGAAACGGATTCCGGCGAAATCCGTCTTTCAACGGATCGTCGATACGGCATCGAACTCTTCGGGAGCGTAAGTCCGCAAGGCGAGTTTTTTAACCCAAACGACGAAGATCCCCGTGAGTACCAAGTTCAGCACGAGGGTCAGCACCGAAATAACCAGTGCCGGACCGCCCAAGCTATATCCCAGCGCAATGAAGATAACGCCCGCCCCTACCTCGCCGCGGGTAAACATACCGATCGAAAGGGCCAGACGTTCGCTCAACTTCCGATCACGATAAAAAAACATCGGGAAAAGTTTGCCCAGGTTGGACAGCAACGAGACGATCACCACATGGAATGCGATCACGCCCCACGACATCATGGGCTGCGAACCGGTCACGGAAGAAGCAGCTTCCCCAGTCGCAGCAGTCATACCGATAAACAACGGCATGCTCAATCCAACCAAAAACATGAACAAGAACGAAATGCCGGAAGCGGCCATCCGCTCCCCGCGAGATTCGACATGCCTGGTTTTCATCACCATACCCAATACGAAAGCGGGAAGCAGCACCTCGATATGAATACTGCCCTCCTCGCCGAAATAATATTTGGAAAGCAGGTAAACCAGTTGGGTAACACCGAAAACCACGACCGAATAGGTCAGAATCGCCCACCAATCCTGCCTCAACTCATACGTACTGAGTTTCTTCCACCCCAGCCACAACAGCAGAAAGACGATCACCACGACGACGAAAAGCTGCCAGCGCAGACCGATCATCAGGATTTGCAGAGGTATCATCAGCAGGATGGTATCCAGATCGTCGAAAATCGCCAGCACCTGAATTTTCCGATACATCCAGCTTCGCTTGAGCCGCAGGGCCGCGAGCATCGTGAACAGGATGCCGGCCGAAGTCGGAGCGGCAAAACGGCTCAACAACAGATTCTCTTTCCAGGCGTCGCCATTGCCCCAAAACTCGGGCGGCAACAACACG
>ULRN01028152.1_pt1 | contig 11775 bp, 9 predicted proteins | sample 1955461 | NCBI WGS metagenome assembly ULRN01 (sample SAMEA4835683, study PRJEB28245) | human gut metagenome | biome: gut microbiome; material: fecal sample | place: Denmark | collected 2008 | reverse complement strand
ATCGTTTCATAACTACGTTTTTGATCGCAAAGTAATAGAAGTGTTTTTAGGTCTACAAGGTGTTCTTTATCGGATGCTTACGATGGAAATTCTATTGTCATGTCAGTAGCCGGACCGGATGAATGAGCGCTGCCGTGACGCAGATCTAAAGGAATGAATGTGCTATCGGGTGTTTTATTCAGATTACTGGTATAAGCACGGCTTAGACCGAACTTCTTTTTCCAATAATGGAAGCAGGAGGCCGAATACGCTTCATTCTCACAGAAATCACGTATCGTTAAACCACTGGATTGTTGCCTTTCATAAACAGACTGGAACTCTTCTTTACTCATTATACGTTTCATGTTTTTTTTGTTTGCAAAGTAATAGAAGAGTTCTTGGCTTTACAATGTGTACTTTATCGGATGTTTACACTAATGATGTGTATCTTCTGATTTTGACGTAGGGGGAAGAATTATGTAAAATGGCTACAGCGTGTAGTTGACCTGATGTTTACGGTTTCTACTGTTTTTACTTTCTTTATTAATTAAAATAAAAGTTAAATAATGAAGTAAGCCTTGTGAATTAAAATTCTCTTTGTATATTGCAAATGTTATTAACTAAAAAGAAAGCAATATTATGAAAACGATTGTTGAAATTTCGTTTGTTGTCTCATTAATAGTATTCTCATGTTGTAGCAATGAGGATATGGGTGGAAATATGAATAAAAAGAGTGAAGGTTTATCTTTGAGAAAATATCCTCAAAAATATATTGATATCCAAGCTGGTAGTAAAGAATATTTTACATTGTTAGAAACTCGTTCTACTTCTCTTATAAAAGATAGTGTTTGGCCTAATAGGAATGGACATTCTCTTGTGTATGAGACAAATGAACATGCAATAACGGCTAATACTATGCGATATATCTTTTTAGGTTCTTTATTAAAAGGAGGTTCATTGGAGGAACAAAAATTCCAACGTTTACCTAATGAGTTAGATCCACTTTGCATTTCATACTCATTTCCAGCTAAGTTTGTGGGAGATATGATAGAGCGTCCCAGTTTACAGGCTCAAAGAACATCTTTAATGAAAGTTATGGGACAAGAAGGAATGAGTGGAAAACAAATTGTATCATTCACTTATGATATGAATCAGTTTACTTATTATGATGAACTGAAATTAGCTTTTAATTGTGATATTAGTGTTACAGATGTTTTTAACTTATCATCAAGTGTAGCACAAGGAAAGATTAGAAAAAAAAGTGGACTGATTGCTAAATTTGTTCAAAAAAATTTTACAGTTGATTTGGATTTGCCATATGATGGATGTCTTCTGAAAAATAATGAGGAGTTATCTACAATTGATTTATATGATCCTGTATATATAAGTTCGATAACATATGGAAGAATGGGAATCATGATTTTTGAATCAAGTTATAGTTATGATTCTTTAAGAGTTGCAGTAAAAGCTGCTTTTGATACGAAAGTAATAGATGGAAAAGTGGAGTTTACAGATGAACAAAAAAAGATTTTTGATGAAGCTGATTTAAAAATTTCACTTATAAGTGGGGATGGAAGTTATGCCGTGCAAACAATTGAAGGTTTTGAAGCATTTAAGAATTTCATAATTAAAGGAGGAGAATTTAGTCAAAGTGTTCCAGGGGATCCAATATTTTATTCAGCGAGTTATTTGAGTGACGATTCTCCTTATTATGCAAAATTCAGGGTTAATATACCTTATAATTGAGATGGAGATTGTGTTGGATTAAGATTAAATATAGACTGCTATATCAATGAGTTTTATGACTTTAGTGTAATTTAGAAGTTTGTTGTTCAAAATATAACTGCTGATTATATATTAGTTTAGTGTACTTGATATGATCACTGTGATTCTATATTAGGAGATTAAGTTGCTAATGTTAGTCTTTTGAATGATTGTGATGTTGAAATATTGTTGGCGTAATTTGTTCTATGTTGTTATTGATTATTTATAAAAACATTAATAATATGTATAAAAATGTGATAAATGTATCGGCGGTTGTTTTTGTATTAATGGGATGCGTTGAAAATGAATCTATTATTGCTCCTTCAGAAAAGAGAGTGTTAGAAAAATATTCGGAACCAATAATAATAATAAAGGCGCATAATCATATTCCTTATTTGGCTGAGAAAGTAATAAATGAACAATCCTTTGCAACTAAAAGTATAGATATTATTTCAGATGTTGTATGGGCTAATGGATTTGGAAGGACAATAACTGCTAAATCAGACGAAATGGTAATACCTGATAATATGAATAGGTATATATACCCTGGCTCAATCCTTGAAGCTTCGAGTATTGCTGATAGTAAATTTGTTCCTGTTCCTGTCAAAAATAATCCAATTAGCGTTTCTGTCTCGTTTCCTGCAAAAAAGGTGGGAGGGACGATTATAAACCCATCTTTATTTAATACAAGACAATTTGTTATGGACTTGATGCAGCAAAATAATATAGGAAAACAAAATGCAACGTTGAGTTTTGATGTGCAAAAATTTGTTTCTTATGATGAACTTAAAATGACTTTTGGCTCTAACGAAAATACGGGACTATTGTTCTGGGGAACATCTTCTGAACAATATAAAAATCAATATAGGATTATACGTAATACAGGACTTTGTATAAAATTTATTCAAAAATATTTCACGTTGGATATGGATATTCCTTCTGTTGGTCTTATTTCTGGGACTATGCCTGAAGGATATTCCCCCGTTTATGTAAGTTCTATTGCGTATGGCCGTATGGGAATCTTAACATTAGAAACTAATTATGATTATGAGCAAGCAAATAGGATAGTAAAAGAGACATTTAATTCTATTTTTATTAATCAGGGAAGTAGTTTGACTCAAGAACAAGAAACATTTTTTTCGGATTTAGATATGAAGGTGTTTATCTCGGGAGGTTCTGGTGAAACTGGTGTTAAAACTGTTGGTGGCATAAAAGATTTTATAAATTGTATAATAGAAGGAGGTGATTTTTCTTCTTCTTCTCCAGGCAAACCTATTTTCTGCTCATTTGCACATTATAGTGATGATTCTCCTTATAAAGTGAATTTTAAAATAGATATAGATAGTGATCCTGTATATGCAAGAGTTGAATATGATATAATTAAAGAACATACATTTGATTATTTCTATTCAGATGCCAATGTCTTTTTGAGATATTATGCAGATAAGGGTTGTACTATTCGAACAGTTCCTCAAAACTATATAGGATTCAATCTTAATCATTTGATAATGCAGCAATATGTGGGACCAAGATTTAATGTTAGAGGAGTGAGAGAGATTGTTTTAGATAATGACACTATTGTCCATAATCATACCAGGGGTATTGAAACACCTATACAATACGGGTATCGGGTATTTGAGTCTTCATTAAGAATAGAGGATCGTCTCAACTGGTTTAATAATCATTATTATTTAAAAGAGGGGCGTTTTTATAAATCATTACCTCCTTTGAATATGAAGTATACTTGTTTCATCGTTCCAGGAGGTAGTGGCGAATTTGACTGTTCTGATTATGATTGATAATCTGGAAGTACGAATTACATCGCAAAAAAAATCATGCATGATATATATTTTTATTGTGATTATAGATTAGAGGGCATATTCGTAAACTGCGTCCGGAAAATAACAGATTTATAGTCCTGTTAAAATACAGAGGCATGGAGTGGCGGAGCCCGTTACGGGCATCTGCCCTCCGTGGCAGTCGCCGACTCAGGCTACGGTTCTGAGGAAAACTATCGCTTCATGGACGAGGCCGGGATGGAGGCTTATGTCAAGTACAACCGATTCCATCTCGAACAGGGTCCGCGCTATAAACCATCCGTTCCACCACAACAACTTCCATTATAATGCCGACGAAGATTATTACGTCTGTCCGATGGGGCAACACATGACGCGCGTGGGGACATCACACTCGAAGAGCGCAAGCGGCTATCGAAGTGAAAGCGCACGCTATCTCGCCCGCAACTGCAAGGGCTGTCCGCTACGCTGCCTCTGCTACAAAGCCCGTGGTGACCGACGGGCAATCGAGGTCAACCACAGACTCAACGGATACAAACGAAGAGCCCGGGAACTGCAGACATCCGAAGAAGGTCTCAGATACCGAGGACGACGATGTATCGAACCGGAGGCGGTCTTCGGACAGATGAAGTCCAACATGGCATACAGACGCTTCCGCCACTTCGGAAAAGACAAGGTCACAATGGACTTTGCCTTCTTCGCCATTGCCTTCAATATAAAGAAAATGTGCTCAATAATAGCGAAACAGGCCAAAAACGGGGAGAATACACCCCATCCTGACCTGTTTATACGTGTATCTTGGATTATATCGTCCGAGATACAAATATTTTGGAAAATTCCGCAAAAATCGGTCGCCTAAAAATAATCCGATTCTCAGAACACAAAAACAGAGGCTACGCCGTAAAACATAATTACGACACAGCCTCAATATGTATAAGAATTCTACGGGATTTTTTTGAAATTTACCGTAGAATATTGCTTCTTTTCGGAAAATAATTGTATTTTTATAGCGTGATAGAACATTTAAAGTGGATTATATGAATGATATAGTTTATAAGGTCGCATCCCTCGGAGGAACAATAACGACAGCAGATATATCTCTTTTGTCTGAATACAAACAGCTGCTGAGAGCTAAAGAGCGTGGCGACTTGATAAAATTACGTCATGGGGTATATGCTGCTCCCGAAGTATTGCTAAGCACAATGATAGATGTGGAACGGATAGTACCTAATGGTGTTGTGTGCCTATACAATGCTTGGGCGTACCATCAACTATCAACGACAGTTCCACCAGCCTTTTGTATAGCAATTGCCAATAAAAGAAAAGTGGTGCTTCCTCATGCTCTACCGATAGAACTTTATTATTGGAAGAAAGAAAACTTGGAATTTGGTATTATGGATGCAGAAATATCGGGATATAAAATTCGTATTACAGACATGGAGCGGAGTACTTGCGATGCAGTGAAGTATAGGAACAAGATCGGTTTGGATGTTTGTGCGGAAGTAATACGTACTTATCTGAAAAAACCGAACCGAAACCTTGCCCGTCTACAGAATTACGCCAAACGCCTAAGAGTATTTAATACATTGAAAAATTATCTTGAAATCGCAATAGAATAGTGGGAAAGAAAGACTATGGTAAATCAGTAAAGACACGCTTGCTCAGTCTCATGAATGAGACAGGCTATAAGTATATGTACCTTTTGGCAAGATACTTCAACGAAAGGTTGCTCTACAGAGTTTCTGTAAGTCGGTATAAGGACAACTTTTGTTGAAAGGAGGTTCTTTTCTTTATGCCATGAATGGACTCGAGGCTCGCCCAACGGTTGATGTTGACTTTATGGCAGACAGAATCAGTCGTGATAGGGATTTTTTAGCCCATGCTTTTCAAGCTTTACTTTTGTCGGACATACCTTCGGTGAACATACATGCATATTCTTTGGAAACAGTTGTTGCAGAGAAATTCCATACAATGATAGATCGTGATGTTCTCAATAGTCGTATGAAAGATTTCTTCGATTGTTATCAACTTCTGACGAAGAGGAACTTAGATGATGATATGTTGTATGAGGCAATTAAGGCAACATTTGATAATCGAGAACTTACTTACAATTCCGATTTACAATTGTTTGCTGACAATTTTATAACAGACGAGGCACGTATAATCCGTTGGAAGGCTTTTCTGAGAAAGATTCAATGGAAAGATCCTCTTGAATTTGAAACCGTAATGAAGGTGATAAAGGATAGGCTACAACCTATGGCCGAGAAATATTTCTACATTAACACTACATAAAGTCAACGGCTACTACAATCTCTTGAAACCTAAAAGGAAAAACGGATTCTGCTATTATATACTTTTTTAGATGCTTTTTGCGGAAAATGTATCATTCAGGTAGGGAATCTTTGGAGAGTAATTGATATCTTCGTGGCAGGAATTTTGAATTTAATTGTTTAAATATCACATATTATGAAGAAAATCCAATTTTTGGTAATGCTGTTATGGCTTTCTGTTTGTTTTGCAGAAGGAGCGGTTCACGAATCGCCGGTGCCGGAATCGAATATCCGGTTGGTACACGGTCCTTATTTGCAGAATCTGGGACCGAATGAAGTGACGATCGTATGGTTGTCGGACAAGCCGTCTGTCGGTTGGGTGGAGTTGGCGCCGGATGATGATACGAACTTTTATGCCGCTGAACGTCCCAAGTATTACGATGCCCGTAACGGAGTTAAGAATACATCCACGATTCATACCGTGAAGATTAAAGGGTTAAAACCTGGTACGAACTATCGCTATCGTGTCTTCGCGCAGGAAGTGTTGAGCCATGTCGGGCATAGGATTGTCTATGGTTATTGTGCCTCGACCGATGTCTACTCCCGAAAACCGCTGGTGTTCAAGACAAGCGATCCTGCTAACAAAACCGTCTCGTTTGCAATGGTAAACGATATACATGGCAAGAACGATGTGTTGACAAACCTTGTTTCCAAATGTGACCTGAAAAAGACAGACTTTTTCCTTTTCAACGGCGATATGGTGTCGGTATTCAATGAGGAAAACCATATTTTCGATGGATTTATGGATACGGCAACCCGTCTGTTTGCCTCCGAGATCCCGATGTATTATACGAGAGGCAATCACGAGACCCGCGGAGCTTTTGCAACCGAGTTCCAACGTTATTTCTCTCCGAAAGAAACGAATATCTACTATACGTTCCGGCAAGGTCCGATCTGTTTCGTGATCTTGGATACGGGAGAAGATAAACCGGATTCCGATATCGAATATGCCGGCATAACAGTCTATGACGAATATCGGACGGAACAGGCGGAATGGTTACGTCAGGTATTGGATAGCAAAGAATATAAGGAAGCCCCGTTCAAGATCATCGTCGCCCATATCCCACCGATCGGCGGATGGCATGGGAACTTGGAAGTGGAGCGGAAATTCATGCCTTTGTTACGCGAAGCCAAGCCGGATGTGATGCTGTGTGGCCATCTCCACCAATTCATCCATCAGGATGCAACAGCTCAGACACCGTTCCCGATTATCGTCAATTCCAACACTGCTGTCCTGAAAGCTACTGCCGATCCGAACGAACTGAAGATACAGGTCGTGGATGTAGACGGAAAGATGTTGGACCAATTTTCCATAAAGAAGTAAATTAGGCTTTTGTGCTTCATCTGGATTTTGAATAATAAAATGTTTTGTTTTAAATAGTTGTTGATTTTCATATAGTATTTTTTATCTTTGCGAAGCGATGGATTTAAATACTATACAAAAACTGTTTTCATTTATAAAGAAAGAGCTCATCTCGTGAAATTCATGATTGACGGAAATGGGCTTCCTTATTTATGATGAAGATTAAATGATGAAAATTGATAAAATGAAACATTTAGTATTTTACATTATTTTCTTATCTATGTTCTGTGGCTGTAATACGGAAAATACAAAGTCCGGATATAAGGTCTATGATATTCAAAAGGTACAACATGCAGATGCTGGTAGCTTTGATAGTGGTGATTTGCATTATATTGCTTTGGAGTTCAATGAACGATGTCCGATAGGTTATATGGACAAGATTGTTTTGACTGATAAGTACATTTTCGTAAAATCAGATATTTCTTTATATCGGTTTTCGCTGGAAGGTAAATTTCTGAACAATATTGGGCAATATGGAGAATCTCCTTCGGATGTTCAAGGGATTTTTGATTTTGCAATAGACGAAAAGCAAGAAATAGCTTTTTTGTGGGACATGATGGGAGGGAAGATCGCAATGTATAGTTTTGATAATGAATTTCAACATTCCATCCCTTACGAAGGGCTTGTGCGGAATATAGAATATAACAGTAATCGGATATTCCTTACTTTTATGAATTTAGGTAATGAATTATTCAAGTTGCAGGTAATGAAAACGGATGGAGAGGTTTTATATCGTTCTTCCAATGATATTCAGTATGAGTTTCAGGATATGTTTGCGCTTCCAAGCGTCAAAAATATGCACTTGCTAAGTAAGGAGAAAATGTTGGTCCGACAGAATTTCAATGATACGATATATACCTATGATCAACATCAAAATAACCTGTCAATCAGATATGTGTTTGATTTTGAAAATAGTAAATTGCCTTATCAATTACTGAGTAGTTACGAATTGTTCAATAAAGAGTATGAAAATTATGCTTATTTGTCAGATGTTTCTGAAACAAATGATTATATTTATGTAGACTATGTGTTCCATGGTAAAAATAAAAAAGTGATCATTGACAAAAGTAATGATCAAATATTAACTGTTCAAGATCCAATTGGAGGTATAACAGTGAAAAACGGTTTTCATTTCTTCTGGCCTAAATGGGTATCGACGGAGTATCTAATTGATTATATACCGGCAGATTATATTATTCGCTATAAGGATAAGATCAAAAATGAGAAATTATCTGAATTAGTAGAATTGTTGGATGAAGAATCTAATCCGATCTTAATTCTTTCAAAGAAATAACTTCGCGGATACCGAAAAGCGTTATGAGTAGGATCAGAACTTCGTACTGCAAGTGATAAATGCCTATATCCGATAGTTCGCTTTTGGGGAATTATGAATTGACGTTATCAGAGTGCGTTCGTCTTACATTTTATAAGAAAACATTGATAAAAAACTTCGAATTATATTTGGCGGTTTAAAAAAAGGCTGTATCTTTGCAGCGTTCAAACAAAAACAAGCTAAAGGACGATATGAAACAGGAAAAGCTAAATAGTCTCATTATTTCTCTAAATATTATTCTACTCTGGGGACAGGATAGGAAGTGAGACTGTATATGCTTTGCTGGGCATTAAGATATGAAAAGCCTTTCTCACTTCCTTGTGAGAAAGGCTTTTTTCGTTCAAGTAATTTACAAAAAAGATATTAACAAATTAATTTAAGACGATAAGAACTATGTCAGACAGATTATTTATTTTCGACACAACATTGCGCGACGGCGAACAGGTACCGGGGTGCCAGTTAAACAGTATTGAAAAGATTCAGGTTGCCAAAGCACTGGAAGAACTGGGTGTAGACGTGATAGAAGCCGGTTTTCCCGTGTCGAGTCCGGGCGATTTCAATAGTGTCGTTGAAATATCGAAAGCCGTAACATGGCCTACAATCTGTGCGCTTACCCGTGCGGTGGAAAAAGACATCGATGTGGCTGCCGAGGCCTTGAAATATGCGAAGCGCGGACGTATTCATACAGGGATCGGGACATCCGATTATCATATCAAGTATAAGTTCAACTCCAACCAGGAAGATATTTTGGAACGAGCTATCGCTGCTACCCGATATGCGAAGAAATATGTGGAGGATGTCGAGTTCTATTGCGAAGATGCCGGAAGAACGGACAATGTCTATCTGGCGCGTGTGGTAGAAGCGGTCATCAAAGCCGGTGCGACGGTTGTCAATATCCCCGATACGACCGGCTATTGCCTGCCGGACGAATATGGTGCGAAGATCAAATATCTGATGGAACATGTAGACGGTATTGAAAAGGCGATCCTTTCGACCCACTGCCATAACGACCTGGGGATGGCGACTGCCAACACCGTGCAGGGCGTCTTGAACGGTGCACGCCAAGTGGAAGTCACCATAAATGGCATAGGCGAGCGTGCCGGTAATACCTCTTTGGAAGAAATCGCCATGATCTTCAGGAGCCATAAGGAACGTGAGATCATCACCAACATTAACACGACCAAGATATACGGAGTCAGCCGCATGGTTTCGAGCCTGATGAATATGCCGATCCAGCCGAACAAAGCGATCGTCGGACGTAACGCGTTCGCTCATTCTTCTGGTATCCATCAGGACGGCGTTTTGAAGAATCGCGAAAGTTATGAAATCATCGACCCGAAAGATGTGGGGATCGACGATAACGCAATCGTGCTGACTGCCCGTAGCGGACGAGCTGCGTTGAAGCATCGCCTGCAGGTGTTAGGCGTCGAGCTGTCGCAAGAAAAACTGGATAAGGTCTATGAAGAATTCTTGAAACTTGCCGACCGCAAGAAAGACATCAACGACGACGATGTTCTGATGCTTGCCGGCAAGGACCGTACGGCTATGCACCGCATCAAGCTGGAGTACTTGCAGGTGACCTCCGGTGTCGGTCTGCAGTCCGTGGCCAGTGTTTGCTTGGACATCGCTGGCGAGAAGTTCGAAGCTGCCGCTTCCGGCAACGGGCCTGTCGATGCGGCCATCAAGGCGGTGAAGTCCATTATACACCGTACGATGACGATCCAGGAATTCCTGATCCAGGCGATCAACAAAGGCAGCGACGACATGGGAAAAGTGCACATGCAGGTCGAGTTCGAAGGAAACCGTTATTACGGTTTTGCCGCCAATACCGATATAATAGCCGCTTCGGTCGAGGCTTTTATCGATGCAATTAATAAATTTGTGAAATGAATTGACAATTATGAATACATTATTTGACAAGATTTGGGATTCCCACGTGGTGACGATGATCGAAGAGGGACCCACACAGCTTTACATCGACAGGTTGTACTGTCATGAAGTAACCAGCCCGCAGGCTTTTGCCGGCATGCGTCGACGTGGTTTGAAACCGCTTCGGCCGGAACGCATCTATTGCATGCCTGACCATAACACGCCGACACACGATCAGGATAAGCCGATCGAAGACCCAGTCTCGAAGAACCAGGTCGATACGTTGGCCAAGAACGCTGCCGAATTTGGGCTGACTCATTATGGCATGATGGATCCGCGGAACGGCATTATCCATGTGGTAGGTCCCGAACGCGGACTGACCTTGCCGGGTATGACGATCGTTTGCGGTGACTCGCACACCTCCACCCACGGGGCGGTCGGTGCTGTCGCTTTCGGTATCGGGACCAGCGAAGTGGAAATGGTGATGGCTTCGCAGTGTATCTTGCAGGCAAAGCCGAAAACCATGCGTATCCGTGTGGAAGGTAACCTGGGGAAAGGGGTGACGGCAAAAGATGTCGCCCTCTATATCATGTCGAAAGTGACGACCAGCGGTGCCACCGGCTATTTCATCGAATATGCAGGATCGGCGATCCGCAGCCTGACGATGGAGGGGCGCTTGACTTTGTGCAACCTGTCTATCGAAATGGGGGCGCGTGGCGGTATGATCGCTCCCGACGAAACAACGTTCGCCTATCTCAAAGGACGTGAAAATGCTCCTGCCGGCGAAGAATGGGACAAGGCGGTCGCCTATTGGAAAACATTGAAGAGCGACGACGATGCCGTGTTCGACAAGGAAATCTTGTTTGACGCAGCCGATATCGAACCGATGATAACCTATGGAACCAATCCGGGTATGGGAATGGGCATCACCGGACATATCCCGACCATCGAAGGCATGAACGAAGTGGAGAAAACCTCTTTTATGAAATCGATGAAATATATGGGTTTCGAACCTGGCGAATCGTTGCTGGGCAAAAAGATCGACTATGTGTTCTTGGGTTCCTGCACCAATGGCCGTATCGAAGACTTCCGCGCTTTTGCCTCCATCGTAAAGGGACGGAAGAAAGCAGACCATGTGATCGCCTGGCTGGTCCCCGGCTCCTGGATGGTCGATGCGCAGATCCGCGAGGAAGGGTTGGACAAGATATTTGAAGAAGCCGGTTTCCAGTTGCGCCAACCGGGATGCTCGGCTTGCCTGGCAATGAATGACGATAAGATCCCGGCAGGGAAATATGCCGTTTCGACAAGCAACCGCAACTTCGAAGGACGTCAGGGACCGGG
>ULRN01006774.1_pt1 | contig 11812 bp, 10 predicted proteins | sample 1955461 | NCBI WGS metagenome assembly ULRN01 (sample SAMEA4835683, study PRJEB28245) | human gut metagenome | biome: gut microbiome; material: fecal sample | place: Denmark | collected 2008 | reverse complement strand
TAAGAGTTACTAAGCCCCCTCCAAATTCACCTGCAGAGAGACGCTGCTTCGCGCTGGTTGTTGGCTGTGTACGGGGAAATGGATGAGTTTGTTGGAAGAAATTTGTAGTTGCAATAGTTGGTTTGTATATAAGAAAATTCTGAAGATTATGGAAAATTGTACAAAAAAAGATAAATAATTTTGGAAAGTATAAAGCGATAAGAAATGTTAAAATATACTTAACTATGTAGGAGAAAGGATTAAATCATGAATTTTGATGAGAGTAAAAGTTCTTTAGCGCATATTACAGAAGATGGTACTCGCGCTCAGACGGTTAAGGAACATCTTGAAGGAACAGCGCAGTTGTCAGCTGAGTTCGCAAAAGTTTTTGGATGTGAAGAATGGGGATATTGTTGTGGAATGTTACATGATATTGGAAAATATTCAGATGCATTTCAAAAACATATAAAGGGTGCAGAATGTAGGGTCGATCATGCTACAGCAGGTGCGCAGTTGTGCAGAGATTTAAAAGGACTTTATGTACTGTTAGCATATTGTATTGCCGGGCATCATGCGGGTTTGCCGGATACTGGAGAAATAAGTGATGATGGAAGATGCAAAAGTATGATGGGACGATTGAAAAAGAAAATTGAGCCATATGACAAATTTAGAAATGAAATAGAAATCCCTTCATTAAAAACGCTTCCGTTTAATTCTGGATACAGAGGTGGAGAAAAAGATAGTGCATTTATTTTTAGTATGCTGATCAGAATGCTTTTTTCTGGTTTAGTGGATGCAGATTATCTTGATACAGAAAAATTTATGCAACAGGGAAATGTGGTGCGAAATAAAGGTCAGTCAATGGAGTGGTTATTAAAGAAGGCAATGCAATATGTTAATGGATGGTTACAGACTTCAGAGACAGATACTGTTAATGGAAGAAGAACAAAAATTTTGAAAAAATGTATTAGAGATGGGGAAAAAGATAAAGATTTATTTTGTCTTACAGTTCCGACTGGAGGCGGGAAAACAATTGCTTCATTGTTATTTTCTCTTGTGCATGCGCAAAAGCACCATATGGACAGAATTATTTATGTGATTCCATATACAAGTATTATTGAGCAGAATGCACAGGTATTCAGAGGGATTTTGGGAGATGAAAATGTATTAGAAAATCATTGCAATGTAGAGTATCAGAATAGTGAAGAATTGAAACCAATGCAACTTGCAGCTGAAAATTGGGATAAGCCTATAATAGTGACAACAAATGTGCAGTTTTTCGAATCATTGTTTTCTAATAAATCATCAAAATGCAGAAAACTGCATAATATTGCTAATAGTGTGATTATTTTTGACGAAGCTCAGATGTTGCCGCTTGATTACTTGAAACCTTGTGTAGCGGTTATAGAGGAATTAATCAGACATTATGAATGCAGTGCAGTCTTATGTACAGCTACCCAGCCTGCATTGCAGCCGTTTTTTACGGAAAGAATGAAAGCAATTGAACTATGTTCAAGTGTAGATCAGCAATTTAGTTTCTTTAAGAGAACAAATATACATAATTTAAATACGATTTCAGAACAGAAACTGGTTGATATGATAAGTAAGGAAAATCAGACATTATGTATTCTAAATACAAGAGACAGGGTGAATGAGATTTATCAGAAGGTAAGAGGAGAGGGGGTTTATTATCTTTCAACTTATATGTATCCGGCTCATAGGCACAGAGTGATTTCTGAAATTAAAGAGAGGTTGCTGGAAAATAAAAAGTGTATTGTAATTTCAACAAGTCTTGTAGAAGCGGGCGTGGATTTTGATTTTAAGTCAGTTTACAGGGAACTTGCAGGTTTAGATTCGATTATTCAGGCTGCTGGGCGATGTAATAGGGAAGGGAAAAGAGCAGCAGAGGAAAGTCTGGTGTATATATTTCAGATTGAAGGAACTAAAAGTCTTCCAGGCCAGAACAAACAGATTGAAGCAGCAAAATATGTTTTGGAAACAGAGGATGATATTACATCACAGAAAGCTATCAGAAAATATTTTGAAACATTATATTATTTTCAGGGAGAAGGATTGGATAAAAAGAGAATCCTGGAGCAATTTCATCATAACATTTATCCTTTTGCAACAGTTGCGAAGGAGTTTAAACTGATTGAGCAGAATACCAAAAGTATTTTTATAAGTAAAGAAGAAGAGGCAGAGGCGATTTTAAGGGAGATACAACAAAAAGGCGCAACAAAGGAACTGATGAGAAAAGCAGGAAAATACGTTGTAAATGTGTATGAAAATTTATATAGGCGATTGGAAGATGCAGGAATGTTGTTGCCGATTTCGGAAGAAAATAATGAAGATTTCTTTATGTTGAGGGATGTGGAATTGTATACATGGGAATGTGGTTTGAAGGTTGGAGAAATATCTGATGGGGGAAATGTGTTGTTTTGTTAAATAAATGCGAAGCAGAGAAATATCATTTGACACTTCTCTGCTTTGGCTGGATATAAAGATGACCTTAAATAAAATTATTTCAATCCACATTTGATATAAAATCAAAAGACAATTGTAACAATATCATATATTACGAAAAAAGTTAACAACAAAAAAAGAATACATATTGATATTTGTTATATAAAAGAGTATCATGCAGATATGTAAATAACCATAAATTAAATTGAAATTATAAAATGGAGGAAAAATGATACTATATCACGGAAGTAAAGAAATTGTAAGATTTCCAGAGGTGAGAAAAGCTACTTTTAATAAGGATTTTTATTTTGGATTCTATTGCACTATTTATAAAGAACAGGCAGAGCGGTGGGCAACCAGATATGGAAAAAAGGGATATATAAACAGTTATGATTATATTCCCAATCCTGCATTGAAATATTTAAAGTTTGAGAAAATGACAGATGAATGGCTTGATTTTATTGCTGCATGCAGGACAGGAAAATCGCATACTTATGATATTGTAGAAGGTCCTATGGCTGATGATACGATCTTTAATTATGTACAAGCTTTTGTGGACGGAAAGATATCCAGAGCTGCATTCTGGGAGCTTGCTAAATTTAATCATCCGACGCATCAGATTAGCTTTCACACGATTTCTGCGTTAGATACATTGACATTTACAGGAAGTGAGGAAGTCTATGGGAACAAAAAATAACAGTAATTTATTCTATACGTGTAGTCTGATTGAATATATAGGACGTATTCGTAAACAAAAGCGTTGCATTATTTTGGACTTGATAGGTAAAGAAACACTGGAACGGATTTATGATTATGCGGATATTTTTCATTGTGAACCAATTGAAAAGGTTGCATCAGAATTTGTAGAAGAGTGTCAGATTCCAGAGGGGGAATTCGACAATGTTGGAGATTGCAGATATCTTATACCGGATTATTGGACAATAGGTGAAGTTTATGAGCGGGTGGTTGAAGACTGTTATCAGGATTCAGAGATTGTAAACGGGATATGGGATGTATATCATTCCTGGCTGGATGAGAGTATATCGAATTATAACACGGATTTTTATTTTCAGTCGCGTGATTATATAGCAGAATGTTATAAAGCTGGAGAAATATTGGAATAAAGATATCCGAAGGGAGGAACAGTCTGTGGGAATTGGGGTAAAAGTGAAGGTCTGGGGTGAATATGCTTTGTTTTCCAGACCGGAAATGAAGGTAGAAAGATGCTCTTATGATGTGATTACGCCTTCTGCAGCAAGAGGAATATTGGAAGCAATTTACTGGCATCCGGGAATGAAGTGGGTGATTGATAAAATTTATGTTCAGAAACCTGTTCAATTTACAAGTATAAGGCGAAATGAAGTTAAAAGTAAGATATCATCTAATAATGTACTGCCGGTATATAATGGTGCGGATAAGCCGTTGTATATTAGTACAAAATCCGATATTGTTCAGAGAGCCTCTTTATTATTACGTGACGTATCTTATGTAATAGAGGCACATTTTGAAATGACTGAGAAAGCTGTTGAATCAGATAATCCGGGGAAGTTCAAAGATATTATTATGCGCCGTTTGAAACGAGGAGAATGTTATCATACGCCATATTTTGGATGCAGAGAATTTCCGGCGAATTTTTGTTTATGTGAAGATGATAAAATTGAAACGGCATATTCCGGAGAAAAAGATCTTGGCTTTATGCTTTACGATATGGATTTTTCAGATCTGGATAATATTCAGCCAATGTTTTTCAGAGCGCTTATGAAAGATGGAGTTATCAATCTCAGAGATTGTGAGGTGATAAGATGATCTTACAGTCACTGGTTCAGCATTATGAAATGCTGGCAGATAAAGGAAAGGTAACAAAACCTGGATGGTGCAGTGCAAAAGTATCTTATGCAATAAGGCTTGGGATTGATGGAACTGTGTTGGGAATTGTTGATTTGCGTCAGGAAGAAACAAGAGGGAAAAAAACAGTAATGGTTCCTGCTAATCTGGAAGTACCACAGATGGTTTCCAGATCATCTGGTGTATTGCCTAATTTTCTGTGCGATAACTCTAAGTATTTATTAGGGATTGATAAAGAAGGAAGCAGTGGAAGAGTCAGAGAGTGTTTTGAATCTGCGAAAGAATTGCATATAAAATATTTGCAGGATGTTCACAATGAAACAGCTACTGCAGTAAAAAAATTTTTTCAGAAATGGAATCCGGATAAAGCGAGAGAATGCCAGGAAATTAATAAGATATGGGATGAAATAACATCGGGTGGAAATCTGATCTTTATGCTTATGGTGCAGTATGTTCAGGATGACGATGAGATAAGAAGAGCTTGGAATCAGATAAAGGAAACAAAGCCGGATGATGCCCAGGCGATATGTCTGGTCACAGGTGAAAAGACAGAAATTGCCCGCATTCATACAACGATAAAAGGAGTGCAGGGAGCACAATCCAGTGGTGCGGCTCTTGTTTCTTTTAATGCACCTGCTTTTGAGTCTTATGGGAAATCGCAGAGCTATAATGCACCTGTTGGACAGTATGCAGCGTTTGCTTATACAACTGCTCTTAACCATTTATTAGCTCAGAGAGAGTTTGTTTTTCAGTTTGGTGATACTTCTATTGTATTTTGGTCTGAAGATGGAGAGGACGTTTATCAGGATATTTTTTCTATGTCATTGGAACCGCAGGTAGATAATCAGGAAACTATAAAAGGAGTTTTTAAAGCTTTGTCAGAAAATCGTCCTGTGGTTGTGGATGATATAGAACTGAACACAAATCAGAAATTTTATATATTAGGATTAGCACCTAATGCTGCCCGTTTGTCTGTAAGATTTTTTTATCAGAATGAATTTGGTAATATTTTGGAAAATCTTCAGGAGCATTATCGAAGAATGGATGTTGTGAAACCGCAGTGGGATAGCAGAGAGTATCTGGGAGTAAATTCTATGTTGCAGGAAACCGTAAACCAAAATTCAAAAGATAAAAAGCCCAAAGCTAATATGGCTGCTGCAACGCTGCAGGCTATTTTAGCAGGGGGACGATATCCTGAAAGTCTGTATGGTAGTGTGCTGCTTCGTATCAGGTGCGAGCAGGGAAAAGTTACCAGAGGAAGGGCAGCTATTATAAAGGCGTATTTATTAAAGAATAAAACTATAATAAAGGAGGGGGATTTTGTGGGACTAAATGAAAACACAAATGAAAAGGCTTATGTACTGGGAAGAATTTTTGCTGTTTTGGAAGCAATTCAGGAGGAGGCAAATCCGGGAATCAATACGACTATTAAGGATAGATATTATAATTCGGCCAGTACGACACCAGTTTCAGTTTTTCCAATATTGATAAGGCTGAAAAACAGCCATATAAGGAAATTAGAGAAGCAAAAAGAGGCAATGAAAGTTTATTATGAAAAAATATTGACAGATTTATTCGGAAGAATAGAAAATTTCCCGACACGTTTGTCATTAGAAGAACAGGGAAGTTTTGCACTGGGTTACTATCATCAGATACAAAAACGATTTGAAAAAAAGGGGGATAAATAAATGGGAGAACCGATTAAAAACAGATATGAATTTGTAATTCTTTTTGATGTGGAAAATGGAAATCCAAATGGCGATCCGGATGCCGGAAATATGCCAAGAATGGATCCGGAAAGTGGTTATGGTCTGGTTACGGATGTATGTCTGAAAAGGAAAATACGTAACTATATCGAAACAGTGAAAGAAGATGAGGAAGGATATCGGATTTATATTAAAGAAGATGTTCCTTTAAACAGAAGCGATAATCGGGCATATCAATATCTTGGGGTTGATGATAAGTCAGTTAAAGAATTGAAAAAGAAAGATCCGGACGCAGATAAAAAAATACGGGATTTTATGTGCAGGAATTTTTATGATATCCGTACATTTGGTGCGGTTATGACAACTTTTGTGAAAGCGGCATTAAATTGTGGACAGGTAAGAGGACCTGTTCAACTTGGATTTGCAAGAAGTATTGATCCGATTATTACACAGGAAGTAACAATTACAAGGGTTGCAATTACGACCGAAAAGGATGCGGAAAATAAGAGTACAGAGATGGGACGAAAGAATATAGTTCCTTACGCATTGTACAGAGCAGAAGGATATATTTCTGCAAACTTAGCTCGAAAAGTTACAGGTTTTTCTGAAGAGGATCTGGAACTTTTATGGGAAGCTATTATTAATATGTTTGAACATGATCATTCAGCAGCACGAGGAAAAATGGCTGTGAGAGAGCTGATCGTGTTTAAACATAGCAAAGAATTGGGTGATTGCCCGTCTTATAAATTATTTGATGCTGTTGAAGTCAGAAGAAAAGAAGATATACTTTATCCAAGACAGTATCAGGATTACGTGGTGAATATTCATGAGGAACAGATTCCGGAAAGTGTAGAAATGACAAGGAAAATATAATGGAATATCAGGAAGACGATTATTTGATGATTTCAGGCATTCAGCATTTTGAATTTTGCAGACGTCAGTGGGCATTGATTCATATTGAACAACAATGGGCAGAAAATGTTCATACGGTGGTTGGAGAATTGATGCATAAAAAGGTTCATGATCCATATTTGCAGGAAAAAAGAAAAGATGTACTTTATGTAAGAGCTTTACCTGTCTCTTCCAGAATAATGGGAGTCAGTGGAGAGTGTGATATGGTAGAATTTCATAAAGCTGAAGATGGAATAACACTGTTTGGACATCGGGGACTATATACGGTATATCCTGTAGAGTACAAAAAGGGTAAGCCTAAAGAATCAGAAGAAGATATATTACAGCTGGTCGCTCAGGTTATGTGTCTGGAAGAAATGTTTTCTACAAATATTTCTGAAGGAGCGATTTTTTATGGTGAAACAAGGCGGAGGGAATCTATAGCGATTACAAATCAATTACGTACGAAGGTAAATGAAATGTTTTCAGAGATGCATCAATACTATGATAGAAAATATACACCGAAAGTAAAATGGAGCAAAAAATGTAATGGATGTTCTTTGAAGGATATTTGTCTGCCTAAAATGGGAAAAGCAGGGTCAGCAAAACAATATGTCCAAAAGGTACTGGTGGAGGAGGAAATTTGAAGAAATTACTGAATACATTATATATTACTTCAGAAAATAGTTATCTGGCTTTGGATGGAGAAAATATAGTGATTCTTGAAGATGAAAAGGTGAAAGGACGTGTTCCATTGCATAACTTGGAAGGAATTGTCTCCTTTGGATATCGTGGAACAAGTCCGGCTTTAATGGGTGCCTGTGTGGAGAGAAATATAGCATTATGCTATCTTACGCCACAGGGAAAATTTCTGGCACGTGTAAATGGTAAAGTGCGAGGAAATGTAGTTTTGCGTCAAAAACAATATGCAAGCAGTCATGATGAACAAGTTAGCCTTGATATAGCCAGAAATTGTATTTTGGGAAAAATTTATAATGCTAGATGGGTTCTTGAGAGGGTAATCAGAGATCATGGAATGCAGATTGATAAAGAAAAAGTTAAAAATGCATCAATGTTATTGAAAGATTCGATGCAATTAGTGCAGAATGCAGAATCAAAAGATCAATTAAGGGGATATGAAGGGGAAGCTGCAAGTGTTTATTTTGGCGTTTTTGATGAATTGATTCTACAGCAGAAGAAGGATTTTTTCTTTCATGGCAGGAACAAAAGACCGCCGGTAGATAAAGTAAATGCGTTGCTTTCCTTTACATATACATTATTGACGAATATGATTGTTTCTGCATTAGAAACTGTTGGCCTGGATCCATGCGTGGGATATTTACATACAGAGAGACCGGGCAGAGCATCTTTAGCTTTGGATATGATAGAAGAATTTCGGGCGGTTTGGGCTGATCGTTTTGTGCTGTCTCTGATTAATAAAAGGATGATAAATGGTAAGCAATTTAAACAAAAAGAAAATGGAGCAGTACTTATGGATGATGATTTGCGCAAACAGGTTTTAACTGAATGGCAAAATAAGAAGAAAGAGGTAATTACTCATCCATTTCTTGGAGAAAAAGTTGAATGGGGCATGTTACCTTATGTACAAGCCATGTTGTTAGCGAGATACTTGAGAGGCGATTTGGATGCATATCCCCCATTTTTATGGAAGTGAGATGATAAAAGATGCTTGTTCTGATAACCTATGATGTGAATACAGAAGCGGCAGCCGGAAAAGCAAGATTACGGAAAGTAGCAAAACAATGTGTTAATTATGGAAGACGTGTCCAAAATTCAGTTTTTGAATGCATCTTGGATAGTGCACAATGCGTTACCCTTAAGGCTGCTTTGGCGAATATTATTGATGAAAAGACAGATAGTTTAAGATTTTATTATCTGGGAAATAATTATAAATCTAAAATAGAGCACATGGGAATAGAAAGAGGAATATCAGCAGATGATATGCTGATATTATGATGGAAAAAGTTTTGAAGCCAATCAGGAGAGGTGCGAATGCTAAGAATACATAAATTCTTTAGAAGACTCGCACCAGAAAAAAAGAATTGTTATCTGATAAATGGTAGTATATAATTATTTGTATCAGTAATTACAGGTGATTTTGAAATGTTACTTTAGAAGATAATGACAAAATTGAAATGTAATTATTGGTAAAAATTGCTGTCACTCCCCTTGCGGGAGTGTGGATTGAAATTTTGTTTCGGTGTGCTGATATCTCTGAGGTCCTGGTCACTCCCCTTGCGGGAGTGTGGATTGAAATAAACGACCAGTAATATGTCTCTTTCTCTGATTCCAGTCACTCCCCTTGCGGGAGTGTGGATTGAAATTCTTTCTTTACCTCTGCTGCATCCTTCGTCTTCGTCACTCCCCTTGCGGGAGTGTGGATTGAAATCTCATTGTAGTAAGGAATGGACAGTGTACCGCCCGTCACTCCCCTTGCGGGAGTGTGGATTGAAATACTCTGCTTAATTTCCGATCAACTCTGTGCATTTGTCACTCCCCTTGCGGGAGTGTGGATTGAAATATATAAGTACTCCTGTCGTAAGTCTAATACCCCTGTCACTCCCCTTGCGGGAGTGTGGATTGAAATACCTCACTTTTGTCTTTATTTATAATTGCTTTAGTCACTCCCCTTGCGGGAGTGTGGATTGAAATCTCGATAATCGTTCCAGCGGTGCCTACGACGGTCGTCACTCCCCTTGCGGGAGTGTGGATTGAAATACTGCATTAGACACAATGCTATAGTCTGGTGTGCGTCACTCCCCTTGCGGGAGTGTGGATTGAAATGACTTGATTCTGATCATAAAAGGCGAGAGTGATAAAGTCACTCCCCTTGCGGGAGTGTGGATTGAAATACTCTAATCAGCAAGCTATAGAGTCCTTTTCTGAGTCACTCCCCTTGCGGGAGTGTGGATTGAAATTTGCATCTAATACCGCAGCTAATCGTGCGACACCGGTCACTCCCCTTGCGGGAGTGTGGATTGAAATAACCATTTTCGGAAAAGAGGCCATGGCCGGCATGTGTCACTCCCCTTGCGGGAGTGTGGATTGAAATATGAATGCGTAGTAATATGCTGTACACGCCAAAGTCACTCCCCTTGCGGGAGTGTGGATTGAAATTTCGTGAGCATATCTACATTGAGCACTCTGGATAGTCACTCCCCTTGCGGGAGTGTGGATTGAAATAACCTTCTTGTATTCCTCAATCATTTCCAGAGCGGTCACTCCCCTTGCGGGAGTGTGGATTGAAATATCATAGAAAACGGTAAGAATGTAATTGAGTTTGGTCACTCCCCTTGCGGGAGTGTGGATTGAAATATTTGGTAATACACTTAAAGGTATGGTATCAGGAAGTCACTCCCCTTGCGGGAGTGTGGATTGAAATTTTTATCTTTTCATATTCCTGCTGAGTTGCTCTCGTCACTCCCCTTGCGGGAGTGTGGATTGAAATTCATCAGCATTGCTTTTGTCTTATTATCTTTCAGTCACTCCCCTTGCGGGAGTGTGGATTGAAATATCCGTTACAGCTACTATTGCAGGTAATGCAGAAGGGTCACTCCCCTTGCGGGAGTGTGGATTGAAATAGCTAAAAATCTGGATAATCTCTCAAAAGAACTAGTCACTCCCCTTGCGGGAGTGTGGATTGAAATAGCTTTAATGGTTGACTGCTTGACTTTGCAGATGGTCACTCCCTTTGCGGGAGTGTGGATTGAAATAATCTCTGTTAGCAAAAATCACAGCGTTAGAAACTGTCACTCCCCTTGCGAGAGTGTGGATTGAAATGATTGTTCGGATGGCACTAAATACAGGCATTTTGTCACTCCCCTTGCGGGAGTGTGGATTGAAATTGGGATTATTATATCTTATCAGATGTTTATTTTCGTCACTCCCCTTGCGGGAGCGTGGATTAAAATTTGAGAAAGAAGATGACAGGAGGTTTTCAAATTATGGAACGTCTATGGAGAAGTTATTCGGTTATGAGCAAGTAGCGAAGCGGATTGCGAATATCCGCTTGACTATTGAGAACCCAAATGAGGAGAAAGTGGAATTCAGTTAGTATCTGTAAGGACTGTAATGTATAGTAAAAAGGAAGCAAAATCCGGATACCTCGATTTTGCTTCCTTTTTTATTGTTTGGGTAAAAGGTTAATCCTCTAATTTGATTTTCTCTTTCAGAACCACACACCCCGCCATATCTCCGATAACATTGACGCAGGTTGCGCCCATATCGCAGAGTGTGTTGATGCTGATATAAACGCCCATGACACCGGACGGCAGACCTGCCATGGTTGCAAGGGCTGCGAAGGATGCGATGGCACCGCCCGGGATTCCCGGGGTTCCTACTGACAGGAGTACGTTTGCCAGAAGGATTATGATCATCATGGAAATGCTTATGTTAATTCCGCATGCATTGGCGAAGAACATGATCATGAATGACATCAGGATGGATACGGCATCCATGTTTACAGTAGCGCCAAGAGGAATGGCAATACTTGTGATCTTGTTGGATACGCCCATTTCGTCTTCCATACGCTGTTTACTGATCGGAATGGTCGCTGAACTGGAACAGGTTCCGAATGCGTTCAGAGCTGCGGGAAGCATTGCTTTGAAGAATTTTACAGGGCTTTCTTTGCCGAGGAATTTTACGGAGCCGCCGTAAATGACCAGGGCGAAGCCGAAGAATGCCACATACAGGATGATCAGCTGAGTTGCCAGTGAAATGATGGTTTCTGTACCGTTGGCTTCTACAACAGGAACGATAGTACAGAATACACCGATAGGTGTGAAGTACATAACTGTGCTGATTACTTTCAGGCAGACTTCATTGCAGGAATCGATTACATTCAGAAGTGCTTTACCTTTTTCACCGATAGCGATAAGTGTGAAGCCTACGATGACTGCGAATACAAG
>ULRN01034439.1_pt1 | contig 11866 bp, 9 predicted proteins | sample 1955461 | NCBI WGS metagenome assembly ULRN01 (sample SAMEA4835683, study PRJEB28245) | human gut metagenome | biome: gut microbiome; material: fecal sample | place: Denmark | collected 2008 | reverse complement strand
TCCTGATACGGGAGTGCAACGTTTAACACTGCATCCGGCTTGTAGCTTTCCATTAAAGCGACCAGCTCGTCCACGTTGTCAGCATCCACTTTCGCGGTCGTGATCTTCGTCTTTGTCGTTCCCTGAAGTTTCTCCTTTAAAGCATCGCACTTGGATACGGTACGGCTTGCGATCATGATTTCTGTGAATACATCACTGTTCTGACAGCACTTGTGGATCGCTACGGACGCAACCCCTCCGCAGCCGATGATCATTAATCTGCTCATGTTTATTTTTCCTCCTCTTTTAAAAGATCCTCAACATACTTCGGCAGCATGAACGCGCCCATGTGAAGATGTGTCGTGTAATACCAGGTTTCGATATTTAATGCATCCCATTCCCGGGGCTTGAAATCCTTGATGGGATGATATTTCTTTGAAGCGAAGCCGAAGAGCCAGTATCCGGACGGACAGGTTGGAATATGCGCCTGATACACACGGCTGATCGGGAAGGAGCGGAATGCCTTTCGGTGCATACTGCGGCAGGCCAGCTCGTCCTCATCGTAGAATGGGCTTCCATGCTGGTAGACCATGATCCCATCCTCCTTTAAGGCGCTGTAGCAGCTACCGTAAAATTCCTTCGTGAATAGTCCCTCAGTATGGCCGAAGGGGTCTGTGGAATCGTTGATGATGAGGTCATACTTTGCCTTCTTGTTTCTTAAAAATCTCAGACCGTCATCATAGTGGACCTCGACACGCGAATCATCTAAGGCACAGGCTACCTCCGGGAAAAATTTTCTTGAAACCTCCACAAACATCTCATCCGTCTCCACGACATCGATATGTTCCACGCAGTCATACTGCAAAAGCTCTTTCGCGACACCGCCGTCGCCGCCGCCGATGATCAGTACGTCCTTCACACACGGATGGACCGCCATCGGCACATGGGTCACCATCTCGTCATAAATAAACTCGTCCTTCTCGGAGAATACGATCTCCCCGTCCAGAGAGATAAATTTTCCAAATTCCTCGGAATCGAACACGTCGATCCGCTGATATTCACTCTCCCCGGAAAACAGCTGCTTTTCGATCTTGATGGACAGCTTGACGTTTCCGGTGTGCAGTTCTGAAAACCAGAATTCCATATCTCGTGACTCCTTGTATCGTATTGGTCAAAGCCTGTTTGCAGGCAGACAGCCTGTTTGCCTGCAGCCAGGTCCGGCACCTTAAAAAATTCATGCTATATGTTTGCCAGCACCATCAGATGATCCACCGCCGGATCTTCTGTTCCCTGCATGGAGCATCCCTTTTTCTTCGCATACAGGATATACTGGACCACGTCGTCCGTGATCATCTCCCCCGGCGCCAGGATCGGGATTCCCGGCGGATAGCACATCACAAACTCCGCACAGACTCTTCCTGAAGACGCTTCCACCGGAACGGAAACCTTCTCGGAGTAGAACGCTTTCTGCGGGGACATAACAACCTTTGGAGAAATGTACTCGCCAGAGAGCAGTCCGGAGCTGTCTTTTTTGTAGAGACGCTCGATATCATCCAGAGCACCAACAAGGCGCTCGATGTCCTGGATACGATCTCCGATGGAGATGTAAGCCAGAATGTTGCTGATATCTCCGAATTCAATCTGGATATCATACTCGTCGCGCAGAAGATCATAGACCTCGATTCCCGCAAGTCCGATGTCTCTTGTATATACAGAGAGCTTCGTCACATCGTAATCGAAAATGCTGTCACCGTTCACCAGTTCTTTTCCATAAGCATAATAGCCGCCGATGGAGTTGATCTCCCGTCTCGCGTATTCTGCCATCTCAACGACCTTCGCGAAGGATTCCTCGCCGCGGAGAGCCAGATTTCGTCTTGAGATATCAAGACTGGAAAGAAGCAGGTAGGATGCGCTTGTAGTCTGGGTCAGGTTGATGATCTGGCGCACATAATCGGTGTTCACTCCCTTATTTAAAAGAAGAAGCGAACTCTGGGTCAGGCTTCCGCCGGACTTGTGCATGGATACCGCCGCCATATCAGCTCCCGCTGCCATTGCGGAGATCGGAAGATTCTTTCCGAAATACAGGTGGGTTCCATGAGCCTCGTCCGCGAGAACCTTCATGCCCCTCGCATGGGCAAGCTGTACGATCGTTTTTATATCAGAGCAGATGCCGTAATAGGTCGGGTTGTTGACGAACACCGCAACCGCGTCCGGATTGTCCTCGATGGCCTGTTTTACTTTTTCGACCTGCATTCCCAGCGAAATACCGAGTTTCTGGTTCATCTCCGGATTTACGTAGATCGGGATTCCGCCGCAGAGCACCAGAGCGTTGATGACGCTCTTATGTACGTTTCGCGGCAGGATGATTTTATCTCCGGCTTTTACCACCGAGAGGATCATGCTCTGAACCGCAGATGTCGTTCCGCCTACCATCAGATAGGCGCTGGCCGCTCCGAATGCCTCCGCCGCAAGCTCTTCCGCCTCACGGATCACGGAGACCGGATGACAGAGGTTGTCAAGCGGCTTCATGGAGTTTACGTCCAAAGATACACATTTTTCGCCTAAAAGCTGTACCAGTTCCGGATTTCCGCGTCCTCTCTTATGTCCCGGTACATCAAACGGGACAACTCTCTTCTTTTTAAATGCCTCGAGCGCTTCATAGATCGGGGCTTTCTTTTGTCTCTCTCTGTCCATGGTTTTGTTCCTCACGCATTTTATTGATTGCGCATCATCTGAATAATAAAAAAAGCAGATGACGCCAAAACCATCATCTGCTCAAAACGATTCTATTCCATTGGGGTCTGGGGCGCGTCACTCCGCTCCCGTCTGCCTCTGAGCTTTATCGTTTTTTCTTCCAAGTCTGCAATCGCAAATATATTGTCCCTGCACTTATTGACCGATTCACAAGATGATGTGTTTTTCAAACACTGATTATAAAGTAATCAACTTATAAATTTGAGCTTTTAACTCAATCAATAATGTGGGCTTAACCCCACGCGGCGCTTGACCCGCCTGTCCGATGGGCTTAACTTCCGTAGTCTGTTCTGCGGGAGTGGTCATTACATACATTTGCATGAAAACGATAAATGTCTCTTCACACTATTTCTATCATACATGAAAAAACATAGAACTGTCAAGTAAAAAATTCTTTACGTGGGATCTTCTGCCAGCCTGTGAGCATGCCCGGCTTTTCATCCATGTAAGTCAAACTCACAGCCTCGCAAGGAGGCTGACATCCGCACGCTTGATAATGTCCAGATCTGCCGGATTATTTCAACTTACAGCCCCACAAGGGGCTGACATAAGACGTCCTCCGGTACCTCTTACGGATAAGAATTTCAACTCACAGCCCCGCAAGGGGGCTGACCGGTTCCCCAAGCATTTTCACATACATATAAGGATTTCAACTCACAGCCCCGCAAGGGGGCTGACCCTCCGGATCGGAAAATTTCGTGTGGATATTGATATTTCAACTCACAGCCCCGCAAGGGGGCTGACTCTGGTCTACTATCCATCTAAGGTCTCCTTTCCCATTTCAACTCACAGCCCCGCAAGGGGGCTGACTCCAACTCTCTGGTTTCCATCGACCTGGTAAAGCTATTTCAACTCACAGCCCCGCAAGAGGGCTGACGCTTCCAGCAAGTCTGTTCCCAGAAGTTGCAGACATTTCAACTCACAGCCCCGCAAGGGGGCTGACGAAAACCATAGGTTATCGGATGAAAAACCTAATGTATTTCAACTCACAGCCCCGCAAGGGGGCTGACAGGAACAGGAACCAAGAAGTTAACAACATATTAATTTCAACTCACAGCCCCGCAAGGGGGCTGACGGCAATTTTAGCCAAAAATATTGTCTGGCAAAAATTGTTTTTTGTACTTATTTCACATATTTCTACCAAGTTCCCCTCGCACTTTCAGGATTTCCATGGCCTTTAGGCTAAGATTTCCCTGTTTTTTCGGTGCGAATGTCCCGAGGTTTTTCTGTATACATACTTCTCGCACTATAATAGCAGCGTTTCCGTAACATCAAATCCCGGCTTAGCGCCAATATGTTCTACCTTATTTTTGTATTTCTCACCCAGATAATAGAATCTCAAACTGTCTACGTCTTTGTCGATGAGATTTTCAAGTATGTTTTTCACCTGTCTGCATTTTGCTGCATCCATCTGACATTCAAATACAGAATTCTGCACTCTCTGCCCATAGTTGGTGCATTCCTTCGCTACCTGACGCAAACGTTTTCTTCCTGCTGCCGTCTGTGTATTCACATCATAAGTAATCAAGACCAGCATTTATTCACCTACTTCCAGAAAAACGGCGGATATTCATCCAGATCTCCTCTTAAATATCTCGCCAGCAGCATGCTCTGAACATAGGGAGCCATTCCCCATTCGATTTTTTCGTCCAGAAACGGGTGTTTTATAGTTTCCTGTTTTTTAGCCTGCCAGGCAGATAAAAATACTTTTCTTCCTTCCTCTGTCATAATGACTGCTTCGTTTTCTTTTTTGATAAAATATTTTTCCTTCATGATCTTTTTATTGATCAATGTTAAAACAAATCGGTCAACCATGACACTGCGAAATTCTTCCATAAGATCCAGTGCCAGAGACATACGGCCGGGTCTGTCTGTATGAAAAAATCCTACATACGGATCCAGACCAACCGCTTCTAATGCCGCTCCGCACATGCCGGCAAGCAGCGAATATCCAAAAGACAACATTGCATTAACATAATCCAGAGGAGGTCTCTTATTTCTTCCGTGGAAATAAAACACATCCTTTTGCTGCAGGATCAGATCATCGAAGACAGAAAAATATACAGAAGCCGCTTCTCCCTCCAGACCTAATAGCTCATCCGCATGTTCACAAACTCTTATTTTTCTCATACTCTGTGCCAGAAACATTGACTTATTTTTTATGTTTTCCGTATCCAGACGTATGGAGTGATCCCGCACAGCCCGTTCCAGGATCCATCTTGAATTATGTACTTTTCCGAGGATAAAATTTCTTGCAATATGTACGCTCTCATCTTTATTATCACTGATTCGGTATTGCTATTTTCTCAGTGTTACATTTCCCTTTACTTCACCCGTAACTCTGGCAAGAAATCTTCCGTTCCCGGACATAAAAGAAAGGCTTATATTTCGCTGTGCACATGCTCCCATAAGTGCCGGACTGGCCCCGGTATATCCAAATGTAACGATTGCCTGCAGATTATGCAAAGGAATTCTTCCGATTTCCTTTTGGTCTTCCAGAACGACCACATTTTCACCATCCAGTGACAGATACCTGTTGCCGGTGGTTACATACAATGTATTTAACAATCTTTTCATTCTTGTTCCTCATCTGCAATGATCCTATCAATATATCCGGAAACAGATTTCTTCTTGTTCAGAACCGGAAGGCAGATATCCTTCAGAGAACAGGCATTGCATCGGGTGCCTGTTTTTACCTTTGGCGTGTAACGCTGCTCATAGTATTTATGCATCTCCTCAAATATCCTCCGAACCTTATCTCTGATTTCATCTGTAAATTCCACCTTCATGCGATGCCTTATCTCACCGTAAAAAATATATCCATAGGATATCGTGCAACATAACATTTCCTCCAGACACATCGCCTGTGCCGCCAGCTGAAGAATATCCGGATTATCTGTTTTGGGCTTTCCTCTTTTGTATTCTACCGGAATCGCCTGATAAGATCCCTCCTTGCCTGCCAGATGGATCCCATCATTGACCTTATGAAATTCCACCACATCGCACTCGCCGCTCACTCCCATTTTCCGGGAGTGTATCGGCAATGCGCGCACGACCAAAAGATCACCTCGTTTTTCTTTCATCTCTGCATCGTGTGCTTTTTCGTGAAGGATTTTCCCTTCTACTGTTCTGACGTTTTCCTGCCACTGCATCTCAATATATGCCAGTGCCCACTGTCTTCTGCAGAACTCAAAGTGCTGAATTCCGGATAGCTGGAGGAAATCCTCCTCCTGAAACAAAGCTAAAATACCTCCGGTTCTTTACATCCGTCTACATGCCATGTGATCTCATAATCTGAAAACTCTTTCGGACGTTCCTTTTTGGCCTTAATATCAAAGCCTCTCTGAATCCTGCCGCTGGAGATTTCCGGTGTCTTAGCATCATGCTGCCACCAGTACATCCTGCAGACCTCCACACTTCCTTCCGGTCTCGCAGAAGAAGCGTCGTTTTCAAATAAGGTTTTCAATGCTTCCTTCAGCACTTCTGCATCCTCCTGACTGAATCCTGTCTTTTCCGCAAGCTGAACATTGACGCTTCCCATCACTTTATATACTGCAAAACCCACTCTGTGTTTTGTACCCATCGTATCGGAAGCCTTACTCTCTTTTCCGGATTCACTGTTCACGCTCTTTGTGATCTGCATGCTGATAATGTCGATGGGGGAAAGGCTGATTGCCTGATGGATGGAAACAGGGCCCCTTACTCCAAAGGACACCGAACTCCCTTTAAATGCAAACACCTGTCCAAAAGCTCTTACATCCAGCCATTCCTTGCAGGCGATTGCTGCACAGACATCACGATTGGCTTTCTTTGGGTCAGTGATCTGGGCCTTCAGCTCCGCACATCCATCGGCACGGTCCTTCAAGCTGCTGTAGGAATCGTCCGTCCGGTCATCGGACTGCACAAATATTTTCTGTCCGAGATCCTGAAAGCGGTTTCTTATTTTCCTTTTGATGCAGACATCTGATATTTCACCATAGCCATCCATGCTGATTCTCGGACGGTTTCCGTTTAACGGATCGCCATTGGGATTGGCATTGTCAACACTTACAAATAACGTAAAATCGATTTTCCCCTTTAACTCGCTCATCATTATTCCTCCTCTTTTTCATTAAACTTTGTCTTTTTTGATGTCAGCTCATAGGCCTGATGATGAAAGCCTAACAAATATAATCCATCCAGCTTGCTGTTATCACCAAAGCTGTCCACGTCGAATAAGCCATTGATCTCATGCAGCAGGTTTTCATAAAAACGTCGCTCCGGAAATTCCAGTTTATACATATAGGGCTGGATATTTTCCTCGATCATTTTCCATGTATCAAAGGGTCTCTGCGAAAAAGTGCTCATATATCTCTTTGCATTCGTTACTCTCGCCTTATCCTTCTCATCATACGTGCGGTATTCGATCCTGTCCGCAACTGCCAGCAAGCGTCCGTATAAATAACTTCTGTTTGTTTCTTCCTTAGCTAATGCCACAGTCCATTCCTCCTGTTCATTTTCTTTTTTCCATTTTTTTACCAGCGAACAGGCCAAAGTCAAAACCCGTTCCCAGTTATTTCGATCCTTATAGGCCAACGGCGTTGAGGCCTTCTGCACCGCGCGGTTCACATAATCGTAAGGGATCCTGTGTCCGCTCCAGATACAGGGAAGCAGTCTTTTCGCAACCTCCGCATACATTTTTTTTCCGTTTGCGTCCACGATCGTAAGTGTTCCTTTACTTTCGATACCAAATAAAATATCTGCGATATCCTTAACTCCGACCATACCGTAAAACTGTACTCTTTTTTTGTCTTTCCATTTCGTATGGATCCAGCCACAGCTTTCATGCCACTTTTTTATATTTTCCAGATATTTTGCAGAATCCAGAGTTGCCTCCTCCACCATCGACAATCTTCCCGGGGTCGCCGCATCAAAGCTGAGCAGGATCATCGATGATGTATTCTCGATCTTCTGCCCATATCCCCTGATCGCCTTATAGAATTTTTCTGCGGTGATCGCATTCCCATCGGATACTGCACTCTCATCATTTTCCTCGTCATCCCAGTCAACCTGTTCTTCGTCATACTCAGATGCGATATCTTCCGTATCCGCATTCCATCTCGGCATGCTTGATCGATTGGATTCCCATGTTACGATGACCAGCGTATCGAAAAAGGTTCCCTGCTTACGGATAATCCACTTCAGGGCATTATGTATCTTCTGGGATGTTTCATTTCCTACTGCAAAGGCTTCCTCTTTACTGACAAAGCGTCCCCGATAAGTAAAATTTTGGCTGTCATTTGCAGAGATCAGCTTTGCGCCATCCCCTTCATTGCGGATCTTTCTTGAGTGGAGATATGAAATAGCCTCTGTATTTCCGGTAAGATAACAAAGTCCCTGTTCTTTTTCCCTTGAACGAACATAGCTTATATAACGCTCCTGCAGGCTTCTGTCTTTCCAGCACTCATCCGGGCACGTTTCAAACACGCCTGAGCTTTCCGGCCGGATAATAAAACGTACAAATGCCTTTGCCTGCTCGATCCCCTGAAGCTTTTCCTTATCATCGATCTTTCCCTGTTCATTCAGCTTGATGATCTTCTGATCCGAAAGATCCCGGATCAGGCTGTTCTTTTTCAGGTACTGATAAACGGCCAAAACCTTCTCATGGCTAAATTCAGATTCCGCCCATTCCTTCAGCTGGGAAATATATAATTGGTAACAAATCCCGTCATCCTTATAATACTTCGTGTAATCTCCCGCAAGATACCTCAGATTATCGCACAAAGGATGAGGCTCCTTTCCCGCTGTACGGCTTCCGGATTTTTCTGTGACCGGTATCACTGTCAGCTTGTCCTCCGGACTTACAAGCTTTGCCTCCATAAAGTTTCCATTCCTGTCGATGGTTACCTCGATCTGTGCGGTTACTGTCGTATGGAACGGTGGCAGAAGAACATAAGGCATATCTCCCCGATATTCAATGATCCCTACTTTATCACTGTTTATTTCATACAGATCGATCAGTTCATTTACCCAGCTCACTCCTCCACCTCCTCACCGGCAAATTCTTCTAGTCCGGTAAAACTGCCTTTTCCGAAGACCTTGCGCTGCATTTCCCTGATGTGTCTTTTCTGGGTACACTCCTCGGGTCTTAAAAATTCAATGATCCCGCCTTTCTTCATTACCGGTTTCCAGAAGCGTACCGTCATCTTTCCTTTATCTTCGTCTAAGACCGCTTCCTCTGCGTAGGTGATCCCATGATACATGAAACCATAGTCCACTTCTCCGGTCATGGTATCATAATAGCTCTCTCCCTCACCAAATACACACGGCTCCTCGAAAGCCTGACACTCCCTTGTTCCAAGGAAAATATCCCTTCGCCCGCCTCGATTTACCATTCGCTTCGCCATATTGTGGTACTTGTTCTCATTTCTGTCCTCCGCCAGCTCCGGATGATTATAATTCATCTCGAAATGTGCCCGCACCTGATATCGTACATCTTTTAAGTAGGTATAATATGCAAGCTCATTGCCGCCATTATATGCGATCGGGCGGATCCCTTTCGTTTCTGTCTGGATCGGATTCATCACTCTGACGGCATCGATGATCCATAAGATGGTTGGCTTCCAGAAAATGCTTTCCACGATCCCTCGCAGCGCCTCATACGTTGGGATATGATAACTGGTTTTCTCGCCGCCGACACGAAGTACAGGATCTGAAAAAAGCGCATACGGACCATATACTTCAAATTCAATCGTATTTCTGTATTTTTTCACCGCTCTCACCTCCTTTAAATTTCACAAAATCCCATTTCAGGCTCATCCACAACACCCGCTTTCTTGTCATAATATCCATCACATAATACCAGAATCCCTTCCTCATTTTCATATATGGCATTCCCCAGCTTATTTTTCCTGTTTTCTGAGATGCCAACGGTATATCTCTGTAATTTTCTCAATATTTTTTTCTTTTCTGCTTCCGTCTGTGTTTGAGACAGCTCCTCAAGCAGCCGCTTCGGTTCATTTCCATAGGGAACTACGACACTGATTTTGTGGGTATCAGTGATGACCTCAAACTCACGTCCGGCCGTTAAAAATGCCTGTGGAAGCTTTGTATGGATCTTTCTTTCATATTTTCGATAATATTGGTTTTGTCCTGTCTGATTTTTCCCGAGCAGATCGGTCAAGGTCATTGTCACTCCGCTCACCTCGACCGGATATTTCGTTTCCAGCTCTCGTAATTGTAAATAATAAGCAGAATAATAGCATTTTATGGCCGCCTCCGAATCGAGGGCGCCCTCATCAAGATCAAAACTATGTAAGATCTTCTGCAGAGCTGCCTGTGCATCTCTGATTTCCCGCAAGTGCTCCAGATGCTCCGCATCATCAGACATCTGAACAATAAAGACCGCTCCCATTTTTCCAAGCTCCTTATGACGATTGCATCTTCCGGCAGCCTGGATCACGTTATCTAATCCCGCCTTTGACCGGATCACACAGCCAAAGGAAACATTAACGCCCGCTTCCACCACCTGTGTACTGACACAAATGATCTTTTTTTCTCTTTTTTTCAATGCAAGCTTTATTTCTTTCAGCGTATCCAGCTTGTGCTGCGGACACATATTATTGCTGAGATGAAAGATTTCATATTCATCCGAACAGCTCTCCTCCAGCCTTCGGAATACCTGAAATGCACATGCGGTAGTATTTACGATTGCTAAGGTACTCCGGTATTCTTCGGTTTTTTCAAGTATAAACTCCTTCAGATCTTCGGTTTTCATCCCGCCCGGATAACGTTCTGTTTCATCGATGATCTCTGCCCGTTTAAAAACCTCTGTATATTTTTCAGTTTTCCTTGACATTTCCCTGCATTCACATATATTATTTTCCTTAAGAGGCACCAGCGTCGGCTGTGTCGCAGAACATAATACAACCGTTGAACCGGCAAACTGCGTAAGGAAATTTACCGCCAGATTAAAAAGCTCCGTACATTTTACCGGAAATGCCTGCACCTCATCAAATATGATAATACTATTGCATAAATTATGCATTCTGCGAATGCAGGACTTGCGATCGGAAAACAATGTATTCAGGATCTGTACTGCTGTTGTTACGATGATCGGTGTGTCCCATGTTTCCGTGAGATCGCGATATCGTTCTTCCTCACCATCCTCGCAGATTACGTTGCAATGATGCTCCAAAACAACCGAGGGCATTCCTACCGCACTTCTTATTTCTTCCGCATTCTGTTCCAGTATGGAATTATAGGGCGCTATATAAATAATCCTCTGCTTCTTCTGTTTTTCGGCATGATATAGGACAAAACGAAGACTACTCAAGGTTTTTCCGGCAGCAGTCGGTACGGTCAAACGATGTCGTTTTTCTTCTGATTCTGCAGCCGCTCTGCAGGAATCCGATATCTCCTGCCGAACATCATTGAGCTGATTTCCCTGATCCGGATTTTTCCGAACTTCATTTTCCATATACTGCTCAAAATTGCAGATACATTCCTTCCATATTCTCTGCGTTTCTTCCTGCGAAAATCTTTTCTCAATAGGGATATCCTGAAAAAAACAGCCCGTATCTGTCCAATCCCCATCGATCAGCAGCGATAATGCGACCCTCAGATACATTCCCAGATAAAAATATCTGCTCCCGTATTTTTTTCCTTTGGAATCACAATTCTTAACAAAGTCCCCTATCTTTTGAAGCATGATCCGGTATGACTGATCTGCCTGCTCTCCAATCTTCTCTAACAGTTCTCTATCATAAAGCTTAAAAAAACTTTCTTTGATACGGGAATACTCAATCTCTTTTTTCAAGCGCCGTTCCTGCAGCATCTGGCCATTTTCTAAATTAATACAATCCTCCGGCCCATGATGGAAATAGATCAACGTGCTGATAAATTCCGAAACCGGGTTTCCCCTTAACAGCTCTAATGCGATTCTTCCTCCGGCGGTGGAATGATCCAATCCATACTGATGAGCCTCGTCCCCTCGCGCAAGGATATTTTTAAAATCCGCCTGATTTTCCGTACCGAGCTTTCCCGCATCGTGAAGAAATCCTGCCAGCTCTACAATACTTTTCAGCTCCGGAAGCTCACATATCCGAGAGGAAAAGCAAGCCACATTCCCCGAATGCTCCTGCATGGACTGGCA
>ULRN01010440.1_pt1 | contig 11927 bp, 10 predicted proteins | sample 1955461 | NCBI WGS metagenome assembly ULRN01 (sample SAMEA4835683, study PRJEB28245) | human gut metagenome | biome: gut microbiome; material: fecal sample | place: Denmark | collected 2008 | reverse complement strand
TTTAAAAATTTCCCCACAGCTTATAAATTGGGGGTTTGCGAAAGCCTTCTTGAGGGTCTGAAGCAGTGGTTTGCCATGTCTTCGACGATAAAAGGTCTGGACATGACATATTTTTATACATTATTTTCAATGGAAAAAGACGGTCTGCAGGAGAGGGAAACCAATCTGCTTCTTTATAAAGGAGTAGAGCAGTGGATCCGAAAAGGATTTCAGCCGGAGCAGTATAAACTGACAGAACCGGTTCCCTGTATTTATACCATTGTGAAATCAGAAAGCATTTATCTGGATGAAGAGGTTGCCTGGAAAATGTATAACTGGGGAAAATCCCAGGGTGTAGAGCCGGAACAAGTTTTTTATGCCAATAATATGACAACATTTTTGGGAGAGGAAAAAAATATTCACTTTATGGAGCTATATATGCCGGTGAAAAGAGAGCAGTAAAACAGGATAAGCCGGGAAAATTCAAAAGCAGATTTCCAAAATCTATGAAAATGTGGATAAAAAATCCACAAAATTTTCTATTTCCACATAAAAATACATATTTCCCCACAGTTTCCCCATGGTTTACACACACTATAAACAGAGTTATCCCCAAAGTTATCCACATTATCCACCGACAAACACAAGATATGTGGTAAAAAAAAGGAGAAATACAAGATTTAGATTGTGGATAACTTTTGCACTACAGGAAGGTGTATTTTCCCGTGCACCAGATCATAAAATGTGTATAAATGGGTGTGTAAGGAACGCAGAAAAAGTCATATGTTAAATTATATCTGGAGCGGAATGCTTTTTCTGGGGATCATATGGGGAGCATTTCATGGAAGACTGGCTCAGGTAACAGAAGGAGCTTTAAGCGCAGCCGGGGAAGCAGTAACATTAAGCCTCACCATGGTGGGGATCGTAGCTTTCTGGAACGGGATCCTGGAGATAGGAAGCAGGGCCGGGCTGGTAGAGCAGCTTTCAGGGAAAATGAGGCCCATATTAAAGTTTCTGTTTCCAGATCTGCCAACGGACTGTGAAGCCGCCAGACAGATTTCAGTAAATTTCATTGCAAATATTTTAGGGCTTGGCTGGGCCGCAACCCCTGCGGGACTTAAGGCCATGAAAGAACTGGAAAAAATAGAAGAGATGCGCAGAAAAGAGAAAAGCACGGTTCGGGCAGTTCCCAAAGGCACTGCCAGCAATGAAATGTGTACGTTTTTGGTCATGAACATATCATCCCTTCAGCTGATCCCGGTGAATATCATCGCTTACAGAAGCCAGTATCACAGTGTATCTGCGGCAGCTGTTACAGGTCCATGCCTTGTGGCAACTATGGTAAGTACTCTGGTAGCGGTATTTTTTTGCAGGATCATGGATCGTTCCAATAAAAAAGGAGACGTACTTTAACGTCTCCTTCTGTCTAACTGTCTGTTCTTTGCATAATAGGCCCGTTTATCTTCATACATTCTGGCATCTGCTTCAGACAGAGCCTTTTCAGCATTGTCAGTACAATCTTCTACCCACACAGAGCCAAGAGACAGGTGAACGGAGCCTTCTGCCATATCTGCCAGTATAGAACGGATCATGGACTGGAACAGATTTTCTGTAATGCCCGGTATGAGCACAATAAACTCATCACCACCAATACGGTATACACATTCCTCCGGAAAATGGGATTTCAGTTTTTCACAGGCATAAAGAAGGGCTTTATCGCCAGCCTGATGTCCCAAAGTATCATTGATCTGTTTTAATCCCATAACATCACCGTAAAGTATGCCCAGACTTTGGCCCTTGGTAAGGGAAGCCAGCTGTTTATTCAGGGCATGGCGGTTTTTCGCACCGGTCAGCTGGTCATAATAGCTTAAGTTTTCCAGCTTTTCAACCAGATTTCTGCGTCGCAGCATGGAATCGATAAAATGTCCAAATAGCTGAAGCATAAAAGCAATATGATCCATACGATCAAGGGGTGGATTGTCGATACCATAGAAAGCGATTATATCCTGATTGCGGGAAATAGGGCTGGTGACCAGCCGTTTAATATTCTGGGGCATAAGTGTTTCATACACAACAGGATCATAAGACATAATATCATCCAAATTCCGGATGATCACGCTTTCTCCTTTCTGGAAAGTGGAAGGCCATGTTCCCAGTGCTTCCGGTGGGATATTGTGCAGCATATTTATCTGGGGAGAAACGCCACAGGTGCACCATTCAAAGGTATTATCAAAGTTGCCATGTTTATTTTTCTCGAAAATATATACCCGGTCGCTGTGGAACATCTGTCCCAGATACTGCAATAATGTATTAATAGACTGTTCAGGTGTTTCTTCTGCCAGAGCACAGCGAAGCCCTTCATTGATCAGAGCTTCAGTGTCTGTAAACTGGGAGAAAGTTTTCTTTGTCATTTCCTGGGTATCCAGATCGATCGCTATTTCAATCCGGATCCTGCGCCCGTCATCAATGACCATAGTATCTTTCAGCAGAAAAGAACGATTCACCATCGGATTAAAACGGGACCATTCGTAAAATTCATCTGGTTTTAAGCGTTTATTGGTACACATTGCGCAGGGAGAGGAGCATTGCTGCAGGATTTCGTAGCATTTTTTACCTTTATAAGCAGCCTTATCCTTAAAATGGAACAGATTTCTGGCTGTTTTGTTTAAATAGATCAGTTCATATGTATCTATATCAGAAGCATAAACAGCTTCATTCATATTTTCAAAAAATTCCCAAACTTTAGACATAAAAAATCGCTCCTGGTGCATAACTATATTATTTATTATATCCGATTTTTTTGAAAAATGGTAGGAGAATTTTTAGACTTTCTTCGACAAATATTAATACTTATTTGCTGAAACAGAGTTATAATACCTTATATTCAGGTTCTCCACATGCCTGCTTAGCTGCCTGTTATCCCAGGCGGAAACTCTCATGAATGATTTGTGAAAAACAGAAAGGACGGGAATAGATGAAACAGAATGGGAATAAAATCCGGTATATGAAATATAAGGGTTCTCTGAAATTGGCAGCAGCAGTGCTTGCAGTTTCGCTGGCTTTTCCTATGGCAGCCCAGGCCAAAGCATGGGATTTTGAAAATGGCAGTTATGTAGATGCTTCAGGTGCGCCTGTTGAGGGGGCAGTGGCAAAAGGTATTACCGTGACAAAATACCAGAACCGTGCAAATAAGGAAAATGGTATTGATTGGGGAAAAGTGGCTGCAGATGGTGTTGGTTTTGCCATGATTCGTATTGGCTATTATAAAGACAGGGATCCGTATTTTGAACGGAATATAACAGAAGCAGCAGCCCATGGCATAAAAACAGGCGTGTTCTTCTATACGCAGGCGCTGGATGCACAGACGGCAGCAGATGAGGCAGAGTATGTGCTCCAGGTCATTAAGGATTTTCCGGTTTCCTATCCGGTAGCTTATGATGTGGAGTCTAATTACCTGTTGGAACAGGGTTTAAGTGCAGCCCAGATCACGGAAAATGTAAATGCCTTCTGCAAGGTGATCGCAGATGCAGGTTATTGCCCTATTGTGTATGCAAATAATGACTGGCTTACCAATCACTTAAATACAGCAGATATCCCATATGATATCTGGTATGCACGTTATGGCACAGTAAACAGTTATCCAAACCGCACTATCTGGCAGTGCACTCAGGAAGGAAATGTAGATGGGATTAATGATCATGTGACCATTGAACTGTCGTTTACAGACTATAGTTCTAAAATCCCTGCAAATAGCTGGAAGAAGATTGATGGCAGATGGTATTACATGAAAGATTATGTGAAGCAGACCGGCTGGGTACAGGTGGGAGATAACTGGTATTATATGGATGCAAATGGAGCCATGGTCAGCAATACGGAAATGGTCATTGATGGCAGGACTTACCGGTTCGCTGCAAATGGAGCTATGATGTATTGAAATAAAAACCTATAAACCTATTGACAAGTAGGTTTATAGGTTTTATAATACCCATAAATCAAAACCCAGTGAACAGATAGGCATATGTGCTGTGCATGGAAAGGAACTTATTATGGCAGGAATTGTTAAGGGAGCAGCAGGATTAGTAGGAAACACACCACTTTTAGAGCCGGTAAATCTGGAGAAAAAAGAAGGATTAAAAGCAAGAATTTTACTGAAGCTGGAATACTTTAACCCGGCAGGAAGCGTAAAAGACCGTGTAGGAAAGGCAATGATCGAAGATGCAGAAGCAAGAGGCGTTTTAAAACCAGGTTCTGTTATTATTGAACCAACTTCCGGAAATACAGGTATCGGACTTGCATCTGTAGCGGCATCCAAGGGCTACCGCGTGATCTTAACCATGCCGGAGACCATGAGCGTAGAGCGCCGCAACATTTTAAAGGCATATGGCGCTGAGATCGTCCTTACACCTGGGGATAAGGGAATGAGCGGAGCTATCGCAAAGGCAGATGAACTGGCAAAAGAGATCCCGGACAGCTTTATCCCAGGCCAGTTTGTAAACCCTGTAAACCCGAAGATCCACAAAGAGACCACAGGTCCTGAAATCTGGAGAGATGCAGAGGGTCAGGTAGACTTCTTCGTAGCAGGCGTAGGTACCGGCGGTACCATTACCGGCGTTGGCACATACTTAAAAGAGCAGAACCCAAATGTAAAGGTAGTAGCAGTAGAGCCTGCAACTTCTCCTGTTCTGTCTGAAGGACATGGCGGTGCACATAAGATCCAGGGAATCGGTGCTGGTTTCGTACCCAAGGTACTGGATACCAAGATCTACGATGAGGTTATGCCCATCGACAATGAGCATCCATTTGAAGCATCCAAGCTTCTTGCAAAGACAGAAGGTATCTTAACCGGTATCTCTTCTGGTGCAGCTTTATATGCAGCCATCCAGCTGGCAAAACGTCCTGAAAACGAAGGAAAGACCATTGTAGCTCTTCTTCCAGACAGCGGTGACAGATACTACTCCACTCCATTATTTACTGAGGCATAATTCCGGGTATCGTATACTCTCATCCCCCATATTCATAAAAATATCCATCTCCACGTATGTTGTAAAAACAAAGCATGTGTGGGGATGGGTATTTTTTATGGGTTTTCTTTTGTTTTTATCAGATCTTATGGTTCCACTTATTATTTTTTATATTGTTGGTTTCGGCATCCTTGCAAAACGTCAGGTATTTGATGATTTTCTGCGGGGTGCAAAAGAAGGGATGGGCACTGTGGTTCAGGTGGTACCTTCTTTAGTGGGGCTGATGACCGCTGTAGGCGTACTTCGGGCATCAGGATTTTTAGAATTTTTAAGTCAGATTTTAGAAGCACCGGCCACTTCCCTGGGGCTTCCGGGGCCAATTATCCCCATTGCCTTTGTGCGCATGATCTCCAACTCCGCTGCTGTTGGTCTGCTATTAGACTTGTTTAAAAATTATGGCCCGGACTCCCGGATCGGCCTTATGGCCTCCATTCTTATGGGAAGTACAGAAACTGTACTTTATTGCATGAGTGTATATTTTGGTTTTGTGGGTATCAGCCGTACCCGGTACACACTTGCAGGGGGACTTTTGGCTGCGCTTGTCAGTCTGGCAGTGGGGGTATTTCTGGCTGACCGTCTGGTGGTTTTATAGTATCTGTTTTTTCACATTTAAATACGGCAAGTATATTCTATTGAATAAATCCTCATTCTCCGATATACTAATACAGGAAATGGATTTTCAGAGTCTTTTCTCCAAAGTCAAGTACAAAAAGATTCCGAGAGTACATTAGACACACAGGAGGCTGCAATAAAAATGGATAATGATTATCTGATCAAAAAACCGCCCTTACAGGCGTTATTTTTATTTTCACTGCCAATGATCATAGGAAACCTGTTCCAGCAGACTTATACCATGGTAGACTCTGCCATTGTAGGCCGCTATGTCAGTGAGCAGGCTCTGGCAGCGGTAGGTGCTTCCTATGCACTGACCAATATCTTTATCTGCGTAGCTATTGGCGGCGGTATCGGCGCATCGGTGATTGTAAGCCGGTATTTTGGTGCAAAAGAATACGGAAGAATGAAGACCGCTGTATTTACGGCTCTGTTATCTTTCCTGGGTATCAGCTTAGTCCTTGGCGTGGCAGGTCTGTTCCTTGGAAACCAGATCATGATCTGGTTAAATACTCCTCAGGACTGTCTGGATATGGCGGCTCAGTATCTGCGGATCTATTTTTTAGGACTGCCATTCCTTTTTATGTATAACGTGCTTTCCGCTATGTTTAACGCACTGGGAAAATCCAGGATCCCACTGTATTTCCTGATATTCTCTTCGGTATTTAATGTAGTCCTTGATATTATCATGGTCACAAAAATGGATATGGGAGTAGCCGGTGTTGCCTGGGCCACTTTGATCGCACAGGGAATTTCCGCTGTCCTTTCCTTTGCGGTTCTTATTAAAAACCTGAACGGTCTGGAAGGAAAGCAGAAAACACTGTTTGATACAATGGAGCTGTCAGAAATGACCCGTATAGCTATTCCATCTATTCTCCAGCAGTCTACTGTATCCATTGGTATGATGCTGGTACAGTCTGTAATCAACGGCTTTGGTTCCGAGGCACTGGCAGGTTTTTCTGCAGCCATGCGTATTGAGTCCATCTGTGTTGTGCCAATGTCTGCCATCGGAAATGCCGTTTCATCCTATACAGCGCAAAATATCGGAGCACAGCAGAAAGACCGTGTCGTTCAGGGACTTCACGCAGCCAGTAAAATGGTCATTGTCTGTGCAGCAGTTATCTGCTTCTTTTTAGAGGTATTTAACCGGGGTATGATCGGACTGTTCATTGGAAATGAAGGAACGGCAGTTGCACTTTCCACAGGAATCGGTTATCTTACCTTTATGGGTTGGTTTTTCTGCTTTATTGGTTTTAAAATGGCAGTGGATGGCCTGCTGCGCGGTGCCGGTGATATGAAAATGTTTACCGTTGCCAATCTGGTAAACTTAGGAATCCGTGTGATCATCGCCATTACGTGTGCTCCAAGATTTGGCATTGCCATGGTCTGGTGCGCAGTTCCTGTGGGCTGGTTTGCAAACTGGGCCATCTCCTATGCAGAGTACCGCACAGGAAAATGGAAGACAATGTAATGCGTACAGAGAGAACATATAATTGAGAAAGAGGTACAAAATGGAGCGTTACCTGAAATTCAGAAAAGAATATCCCCGTTTTTTCTATAGAGGTTACAGCACAGAAGAAACATTAAACGAATTAAAGATCACATATACCTTTGAAATAGAAGGCCTTTCCGAATTTACTCCCACGTGGATATTTCCCAAAAATGGAAATACACAGGTGAAATGGAATGAAGACCCATTGATGAAGAAAATGATCTTTTCCCTGGGAATGGTAGAACTGGTCAGCTACTGGAAGATCACCTGTTCACCACAGGTAGTGATCGAAGCAGGCGCTTTAAACAAAGATCAGATCCTCTGGTGGAAAGATCTGTATTTTAATGGTCTTGGGGAATTTTTCTACGTAAATAAGATCACAGAAGCAGACCCGGAAGGCTTTATGGAGATGGTTTGTGCATTGGGTGAAGAAGTAAAAGAACCCCATGACTATGCAAAGAAACAGGATACAACAGGCTCTGAAAAAGGCGTATTAGTTCCTGTAGGCGGTGGAAAAGATTCTGCAGTTACTCTGGAGCTGTTAAAGAGTGCAGATGTGCCTGTTTTCGCCTATATCATTAATCCAAGAGGTGCTACTATCCATACTACAGAGTCTGCAGATCTGGATGCAGACCATGTGATCAGTGTACATCGTACACTGGATAAGCGCATGCTCCAGTTAAATAAAGAAGGTTTCTTAAACGGACATACCCCATTTTCCGCGCTGGTGGCATTTTCCACTGTGATCGCAGCTAGGATGGCAGGTCTTTCCTATATTGCGCTGTCCAATGAATCCAGTGCAAATGAAAGTACAGTCCAGGGAAGTACGGTAAACCACCAGTATTCCAAGAGCTTTAAATTTGAGACAGATTTTCACCGTTATCAGACTGACTATCTGCCGGGAAGTGCCTACTATTTCAGTATGCTGCGCCCATTAAGCGAGTTCCAGATCGCAAAATATTTCGCAAAACAGAAGCAGTACCACGCTATCTTCAGAAGCTGTAATGCGGGAAGCAAAACAGACAGCTGGTGCGGCCATTGTCCGAAGTGCTTATTTGTATACTTTATTCTTTCTCCTTTCCTTTCCAGGGAAGAAGTGAAAGAAATCTTTGGAACGGATATGTTAGAAGATGAGACCATGCAGTCTACTATGGAACAGCTGGTCGGCATCCAGGAAGAAAAGCCATTTGAGTGTGTGGGAAGCAGGGATGAGATCAACACAGCTCTTGTTATGACAATTGACCGTCTGGAAAAAGATGGGGAAAAACTGCCTTATCTTTTAAAATATTATAAAACTACCGGTCTGTATGAAGAATACAAGGTCAAAGGAGATCATTTCTCCGGATATTTTGATGAGCAGAACCTGGTTCCAACAGCCTGGGAGAAATTAGTACGTAAGAACTGCAAATCACAAGAGTGTGAAGAAGAGGCATAAAACTATGATGATCGAAAGAATAATTCCCTGGGTAAAGGGAAAAAAGGTACTGATACTGGGGTTTGGACGTGAAGGTAAATCTACCTGGAATGTGTTAAAAAAGCTGGATTGCTGTGCCCTTGTAGATGTGGCAGATATGGCACATCCTAAAGAAAAGCCGGAAGGTATTGGCAAATGGACTGCAGGTGAGGACTATCAGAAATGCTTAAACGACTATGATGTGGTATTTAAAAGTCCGGGTGTAGTCCTTGAAAAGCCGGTTAAGGAGTATACCAGTCAGATATTATCCCAGACAGAGCTGTTTTTCCAGTGCTTCAGGGACCAGATCATTGGAATTACCGGAACTAAGGGAAAAAGCACTATTACCACTCTGATCTATCATCTGTTAAAAGAAGCGGGAATGGATACCATTCTGGTTGGAAATATCGGGATTCCGGTATTTGACCATATGGAAGAAGTGGGACCGGATACCAGGATCGTTTGCGAACTTTCCTGTCATCAGCTGGAATACATGACTGTTTCCCCCCATATTGCTATTCTCACTAATCTCCATGAGGAGCATTTAGATCACTATGGCACTCTGGAAAAATATGTGCAGGCAAAGCGTCATATTTATTCAAACCAGAAGGAGGGAGACGTTCTTGTATGCAATGTGCAGTGTCTGCCAAAGAAGGAAACCTGCACCTCTAAGCTGATTGCAGCAAAGCCTTCTTTTGAGGAAACATTATTTGAAATACCAGGTGTTTCAGGACAGGAAGCAGTCCTGCCGGAACAGATCGATATCTGGAAAAAAATGGAGATCATACAGGAAAATGATGGAACAAAAGCCAGCTATGACGGTCATTTTATAAAGATCCCAACAGACCAGATCCGGCTTTTAGGACAGCACAATTATTTTGATATCGGCATTGCCTATGCAGTGTGCAGCCTTTTAAAAATAGAAGATACAGTATTTATCAATGGTCTTAAGTCCTATCAGCCGCTACCTCACCGCTTACAGCCATTAGGGGAAAAAGACGGCATTAAATATTATGATGACTCTATTTCCACTATCTGTGAGACGACCATTCAGGCGTTAAATACACTGAAAGATGTGGATACAGTCCTCATAGGCGGCATGGACCGGGGGATCGATTACAGTGAACTGATCAATTTCCTTTCCGGACATAAGGTTCCCCATATTATCCTGATGGAAGCTACCGGAAAGCGTATTTTAGAGGAGATCCTGAATGGATATCCGGATTTTCAGGATAAAGACCGTCTGGTGCTGACGGATCATCTGGAGGATGCAGTAGCCAAAGCAAAAGAACTGACCAGACCAGGGCACAGCTGTCTTATGTCACCGGCAGCAGCCAGCTATGGTATTTTTAAAAACTTTGAAGAACGGGGTGAGGTTTTTGCCCGCCTGGTGTCTGGATCAGACAAGTTAATGTAAAAACATAGAAAAAACACAGGTTTTTAAGAATTTTATAAGGAATTAGGGGCTTGTGCACATGGGTAAAATACGATACAATCTGTAAGAAGCTTTTTAGAAACGTGAAAGGGAAGAATGTGGGAACCTACGATACACTGAATGATGTACTTGTGAACCTGTTTCGGGATATCAATAGTATAGAAGAGAAAGCGATAGCCAGTCAGGAATATCAGGATCTGACCAATAACGATATGCATGTGATCAATGCTATCGGGATCGGTACAACTAAAAATATGTCATCCATTGCAAAGGAATTGTCAGTGACCGTGGGTACTCTGACTATTTCTATGAACAGCCTTGTGAAAAAAGGCTATGTGATCCGGTGCCGCAGTACACAGGATCGCCGGGTGGTTCATATCTCTCTTTCAGAAAAAGGTGTCAAAGCATATTATCACCATAAACATTTCCATGAACAGATGATCCAGGGAGTGGTTGGTGTGCTGACAGAAGAGGAACTTCAGGCGCTGATCAAAGCCCTGACAAAGTTAAATTCCTGGTTCAGAAGCTTTGGCGAGGACGAATAAGGAGGCAACATTATAATGAAAAAATGGTTATTAGGTCTGCTGGCAGCTATGATGGCAGTTTCACTGGCTGCATGTACACCGACCACTGAAAAACAGAAAGAAACAAAATCAGTTGCAGAAGCGCAGACACAGATGGAAGCACAGACTACTGGCGGTGCCAGTGATAAGGTACCGGATCCAAACGTAGCTCCGGTTGCTATTATTTCTATATATCACAAGGGTGATGGTGACAGCCTTGTCCAGGATATGGATTCCCTGGACAGTGATGAACTGGATCCGCAGGCTTTAGTAAATAAGATGATGGAGTACGGTATCTTTACAGAAGGAACTGAGGTTTTGGATTTCAACATTACCGGTGAAGATGACAACAAGACAGCTGTCTTAAATCTGAACCAGGCAGAAAATAACGAAGGCGTTTCTGATAATGCATTTCTGGTAGAAATTGGAAATACCTTTGTAGAAAATTTTGAATTATCCAAGCTGACTCTTCAGGTAAACGGAAAAGACCTGGCAGGTGCGGCAGATCTTTCTTATGAAGCTGATTATGAAAATGTAGACTGATCATAACGCAGATCAAAATTGAATGAATAGCAGAATGAAAATGTTCCGAAGGACATAAAAGTGTTTTCCGGAACATTTTTTTGCGTTATACTGGAGACTATGCAGCAAATGTCAATAAAATCCACCTTTTCCCCGATATTTTCGGTTAACTGTACTAAAGAAATTTTCGATAATAGGAAAATAGAAAGAATCTACGACAACATAAAAAGGGGGATTATACACATGAAAGTTGCTGTTACTGGAAGCTTAAAAGCAGGAGAGAATGCACCTATTATTTACCGGGGGGATTTTAAAAACATTTTTCCTATGATGCGGGAAGACGGTTTTGGAGCGGTGGAATTGCATCTTCGGGATTCTAGGGAGATCGACAGAAAAAAACTGGATAATGAACTGAAAAAAAACAGTCTTACGCTTACATCTATTGGTACAGGGGGAGCATATGGCACCCGGCATTTAAATATTGCAGATCATGATAAGGATATAAGAAAAAAAGCAATAGAGTGTTTGAAAGAACACATGATCACGGCATCTCCTTATGAAGGGGTGATCATCATTGGTTCTATGCAGGGGAGATTTAAAGATGCAGGCTCACCGGAAGAGTTTGTGAATAATGTAGAAGAAAGTCTGGACATTTTAGACCGTATGGCTCAGGAATATGGAGTTTATATAGGATATGAACTGATGAATCATTATGAAAGTGATTTCCTGTTTCGTATAGAAGATGGAATTCGTTTTTTAAATGAGCATTCCTACAAGAGAACAGGTATTCACATTGATACAGTCCATATGAATGTGGATGAAAGTGATATGGGAGCAGCAATCCGTAAGG
>ULRN01035809.1_pt1 | contig 12001 bp, 7 predicted proteins | sample 1955461 | NCBI WGS metagenome assembly ULRN01 (sample SAMEA4835683, study PRJEB28245) | human gut metagenome | biome: gut microbiome; material: fecal sample | place: Denmark | collected 2008 | reverse complement strand
ATTACCCCCCCCCGCTGGAACTACAACAGCTTGCTCTTTGTATCCGATATAGGAAACTATCAGTATAGCCTTATTACCTACATTCAGTGAAAAGTTACCATCCATGTCTGAAATGGTACCATTAGTAGTTCCTTTTTCTACGATATTGGCACCGATAACTGGAGTTCCGGATGAGTCCAACACTTTACCTTTTACTACCTTTTGCTGTTGATTTGTTCCAGGCAAAGAAGATGAGTTCGATGTAGAAGCAGGAACAAACAATACAATTTGGTTGTTTGAAATTTCATACGCCAATCCAGTAGACCGTAGCATGTTATCCAATACTTTGGATAAAGACTCATTGGAGGCATTCAAACTTATACGAGAATCTATGTTTATTTTATTCTCATCGTAAAAGAAAGAATAACCGCTAACCTTTTCAATCTGTTGGATAGCTTCTTTTAATGATACATCTGCCAAATTAACAGATATCTCTTTTATATGTTCCTCTGCGAAACCTGGTGCAGAAGGGACGAGCAATAATAAGCTCATTGTTAGAGGGATTCTCCATATTTTACTCCCTCTGAAAAAACAGAATAAATGTTTTTTCATGATTTCAACAATTTCAACATTAAGATTAATACTCAAAACTAATAACACTCTTTCATTATTTCATCATTTATCCTTTCCCATAGGCAAAAAAATTATAAGATATTAATCGATTACGATATATTTTTCCCCTTTGAATTCATAATGGATAGGGGTGATTTTTGCAATCAAGGATAAAATTTCACCTATGGATTCTTTCCAAATGGTAAAAGTATAAGCTTGATCAGTTGGAATATTTCCACTTAAACGAATCTTTACATTATACCATTTCTCCAAATGCCGGATGACTTCTGGCAATGATTTTTGTTCTATACGAAGGGATTCTTTTATCCACATCGCTTCAAAAGCAACATCCGTCTCTTTTACTTGAATGTTCCCTGTCCGATCTGAACAAACAGCCATTTCTCCTGGTTGAATCATGGCATGATTAGTTGCATTATTTACTTCAACAGATCCATTCAACAAAGCGACTTTGACATTTTTGTCATATTCAGAGGAGTTGACATTGAATTGTGTACCATACACCTTTACTTGAATATCTTTGACATGAACCAAAAAAGGACGGTCAGGATCTTTCTGTACATCAAATAATGCTTCTCCTTTCAAATAGGCTTCACGTTTCGCTCCATCCAGATTCTCGATATACTCCAATTCCGCTCCGTCATTCAGCCAAACTGAAGAACCATCGGGTAAAACTATTTTAGACTTTCCGTTCAAAGCGGTATAAGATTGTTTTGAATAGTTATAAAGAGCCGCATTCTCCGTTGGAAGTAAACTATCTTGGGGACGAGGTAACCAATAAGCCATGCAAAATCCTATAATCAGTGATACGGCAGCAGCCACCCATGATGTAGAAAACGAGAATTTATGGAATAGAGGTTTCTTCTCTCTTTGCATACGTCGCTCCATCTTCTTCCACATAAGATCTTCTGAACCCTTTTCATTGATTTTAGAACGATTAAAAAGCAATATAAACCAAATAACCTTCAATACTTGATAAAGGTCACGGTTCATCCCCTCTTGCAACCATTCTTGCAAAAGTTCTTTATCCTCTTCACCCGATTCCATTTTGAAATCTTTCAACAAAAGATTCCATGGGATTTCTTTCTTCTTCGCTTTCATATTCATAAGACGCAAAAGAAGCATTTATCCCCCAAAAGAAATCTGTATTTATTTGAAAAAATAGATGAAATTTTTATCCTGTGTTTCAATTTCTGGTAATTTTTTATCTAAACTCATTCCGACCGAAGGTTATGACCTCTTAGAAAAGAAATCGACGCCTTGAAAAATTTAGCAGTTATAATGTCAGTGTTTAAACACCGTTTAAACACCATTTAAATACCGTTTAAACGCTATTTTAAGCATACGTTTCTTGGAGTTATTTTTTTAATGTCACTTTTACTCTCTGTTTGAGTGCCATCTCTCTAATTTCTGCAACATTCACATTTACTTTATGAGTTGTAAATTCTGGGATATTGTATGATTTCATGAATCTCTTATAATAATCCACATCTTGCTGGGGAAGCAAGAATGCTTTCTCTAATTCTCCCGATTCAGACATATATCCGATATAAATCCGGGTATAAAGCCCGTCCAAGCGTCTGCTGCTAAATGCTATCCAACGGCTATTTGAAGACCATGAATGATAGCTATCCGTATCTTCACTATTTACTTTTAATGATTGCATGACACGCCCCTGCTGCAAATCAATCAAACAAAGATTTGCATCTTTATGCCAGATGGGAAATGTACCATAAGCAGTCGTTGTCCCTAAGAGGTAACGACCATCAGGAGATATGCGTGGGAACAAAAAACTCTGTTGGTAATCCTCTGATTGAAATAATGTATCGACCTGATTGCCGATTTTACCCGTCTTGGCATCAAACGGGACAGCGCACAAACTATATCGCAGCCGGGAGATGGAATCGGGCATTGAAAGGGCTGGAGCCGAGCAATAGTAAAGTGTTTTACCATCGGGCGAGAAAGAAGGAAATGTCTCAAAAGCATCAGGTGAAGCCACTTTGGAAGAAGTCGTTATTTGGTGATTATCGACCTGATATATGACAATATCAGATGCTGTGTCAAACACCTCTACTCGATTGGACGGATGCACCATTTGAGTCGTCTTGTTCGTTGAGAAAGCTACATATTTCCCAGAAGGATGCCAATATGGATAAACCAATCCAGATATCGTTTGGTCTGTTTTTGTATCCAGTACCTCCAATTCCCCATCTCGAACCATGACAGTCCCACCCAAAGAAGCACGCATGTGGAACAACATTTGTTTCGCATCACGATTGCAAAAGGAATGACAATTCATGCAATTGTTTTTTGTTTGCTTGTTCTCGATTATCGGGATTTGTTCAAATGATTCCAAGTCCCTCTGATATATGCCCATTTGGTTCCATATCTCGTAACCAGGCTCAATCAAACGGTAAACTAAATAACAATCAATAGGTTCTTTTGATACTTCCCAATGGAATGGGGCATAAGCTACAGTTTTACCCGATTCTTGACAGACTATCGTCACTTTTATCTCTTTGCCTTTAGCATTATCGAGTAAAGCATGCCACTTTTTCTCAGGAATCCATATCTGTCCTGATTTAGCAGGAATATTCCACTTCTCATCCTCCAGTTCTACACAAACAAAAGCTAATTCCCGATTAGGGTCAGCCAATTTGAAATTTAGAGGTGCTATATTATATGGAATAGTAATCTCTTTATAATCTGGAAATATATCCAATACTTCCTTGCTTTGTTGATCGATTGTGAAATTTCCTCCACAGGAGAAAAAGCAAAGCAAAAATATAGAACAAAGCCACTTCATTTTTTAGCCCCTTTCTTTTTAAACATTAGATAATACCAGTAGCTGCTACCATGCGCTTTTTTCATCTCTTCTTCAAAATTGATGTATGTATGTTTATCTGACATATCTTGGCTAAAAGCAGCATAGGCCTGTTCAACACGCATACTAACTCCCATCTTTGCCCATCTTCCAGGATGACTCTGTTCTAAAGCGACAATCGCTTCTTGCTGGTAAGTGCTTAAATCTTGCCACTCAGACTTCCCATAATATTGTAAAACTCACGAAATACGTTTAGATTGCGGTTTAACAGCAAATATCCAGTAAGGTATTGAAGAGCCATCTTATTCTTTGGTTGATGAACATATAATTGCTTTAAAGCTGGCACCACTTGTGAGCTCATGGCATATAAGCCACTGCCTCTCCAATCTTTTCTTTTGGCGAGATATTCCGTTTGTTGTTCCAGCCCTTCATCAGATAAATACATTCGCTGGGAAGAAGCCCAATCTTTATAAGCCCATGTCTTTTCCAATAAAGAGATATATTTCTCTGCAACTGGATAACTTCCAGCAATTATATTCGTTTTTATCAACATTTGCAACAATATTGGATTACCCAAAGGTGTCGAAATATAACCTTCAAAAGCGAATTTCATAGCAGAAGCAATGTCTCCTACTTGATAACATATCTCTGAAAAAATCAAGGCATCTTCAAGTGTACTATCCCACTGCCTAAACAAACTTTCCGGTCCTTCTTGTGGGTATGCAAACATCCGTTCGCCCAATTGCGTATCACAAGCCAATGCTAAGTTCAATACATTCATGGTTTGCACACTTGCTTTTGAGGAAGAAAAGGTAGCAAGGATACGTTCCCATTGATGATGTTTCAAATAGTAATCTCGCTCATATTTATATAAATCCAATTCTGTATAACTGTGGCAAAGCTGCCATACTCCGCCTGTTAATAAAAGGATACCAATTCCGTATGAAAGCATTGGTTTTATAGCTGTTTTTCTTATGAAAAAGGCAACTACCCATGCAGATAATATGATTATCCAGAGATAATGCGTTTTATCTGCTGGCAATAAAGGTTCATAATAATAATCTGGCAAAAAGATGAATCGTAGTTCTGTTTGTAAATCTGAATAGAAAGCATAAGCGGCAATAGTGAGCATTGTCAATAAAGCTGATGCTGTCGTTACTGCACAATACGTATTCCTTCTATATACTTCTAAAAGGATAATACCTGCTGTAAATAAAGAGAAGTAAGATCCTGCCACAATGTATTCAAAACAGATGAGTCCTATTGCTGCAATAAAACGACATTTGGATTTTTCTATATATTGATAAGCTCTCCAACCTGACAGGCAGAATAGGAGGGATAAAGTTCCAGCTAAATGATAAGATGAATCTGTATGTAAATATAATAAGTACAGAACAGGAAATAAGGCCAAACAATCATATACATTCCAATCAGAAGAATACCTGTGGGCAAACACATTGCTGGTCAATAAAGCCACACTACTCAACAACAATGCTGTCATAGCAGCTCCAAATCCTGTAATTGCATAGAATTGCTGGATGAAACCGGCTACATATATAGCCAATCCTCCTGGTTGGAATAATTGCTCCTTGGCAAATGTTGATGTCCATAAAAAGAGACCTAATTGCTCTTTAAAATAAAAGAAATAGGCAAAGTGTATTTGTAATACACACAAGATCGCACAAAACACAACACCGATACCGATCCATTTCGTTTTCATACAAGTAGAAACTGATATCAATTATATATAACAAGGGATGAAAAGAGCCGTTTACCATAAGTAAGCGTATCCATCTCCTAAATAATTCTTTATTTTTCGTAACGCAATTGTTATCTGATTTTCAACCGTTTTTTCCGCTATGCCCATTGCTTGGGCTATTTCACGATTCTTCTGCCCTAACTGGCGACTGCGTTCAAATATTTCATGACATTTTTCAGGCAACAATGAAACGGCCTCTTCTATAAGTTTAGACAATTCATCGACTTCAAGCATGGACGAAGTATCTGCTCCGCTCACGTCAAACACATGCTCTAAACCGACCCATTCTTTCTTATTTCGAACAAATGTAAGAGCATTATTCCGAATAGCATAAAAAAGATAAGCACGTACTGTCAGCTGAATTTTCCATTGCTCACGATTCTCCCAAATGGAGGAAAATAAATCCAAAACTAAATCTTCCGCATCGTTATAATTCCCCACAATAGTCTCCGCAAATTGTCGTAACGAAGCAGAATACTTATAAAATAGATGTTTGAAAGCTATTTCATCTCCTTCGTTAATCAATCGAGCCCATATCATGTCTTCTGTATTTGATTCCATGGATATATTTTTTACAAAAATAATAGTTTTTTCAATAATATGCTTGTTATGCTATTGAAAAAATGTACATCTCATTCCTAATCCCCCTAACAATAAAGGAAACACCTTGGGGTATTTGGGATATTTTGTCTGGTTCTTCGTTTTTTTGGTAACGATAATTTTGACTTTTCACTAATGTGAAAAGCATTTATCACCTAGGTGAAAAGCACTTATCATCTAAGTGAAAAACACTTATCACCTAGGTGAAAAGCACTTATCATTAGGCTGAAAAACAGAAAAGGGACTTTTGAGAGAAAGTCTATAGACTCTTGAAGAAAAGTCTAGGGACTTGTTTGTATAGAGGTCAAAAAAATATCGCTCAGTTTTTTATTCCTGAACGATATTTTTCCCTGACTTCGTCTCTCAAAAAAATACGCATTTTACATATTTATCTTCCATCAATCGTTGAAGAATTACGACTTCCGTTTGGGTAGCAATGTCTTTGCGCTCAACACGACTCCCGTCAAGCAAACGATGCCACATCCGATACCCAGTAACCACAAGCAGCTTTTCCAAAGTAGCGGATGTGCCCTCAGCCAGTCAATATCCAAATAATGGATGCCGTTGAACAGCCATTTACGTATTTTCTTGTTCTTGGTCAGATAACGTACATAACCGTTTTCCGGATTAGCGTAGTAAACCGTTCTGTCAGCATCATCCACCTCTATTTTATAGACTGGCAAAGGTAAGTCTAGTCGGCGTACATAATAATTATCGTATTCATTCATGATGGAGATGTTTATCTTGACATCTTTGCCATGCACGTTCTTTACACCATCAATCAAGGTTTGTTCAGGTATTCGCAAAAGCTTCACTTCTTCAGAAGAAGCGTCGATTAAGCGTTCTGTACTTCCTTCCACAATCCGATAAGCCGGAATGTTTCCGTAGTGTGTCCATTCTACCTCTTTTAGGTTCGGATATGCTTTCTTTAACGTGCGATAATCAAGCAGATAGGTATCTAAAGACGGATTCTTGCGTCCCCAAAAAGTGGATGAACTAAAGAAATAATTTCTCTCCATCGGAGCTATCCATTGAGGCACACGTTGCATAGTGAATATACCGCTGGTAGCCCAACCGATAAGGAAAATACCGAATATCATGCCGAACAAGAAATGCTCGCGATACCAGTGCTTTTTATAGGGGTTTTGCCATATATGTTTCTGTCTGTATCTTTTTATAAACAGATAAATACCGAGTAACCAACCGGACAAGGCAGCAATCAGGCAAATGGAGCTGACCGTTGTAATACATTTCTTCCAAGTTGGTATATCATTGCGGACAGACGTGATATAGAACTTGTGAGGAATGGCTCCTACCCATGCCCAAAAACGATCGCTTCGGGTAGTTAACTGTTGTGGTTCGCCCGTACATCCTGAAATGAACAATTCGTGTTTTTCCTTATCGTCGAAATAGAACTTGTATATTGGCATCAACTTGTCATACTTCGAGTACATTACCCACTGTTCACGTTCGTGTATGGTGTCGACCCGCATCACCGGTGCCTTAATCCAACGTTTTGCTACATCTTGTACAGTTGCAAATGTGATTGGCTTTACTGCTTCGAAAGTGTCTGCATTAAGCAGATAAACACTATCCTTTGTTGTGGCTGTTACCAATGTCTGTCCTTGAAATTGTTTCAAGGACAAACGGTTGATAACGCCATCCACTCTTTCTTGAATGGCTTGTACAGATGGTAAAGAAGAAGGTAGTTCTTCTTTCATTTCATTAGTAAGCTTCTCCGGTAAGCGAGGGTAAGAATGGTAAAGCAATACTAATCCTGTTATGAACCACATCAAGAAAAACAAAGAAATGGCCGTACCTGTTATCTTATGTAATTTGAATAAAATTTCAACTGCCTTCTTCATATCGCTGATTATTATTTGTCTTTAGGTTTTACCATCGGGACAAGACGTCTGAAAGAATAACCCTCTTGTATAGAAAGACCTTTGCTCGTTGTTCCGGTTTTTATATCATAGATATAGATTCCTGGAGATTCTGTTTTCGGATTTGTTGCTAAATAAATTTTACCGTCTCTTACAACCGCGAACTGAGCGAAAGTGCCTAAACTGTAAGGAAGCGGCTTGCCTTCATATGTCAGTTCGGTCTCCTGATCAGTCTTCAAGTCAAGAATCGTGAAATAACAGTTGTAGTTGTTTCCCCATCCTGCTGCATTTGTATGTGTTGGATCCTGGATATAGAGGATTGCTTTGTTATTGCCCATATAAGTGGAGGTGATAATCTTGCCAGACTCGTAGTTGTGTCCCATATAGTTGGGATCAAACTGGAACTCTCCTTTGTTGATTCTCAGTAAGCTTCCTACTTGTTCAGTATAGCTTTCTGCATCTTTTCTTTTTGTATTACATGCTACGTAAAGATTTCCGTTGTCGTCCCAGAAAGTCTTGTCCTGCAGAAGCTCACCATATGCAGTACCAGCCATGGTGTGAACTCTGTTTTCTTCCACATCGCATTTCACGCTCATATCGCTAGCCTTGATGAAAATCACGTTGAAGTTATTGCTCCAGAATTTAGACTTCTTTTGAGTCATGTAAATGATGTATCCATCCGATTCTCTATATTTTGCAATACCTGATGTGCTGAAATAGAATCCATTTTCAGCATCAATTTCAACACCTTCCAGCTGACCTTCTGCAATGATGGACATGTTAGTTGTGTTAAGTTTAGTCCAAAGGATACCAGGAGCGCTCTTGTTTCCATTGTAAGCCATGATACAAAGAGTGGTTTCATCTAACCAGCAGTGTGTATAGCGATATCTTTTGAATGTGTTGTTCTGGAAGGGACGTTCCGCGATGATCTCAAGCTTACCGTCATAGATGCTGTATTTGCCGAAACGGTCTCCAGAGATAGGAATTTCATAATAATAACCATCTTTGAAGATGATTTCCTCGTCCAACTTTGCCGTAATATCGGCACCAGATTTTTTGTAGTCGATTACCATTGTCGGGTCGGAAACATCTGATACATTTTTGACAAGGAAAGCTGCCTGATCGGTTCCGGCCATTACCCAAATGTCAAAATACTTTTCTACAGAATTTTCCAACTCTGGCTTTGGTTTCAGTATTGGATCATCATCATCACTACAAGACATAAATGTCAATGTAAACATTGCCGCAATGGCCATCAAATAGAATTTAAACTGTTTCATTTTTTTTATTAAGTTAATTAATGAATAATCTGAATTTAGCAAAGAAAGAACGTCCCGGCTTTTGGAGCATGAAGTTGTCGTACAATTCTTTGTCGAATATGTTATTGCAACCAAACGATAGATTGTAGCGTTCTTTATCCCAAGAATATGAAACCACCACATTTTGCTGATGTAGGGTCGGTATTTTGGATTTACCGTCTAAAGATCCGTATGCCTCCCAAGTGAGGAAGAACCAATGTACATATTGATAATGGTATCCTAATCTTAGTTTGTCTCCTTTCTTCAAGATGTTCCTGAAATAATAGTTTGCTTCTGCATTACTGAACAACCAAGGTCTGTTGGGTAATTTATTCTTGTAAGTAATGGACTGCTTACCGTCTTCCTTATATTTGTTCATATCTCTGGCATCCTGATAGCTGCAGTTCACCATAATGTACAGGTCGTCCTTGTATTGGTATGACACTTCTCCTTCAAATCCAGTTATCTTTACACTCGATACATTCTCGTATTGCGACAAACCGTCTCTTTCTGAAACGACAAGTCTGACATAATCGGAAGCATCTCGGATAAATCCGTTAGCTTCGTAACTGAGAAGATGATGACCGGCCGTTTTCCATGTGCCGAAAAAACCGAGATTGAAGTTATCGCTATTCTCCGGTTTTAGGGTAAGATTGGGCAATACAGTTGTTCCATTACCCAACAACTCCGTACCTAATGGGAGTCTTACGCTATGCTCATAAGAAGCTTTCAATTTCATTTCTTCCATAAAGGTATACTTGATGGCTGTGCCATATCCCCAATAACTTTTGGTGGCATTCTTGTTTACCTTGTTTGACTCTGTCGTTTTCTGCGTTACCATCAAATAGTTGATGTAATCTTTCGCGAAGAATATATTATTCATTTTCCCGCCAAGTAATGTTTGGCTATAGGAAAGGCCGAGAATATGTTTTGCCAGCACATCGTTGGATTTGGAAAACGATTTGTCAACCTCATCATATCTCTTGTTCCCAAGTCTGTTAAGTAGATAATTCAAATTAAAAGCATGGTTGTCATTGATGGCATAGTCGAAGCCGGCACGCGCAATTGTTCTGGGGCGCTTATAGTGTCTGATGGACTTGCTGTCGCCGGTAATTTCGTTACGGCTGGTATTGATATATTTGTTATTCCAGTCATACTTTCTGAATGCGGTATCCGTGGTACACGAATGGTCCCAAGTATATGAAAACAATGCATTGAAATCCAAATTGTCAAACACGAAACTTCTCTTCTTATAGGTAGCCGATACGTTTTTTGAGTCGGATTCCTTCTTGGCTTCGCCATAAACAATGGATTGGATAGCACCTGTCTGAAGCTCCTTGTCGGTTTTCGAATACGAAGCGGTTATAAAAAATGCATCCGTCCATTTTTTGTTGGTCACACCTATTTCTACTTGACTTAGCAATGAAAAATAATCATCATGGAAACGCTTCCGTTCTTCGTACATATATTTTTCCAACTCTTCGTTCCAAACTTCCACATTCTTTACTTTGTAATCGTTCTTAGAATAGTTCACGCTGAGAGAAGGTTTTATCGTGATGCCTGTCTTCGATTCCACGTATTGAGCATTGATGTTAGCCTGATGGGTATGGAAAGAACTGATGCTGTAAGATGCGTCCAGAAAATTCTTCTTTTGCTGGTTGGTGATGATATTTACCGCACCTCCCAACGCATCTGTACCCAAATGGGCTGGAACCACACCTTTGTATATTTCTATACGGTCGATGATATTGGGTGGAAGATTTGCCAATGTTATGCCGGAGCCTTTGGAATTAAGTGGTATACCATCTAAAAAATAGCGGATGGAGTTGCCGGACATACCATTGATGGAAAGATTGAAATCCGAGCCCAAGCCTCCTTCCTCGCGTATTCGCACACCAGAGGTTTTGTTCACGATGGAACTCAGGTTTTGCGTGGTGTTTATCATAGATTTCACATCCAAAGCATTCACGGTATATGAGCTTTCACGGAGTTGCTGTGTCTTACTCTTACCATATATCATCACGCCATCGAGCGCGATGGTGCTTTCTTTCAACTTAAAGTTGCGCTTCTCGTTTTTAGATAGTTTGATTTTCTCTTTCTGAGTATCGAAGCCCACGGTTGAGACAACTATGTTGTATGTTCCTTCATTCAAAGATAAAATGTATTTGCCTTTTTCATCGGTAGATGTTCCGGTTGTGGTTCCTTCTACTGCGATGGTAGCACCCAAGATGGGATTTCCTTTTGTGTCCGTCACGACACCTGATAATTTTTGCAAGGTTTGTGCCCAGGCACTCATACAGCACATTGTCGTCAAAAGCAAGAGACTTGCTATTCTGTTCTTGTTCATTTTATTTTTATACTATAATCACACACAATATTTGGGGTAAAAATAGGCAGAAAACAAAAGAGAAGTCTTTCGAACTAAAGATGTCTCTTCAAATTATATTGGAGAGCAATTAGAAAGTCATCATGGAAAAACAATTGTTCATAGCTTTTATTACCCGAAAGCCTTTAACAAAAGAGATTGGCAGGTCTTCTGGCTCGCTCCGTCCTCTAACGCCTTCCCATTCTTTTTAATCAGAACAGTGGCTTGCGGAAGTTGAGGACATAAACACGGAGCTTACAGCAGCGGTGTCTGCTCAGGATTTGCACCTGATTCCCTATTATCTCATTAACCTCTGTGTGGGTTATGAGCACCAAAATCGCTGGCAAAGATAGCATTTTTTTTAAAATAATCGAAACTCGATAGAAAAAAGATAGTGACATTGAAGATGAAAAATCTTTTATCTGTTATAGATAAAGAAAGAGAGTATCTGATTCATTAGTGGTGTGTTGTCAAACGGATTGACGATTCTGTTGGAAAGGTCAAGAAGCTGTTTTGAAAAGCTCGCCATCTTCTTTTAACAGCATTAAAATAGCATTAAAACAGTGTTTTAATAGCATTAAAAGATGGGTAAGGTGTATGTTAACGTTTTTAGTTGACTACTAAATGTCTTATCAATAAAGCAAGTTGACTCGGTTAAAACTT
>ULRN01033166.1_pt1 | contig 12033 bp, 8 predicted proteins | sample 1955461 | NCBI WGS metagenome assembly ULRN01 (sample SAMEA4835683, study PRJEB28245) | human gut metagenome | biome: gut microbiome; material: fecal sample | place: Denmark | collected 2008 | reverse complement strand
TAAATTTGTACTTGTAATTTTAGGAGCGGCGATTTTATTATTTTGGTACCGGCCTCTCTATTCGGAGTTAGGGAAATTTTTCCCTCTCTATCTTTTCGGACTTTTATTAAATGTAATTTTAGTTGTGGTCATAGCGGGAATTATGTTGATGCCGAATATTATGCTGCGATGTGCGCTTTTTTTTGAAAAGCTGTTTGTTAAAATGAGCATTTTGAAACCTTCTGAAAAGCGTCCTGAAAAAATTCACGAGTTTATCGGAAGTTATCAAAACGCAGTTTCATGGCTTAGGACACATAAAGGAAAGCTTTTGTTTATTGTGCTTGTTACATTTTTACAAAGATGTAGCGTATTTCTTTTGACATATATGGTATACCTTGGATTCGGGCTGCACGGAACCGGAATGATGAAAGTTATCCTTCTTCAAGCCGCAGTCTATATAGCGGTAGATATGCTTCCGCTTCCGGGAGCGCAGGGAATTACAGAGCTGATGTATCAAACTGTGTTTGCCCATGTATTTACCGGTACATATCTTATACCGTCCATGCTTGTAAGCAGAGGAATTAATTTCTACTTTTTGCTCATTGTCAGTCTTATTATTGTTTTGGTAAATAAAATTCGGTATAAATCGACGGTTTGCCGGAATGTAAAGATTGAAAACGAATAAAAGAGAAACAATAGATAATCATAAAAATAATAAAAAAGCATAGGTAAAATCTACTTGACAACTCCTTGCAGACATCTCAAAATGAATGAGAGAAAATGGTTTGCAAGGAGTTTTTTATGAATATTATAAATGTGGAACATCTCTATAAAATATACGGTGAGAAAATAATATTTGACGATGCGTCATTCGGAATTCAAAAAGGAGATAAAATCGGGATCGTAGGGATCAACGGTACCGGAAAATCAACGCTTCTTAAAATGATAGCAGGAGAAGAAACACCGGATAAAGGACAGATTATAAAACAAAATGGACTGAAGCTTGCCTATGTGCCGCAAAATCCGGTTTTTTCAGAAGACAGTACGATTCGGTCATATGCATTAAAAAAAGGGGAAGAGAATTGGAAAGTAGAAAGTAATCTGACGGAATTAAATATCACCCGGTTTGATCAGAAAATCGAGCATTTATCAGGAGGACAGAAAAAACGGGTTGTGCTTGCAAAAATACTGTCAGATGATTTTGACGTACTTTTGCTGGATGAGCCTACGAACCATTTGGATGAAGCGATGATCCGATGGCTGGAAGAATATCTTCGGTCCTATAAAGGAACCGTTATTATGGTAACTCACGACCGGTATTTTCTTGACAGAGTTACAAATCGTATTTTGGAGATCAGTCATGGAAAAATGTATGGATACGACTCTGACTACTCAGGGTTTCTTGAACTGAAGGCGCAAAGAGAAGAGATGGAATCAGCATCTGAACGAAAGAGACAGAGTGTTTTGAGAATGGAACTTGAATGGGCGAAACGCGGGTGTCGTGCCAGAACAACGAAACAAAGAGCGAGACTGGAGCGTCTTGAACAACTGAAAAACGGAAATACTCCGATAAAAGATCAAACAGTAGAACTTGATTCGGTAGAAACCAGAATGGGGAAAAAGACGATCGAACTTCATCATGTGAGTAAAAAATACAGAGAAAAAGTGATACTGGATGATTTCAGTTATATTGTGTTAAAAAATCAAAGACTTGGAATCATAGGACCAAATGGATGCGGAAAATCAACTCTTATGAAAATGATCGCGGGACAGGTGATTCCGGACAGTGGAAACATTGAGATCGGAGAAACGATCAAGATCGGATATTTTGCACAGGAAGAACAAGAGATGGATCCTTCTCAAAGAGTGATCGATTATGTGAAAGATATTGCAGAATATATTACGACACGAGAAGGAAAAATCAGTGCGTCAGCGTTGTTGGAGCGTTTTTTGTTTACTCCTGATATGCAGTATGCTCCGATAGGTAAACTTTCGGGCGGAGAGAAGAGAAGGCTGCATCTTCTTGGCGTACTTGCCGAAAATGCAAATGTTCTTTTGTTTGACGAGGCGGGAAATAATCTTGATATTCCCACACTTACGATTTTGGAAGATTATTTAAACTCTTTTTCGGGAATCGTGATCACCGTATCGCATGACCGCTATTTTTTAGATAACATTGTGGATCGCATTTTCGAGTTAGATGGGAAGGGGCATATCCGTCAGTTTGAAGGAGGATATACCGATTATTTGAATGTAAAGAAAAGAGAATCTGCATCAACGCAGTTTACAGACAAAACCGAAAATTCGCGCGGAAATCTTCCGAAAGATCCTGCGGAAAGTAATCCGAAAAGCTGGAAACAAAATGCGCCGCAGAAGGTTAAATTTTCTTATAAAGAACAAAGAGAATTTGAGACGATTGATGACGATATCGCAGCGCTTGAAGAAAGAATAGAAAAAATTAAAATGCAGATCAATGCGAATGCGACCAATTCTGTTAAACTAAAAGAGTTATTTGAGGAACAGGAGAAAGTACAGGCACAGCTTGACGAAAAAACAGAAAGATGGGTTTATTTAAACGAGATTGCAGAAAAGATCGGCTGCGTATAACTTTTGATTTCATTCTTGATTTTAGACTGACTGAACGGTCATCAAATATGTAAAAATTTTAGCACAACATCTTGACAAAGAATAGCTGAGTTGGTAATATTATAAAATATAAAAACAGAACGCACTCTGTTTTTTTAGAGAAGAAGGAGAGGAACACATGAGAAGTCAGGTATTTTCATTGCTTGTAGACAATAATCCGGGAGTGTTGAGCCGTATTGCAGGGTTATTCAGCAGACGCGGATACAGTATAGACAGCATCACGGCAGGTGCGACGACCGATACGAGGTTTACGAGGATTACAGTAGTTGCATCGGGGGATGAGCTGATTTTATCCCAGATAGAAAAACAGGTAAGGAAGCTGGAAGATGTCGTTGATATAAAAGTTTTGAAAGACGGAGAGTCAGTATACCGCGAACTGATCATGGTAAAACTGCGGGCAAACGCATCCCAAAGGGGCGAGATTATTTCAGTGGCAGATATTTTCAGAGCGAAGATAGTTGATGTCGAAGAGGACTCGCTGATCATCGAACTCACCGGAACTCAGAGTAAACTGGAAGCTTTTCTGAATCTTCTTCGAGGATATGAGATACTGGAACTTGCAAGAACAGGTATTACAGGTCTTTCCAGAGGAAGTAAGGATGTAGCATATTTTTAATTATCATTTAGGAGGAATGCAAAATGGCAGCAAAAATTTATTATCAGGAAGATTGTAATCTCTCACTTCTTGAGGGAAAAACAATCGCGATCATCGGTTATGGAAGTCAGGGACATGCTCATGCACTGAATCTGAAAGAATCAGGATGCAATGTCGTGATCGGACTTTATGAAGGAAGCAGATCATGGGCAAAAGCAGAAGCGCAGGGATTTGAAGTATATACAGCGGCAGAAGCGGCAAAAAAAGCAGATATTATTATGATCCTGATTAATGATGAGAAACAGGCTGCTTTATATAAAAACGATATTGAGCCGAATCTTGAAGAAGGTAATATGCTGATGTTTGCACACGGCTTTAACATTCATTTCGGACAAATCGTTCCGCCGGCGAACGTAGATGTGACAATGATCGCTCCGAAAGCTCCGGGACATACTGTAAGAAGCGAGTATCAGGTTGGAAAAGGAACTCCTTGCCTTGTAGCTGTAGAGCAGGATTATACAGGAAAAGCTCTTGATAAAGCTCTCGCATATGGTCTTGCGATCGGAGGAGCAAGAGCCGGTATCCTCGAGACTACATTCCGTACAGAGACAGAGACAGACCTTTTCGGCGAACAGGCGGTTCTTTGCGGCGGTGTGTGCGCTCTTATGCAGGCAGGCTTTGAGACACTTGTAGAAGCGGGATACGATCCGAGAAATGCATATTTTGAGTGTATTCATGAGATGAAGCTTATTGTTGATTTGATCTATCAGTCCGGTTTTGCAGGAATGAGATATTCGATTTCCAATACTGCCGAATATGGTGATTACATAACAGGACCGAAGATCATTACAGATGATACGAAGAAAGCGATGAAGCAGATTTTGACAGATATTCAGGATGGTACGTTTGCAAAAGACTTTCTTCTGGATATGTCCGAAGCCGGAGGTCAGGCACATTTCCGCGCAATGAGAAAACTTGCGTCAGAGCATCCGGCAGAGAAAGTAGGAGAAGAGATCAGAAAACTTTACAGTTGGAGCGATGAAGATAAACTGATCAATAACTAATAGGATATAATTACAAAAAGACGCCTTGCATTACGCGAAGCGTCTTTTTGTATGAAAATGTCTTTTTGTTTATGATGATAAGATTATGTACAAAAAAAGACATCTGCCTGACGGGAGCAAATGTCTTTTCTATTTTTATCAATTCTATTAATAAGATTAAGCAATGCTGCTTACAGCTTTGGAAAGACGAGAAATCTTTCTGGAAACAGTTTTTTTGTGATAAACACCTTTTGTTCCAGCTTTGGAAATCTCGACGATCGCTGCGCGAAGAGCAGTCTTAGCAGTTTCAGCGTCTTTAGCGGCAACTGCAGCTTCCACTTTCTTTACAGCAGTTTTTACTTTAGACTTAATTGCTTTGTTTCTTGCAGCTTTTGTCTCGTTTACTAAAATTCTTTTCTTAGCAGACTTAATGTTAGCCAATGCGTACACCTCCAAATATATCTATGATTTCAAATGTAATTTGAGTTTCCGCAGACTCGGACACGGACGTTCTGCTGAAACATACTCATTTATTTTATGCCAACTCTAAAGGGTTGTCAATACATATTTTAATAAATATTGGGAATTATGGAACATATATAGAGAAAAACTGCATTATTTGGAAAACCGGAATAAAAAAACACAGTATCTGCATTAAAAAGACGGTTTGAATATAAAAACAGCAGGAATACTATAATAAGAACATAAAAAGCGAGGATGAGATATGATAAAAAATTATAGTGTGCGGACAGATCTTGCGCTTGAAGAAAAAGAAAGGTTTGAATCAGATCATGTAGAAATATCAGGGGTAGTTCTTGAAGAAGATTATGATGAAGCATCAGAACTTCGTGTTACAAGAGTGGAGATCAAAACAGAAAACGGAGCAAAGGCAATGGGAAAACCTGTAGGAACTTATTTGACGATAGAAACTCCTAATTTGGCAATGCCTGATGAAAAAAGTCAGACCGTGATTGCCGAAAAGGTATGTTCTTTTATAAAGGAACTGATCCGAAAATTTGAAGTAAAAGATAAAGATCTATCTATTCTTGTAGTAGGGCTGGGGAATAGAGAAGTTACTCCGGATTCACTGGGACCTTGCGTGGCAGATCATTTATCCGTGACGCGGCATATTGTAAAAGAATATGGAAAATATGCAATAGGAGTCGACGACGCGCCGATGATCAGCGCTGTCGTGCCGGGAGTGATGGGGCAAACGGGAATGGAAAGTGCGGAGATCGTGCGTGGGATTGTATCGGAAACGAATCCTGATGTTATTATTGCAGTTGATGCATTGGCAGCAAGAAACAGTAAGCGATTGAACCGGACGATTCAGATCGCAGATACCGGGATTCATCCCGGAAGTGGAGTGGGGAATCACAGAAACGGGATGACAATGGAAACATTAGGAGTACCTGTTATCGGAATCGGTGTGCCGACAGTTGTAGACGCAGCAACGATTGTAAATGATACAATGGAAAACTTTATAAGGGCTCTTGAATCTTCGGATTCTTTAAAAGGAGTCGGGGAAGTGCTGCGTTCCTATAACGCCGGAGAAAAATATGAATTTGTAAAAGAGCTGATCTCTCCTCATTTAAACGGAATGTTTGTCACGCCTAAAGATGTTGATGAAATGGTTCATCATATCAGTCATACTTTATCGGAAGCGATCAATATGCTTTTTTCGGCCGGTTCAGGCAGATCGGAAGCATAAGAGAAAAGAACAAAGCATACACTGTCAGAAGTAATAGAAAGGACGATGTCTGATGGCGGATCGATTTCGGATATTAGAAAAAGAACGAGAACGGAAGAAGCGGATGATCCGGTTTCTGTTTTTCTTTCTGGCAATGATTTGTTTGATTTCGGAAGGAATGTGGTCGGCTCGAATGTATGGTTTCCAAACTCATATTTTTTCGGGTGCGGAAGAGATGTACATGCCGCGGCTTGCATATTTGAACAGAAGCCCGCAAAAAACAGTTCACGAGTTTTTTATAGAACAATCTTATCTGTTTCTTCCGACAGCAGGGTATGCGATGGAGCATAGGAGAGAGGGATTTACGGCAGAAGATCAAGAAACTGTTGCTCAAATTTTAGAGGCGCAGGCAAACGATGAGAACTGTATCGATGAAAACGGAAATCTTATTAGTAAAGAGTCTCCTGAAACGGCGCAAAATGTGCAGCCGTCGGGAGAAACGTCACTTTCTTCTGTCGATATGTCTATTGAGAGGTTAAGAGATTTTGATTATTTGCTTAGTAATTTTTATACGGTAGACAGCTCTACGATGATTGGTCCTGAACAGTTGAATGCAGATGACCTTCTTGGGAGGAGTATGAAGATCAATAAAAAGGAAGATGGTCCGAAAGTATTGATATTTCATACTCATTCACAGGAGGAATTTGTCGATTCAATTCCGGGAGATCCTGCCACAAGTATTATCGGAATAGGGGAATATCTGACAGAGCTTTTAAATAAGCGGGGAATCAAAACAATCCATGACACAGGGGTATATGATATTATTAACGGACAGCTCGACAGGAGTAATGCATATGAAAACGCAGAAGCGTCTGTCAGACCGATTCTGGAGGCAAACCCAACGATCGAGGTGGCAATCGACCTTCATAGGGATGGCGTTGCCGAGGGAACGCACTTAGTCACAGAAGTAAACGGAAAGCCGACTGCAAAGATCATGTATTTTAATGGATTGAGCCGATCTCGCACAAACGGAGATATCGATTATCTTTATAATCCGTACATACAGGATAATCTGGCGTTTTCTCTTCAGATGCAGCTTGCGTCAGAACGAATGTATCCCGGGTTTGCAAGACATATTTATCTGCGGGCATATAGATATAATCTGCATCTGCTGCCGAAGTCTCTGTTGATTGAAGCCGGTGCGCAGACAAATACTGTAGAAGAAATGAAAAATGCGATGGAGGTCGTGGCAGATACGCTGTGTGAAGTTATACTGGAATGACAAGGATTCTATTTACAAGATCGAAAACGGGTGGTATCATAGAAAATAATACCCTCAGATGAAAGGAACAACATCCGGCATCTGAGGGTACAATCTCGTTATAGCGTGAAACAAAATTAGTGCGGCATAAGAAAAGAAGTCGAGAAAAATAGAAGGAATGATCCGGTAAAGGAGAAGGTAAATGGCTGGAAATAATACATATGATGCAGGGAGTATTTCTGTATTGGAAGGATTAGAGGCGGTACGAAAACGCCCGGGAATGTATATCGGAAGTGTATCGACAAAAGGTCTGAATCATCTTATTTATGAAATTGTGGACAATTCCGTGGATGAACATCTGGCAGGATTTTGTACGGAAATCCGTGTTGTTTTAGAAAAAGACGGAACGGCAACAGTAACCGATAACGGGAGGGGAATTCCGGTTGATATGCATCAAAAAGGAATTTCTGCGGCAAGGCTTGTGTTTACCACACTTCATGCAGGGGGAAAATTTGACGATTCGGCGTATAAGACAAGCGGAGGTCTTCATGGCGTCGGTTCTTCTGTTGTAAATGCACTTTCTACATATATGGATGTTAAGATCAGCCGTGATGGGGCGGTATACCATGACAGATATGAGCGCGGAGTTCCTGTCATTGAACTGGAAAACGGACTTCTTCCTAAGATCGGAAAGACAAAAAAGACAGGAACAACAATTAATTTTCTGCCTGATGATACGATTTTTGAAAAGACGAAGTTCCGGGCGGAGGAAGTAAAAAGCAGGCTGCATGAAACAGCATATCTTAACCCGGAACTGACGATAATATTCGAAGATAAAAGAGGAGATCAGACCGAGCATATCGAATATCATGAACCGGAGGGAATCATCGGGTTTATCAGAGATCTGAATAAGAAAAAAGAGGCGCTTCATGAGCCTGTTTATTTTAAAGGGGAAGCAGACGGTATTGAAGTGGAGGCGGCATTTCAGTATGTTAATGAATTTCATGAGAATGTGCTCGGTTTCTGCAACAATATTTACAATGCCGAGGGCGGAACGCATTTAACCGGATTTAAAACGACATTTACGACGGTTATGAATCAGTATGCAAGAGAAATCGGTATTTTAAAAGAGAAGGATACGAACTTTACGGGAGCTGATATCCGAAACGGGATGACAGCGATTATTTCGATCAAACATCCGGATCCTAGATTTGAAGGGCAGACAAAGACAAAACTGGACAATCCCGACGCGGCAAAAGCGGTCGGTAAAGTTGCGGGAGATGAAATTGTTCTTTATTTTGACCGTAACCTGGACGTTTTAAAAACGGTATTGTCAAGTGCGGAAAAGGCGGCGAAAATCCGTAAGACAGAAGAAAAGGCGAAAACGAATCTTTTGACGAAGCAAAAATATTCGTTTGACAGTAACGGAAAACTCGCAAACTGCGAGAGCAGAGATCCGAAAAAGTGCGAGATATTTATTGTTGAGGGAGATTCGGCGGGAGGGTCGGCAAAAACGGCCAGAAACAGAAACTTTCAGGCGATTCTTCCTATTCGCGGGAAAATATTAAACGTGGAGAAAGCAAGTATTGATAAAGTCCTTGCGAATGCAGAAATAAAAACGATGATCAATGCGTTCGGATGTGGATTTTCCGAAGGATACGGCAATGACTTCGATATTACAAAGCTTCGATACGATAAGATCATAATTATGGCAGATGCAGATGTAGACGGAGCTCATATTTCAACACTTTTGCTGACGCTGTTCTATCGGTTTATGCCGGAACTGATTTATGAGGGGCACGTGTATATTGCAATGCCGCCGCTTTATAAGGCAATGCCGAAAAGCGGAGAAGAGGAATATCTTTACGATGATAAGGCGCTTGAAAAATATCGAAGGACACACAAAGGACCGTTTACTCTTCAGAGGTATAAAGGGCTTGGAGAGATGGATGCAGAACAGTTGTGGGAAACAACACTTGATCCTAAAAGACGTCTTTTAAAGCTTGTTGAGATTGAAGATGCGAGAATGGCTTCCGGTGTGACTGAGATGCTTATGGGAACGGAAGTGCCTCCGCGGCGGGCATTCATCTATGAAAATGCGACAGAGGCGGAACTTGATATATAATCTGTATGACGAAACAGAGTCGACGTGATTTGTGTCAGAAAATGGATTTGCTTTGTGTCATATGAGCAAAATGAAATGAAGGAGACGAGAAATGAACAGTGAATCACAGATCATAAGAACGGAATATTCGGATCTTATGAAAAAATCATATATTGATTATGCGATGAGCGTAATTATTTCCAGGGCACTTCCGGATGTAAGAGACGGACTGAAGCCGGTTCAGCGCCGTACGCTTTATGATATGTACGAACTGGGAATCCGCTATGATAAGCCGTACAGAAAATGCGCGCGTATTGTCGGAGATACGATGGGTAAATATCATCCTCACGGCGACAGTTCGATCTACGAATCTCTTGTTGTTATGGCTCAGGAGTTTAAAAAAGGAATGGTACTTGTAGACGGTCACGGAAACTTCGGTTCGATAGAAGGTGACGGCGCTGCGGCAATGCGTTATACTGAGGCAAGACTGACGAAATTCACGCAGGAAGTCTGCCTTGCAGATCTAGATAAAGATGTGGTAGATTTCGGACCGAATTTTGACGAAACAGAAAAAGAACCGCTTGTACTTCCGATGCGTGTGCCAAACCTCCTCGTAAACGGAGCGGAAGGAATTGCGGTAGGTATGGCGACAAGTATACCGCCTCATAATCTCGGAGAAGTGATCGATGCGGTAAAGGCATATATTAAAAACGATTCGATCACTACAAAACAACTGATGAAATACATAAAAGGGCCTGATTTTCCGACAGGCGGAATTGTTGTTAATAAAGATGATCTGATCAATATATATGAAACGGGACAGGGAAAGATCAAAGTCCGGGGAAAAGTAGAGACAGAAGAATTAAAAGGCGGCAAAAAGCAGCTTGTGATCAGTGAGATCCCATACACGATGATCGGAGCGGGAATAGGGAAGTTTTTAAATGATGTAGCCGGTCTGGTAGAGACAAAGAAAACAACAGATATCACAGATATTTCAAACCAATCTTCCAAAGAAGGAATTCGGATTGTGTTGGAATTAAAAAAAGGCGCAGATGTAGAAAATCTAAAAAATATGCTTTATAAAAAGACGCGCCTTGAAGACACATTCGGCGTGAATATGCTTGCAGTTGCAGACGGAAGACCGGAAACACTCGGACTTAAGAAGATCATTGAGCATCATGTAGATTTTCGATTTGAACTGGCGACGAGAAAATACAAAACACTTCTTGCAAAAGAACAGGAAAAAAGTGAGGTGCAGGAGGGGTTGATCAAAGCATGTGATGTGATCGATCTTATTATTGAAATCCTTCGAGGCAGTAAATCTGTAAAAGATGCAAAAGCATGTCTTGTAAATGGCGTAACAGATAATATTAAGTTTAAATCTTCTATTTCCAAAAAGATGGCGGTGCTTTTACGCTTTACAGAACGTCAGGCTGCTGCCATCCTCGAGATGCGCTTATATCGCCTCATCGGTCTGGAAGTACAGGCTTTGATCGCGGAACATGAACAGACGGTGAAGAATATTGCGCGTTATGAAGATATTCTCAATAATTATGATTCTATGGCGCAAGTTATTGTGGAAGAACTTGAATCGTTTAAAGAAGAATATGCAAAAGCGCGCCGTACAGTCATTGAAAATGCTGAAGAAGCCGTTTTTGAAGAGAAGAAGATCGAAGAACAGGAAGTCGTATTTTTGATGGATCGGTTCGGATATGCAAGAATAGTAGACGTTGCCGTTTACGAAAGAAATAAGGAAGCGGCGGATAGTGAGAATAAGTATATTGTCCATTGTATGAACACGGGGAAAATATGTATTTTTACCAATAGCGGGAAAATGCACCAGGTGAAAGTAATTGATCTTCCTTATGGAAAATTCAGGGATAAAGGAGTTCCGATCGACAATGTCAGCAATTACTCCAGTTCTGATGAACAGATTGTCTCGGTATACGATTCCGAGCAGATGAGATTTGCCATGCTTTTGTTTTCAACGGCGCAGGGAATGGTAAAAAAAGTCAGCGGAAGTGAATTTCAGGTGGCAAAACGAACAATTCTGGCTACAAAACTTCAGGAAGAAGATTCTCTGGTCGATGTTCGGGTTGTTAATGAAAATAAGCATGTCGTTCTTCAGACAAAGAACGGGTACTTTTTGAGATTCCCGGCCACGGAAGTTCCTATAAAGAAAAAAGCTGCAGTCGGTGTCAGAGGTATCCGTCTTCAGAAAAAAGATGAACTGGAAAAGGTATATCTTTTTGAAGAAGGAACGGAAACAAAGATTCTATATAATGAAAAAGAGGTCTCCTTAAATCGATTGAAAACGGCGAAACGTGATGGAGCAGGAACAAAAGCAAGAAAATAGAGAAGAAGCCTTGCAATATAAAAAAAACAGTGCTATACTATGAAATAGTTACATAGAAATCCGGCAGAAGAGTGAACGAAAGTTCACTCTTCTTTGTTGCTATGCATACGACAAAAAATATCTTATAGATATTTTCAGTTGTAAATTCACGATAACAAAAGAAACATAAGCGGCAGATAGCTTCTGCCAAATGAGAAGAAAGGAAGTATAGCGTGTCAAAAAGAGAAGAATATGAACAGAAAACAGAAGAACTTTTAGAACCGATCGTGTCTGCACTTGGATTTGAACTGGTTGACGTAGAATATGTCAAGGAAGCCGGAACATGGTATCTTCGTGCGTATATCGATAAACCGGGCGGG
>ULRN01027731.1_pt1 | contig 12074 bp, 9 predicted proteins | sample 1955461 | NCBI WGS metagenome assembly ULRN01 (sample SAMEA4835683, study PRJEB28245) | human gut metagenome | biome: gut microbiome; material: fecal sample | place: Denmark | collected 2008 | reverse complement strand
TACTTTTGGATCAAGCCAAAAGTAACAGACAAAACAGTTGGATGTGACCCAACAGAAAAAAAGACAACAATAGGATGTTATCCAACAAAAAAGAAAGAAAAAAAAGTGCGATCCGATTTAAGACAATGTTTAGTATCTTTGTAATTTGATTTATAAATCGTATGCAGAAATCATGAATAGTATGCAGAAATCATAAAATAATATTCAGAAATCATAAATCGGAAGCAAAATTATAATCACATAATATTTTAACAAAATGAAAAAGAAAAAATTGTGGAGCGCAATGTTAGCGATGAACTTGATTGCGACAACGAGTGTAGGGTTTACCAGGGGGGAAGATGACGATGGCCAGGCAGCCGGAATCATGACCGGGAACAGAAGAGTGAGGATCAGGAATTATATATTGATGTGCATGGCAGTACTCTGTACCTCCTGCGCATCTTACAAGAAAGTAGTTTATTTGCAGGATGTCGAACCGCTGAAACAGCAGGTGATCGAGCAGAAGTACGAAGTGTATATCCACAACGACGATTTGCTGGCGATCATGGTGAACAGTAAGAACCCGGAACTGGCGTTGCCGTTCAACATGCCGATGGTGACGTATCAGATCGGCAGCGAGAGCGGAGGACAGCAGCGCGTGTTGGGCTATCTGGTCGACACGAACGGGGATATCGACTTCCCGATCTTAGGCAAGATGCACGTGGCAGGACTGACCCGCCTGCAGTTGACGGAACTGATCAAGCAACGGCTGACAGAAGAGGACCTGATCAAGGACCCCGTCGTGACGGTGCAGTTCCTGAACTACAAAGTGTCGGTGATGGGCGAAGTGAACCGTCCGGGATCGTTCAACATTTCGGGCGACCGTATCACCCTGCTCGAAGCCTTGAGTATGGCCGGCGACCTGACGATCTACGGACGACGGGACCGAGTGGCCGTGATCCGCGAAAATGACGGGCAACGGACGATCTTGTACCATGACCTCCGGTCGTCCGACGTCTTCAACTCACCCTGCTATTACCTGCAACAGAACGACATCGTGTATGTCGAACCTAACAATTCGAAAGCGGGACAGAGCGAGATCAACCAGAACAAATCGGTGGGCGTGTGGTTGTCTGCCGGCTCGATCCTGGTTTCCATCGTGTCTCTGATCGTGACATTAACAAAGTAAAAGTAAAAGAAAAGATACTATGAACACTGAACAAGAAACGAACACTCGAGTGGAGGAGAACGAACTGAACCTGGAGGACATCCTGCAGGTGGTATTGGCCAACTGGCATTGGTTCGTCCTGTCTGTCGTGATATGCGCCGGGGCAGCGTTCCTCTATCTGAAATGGGCACCCAAGGTATACACCCGGACAGCTTCGGTACTGATAAAAGACGACGCGAAAGGCGGTGCGCTGAGCGAATCGGCCGCATTCGAGGATTTAGGAATTTTCGGCACGAAGCGGAATGTGGATAACGAAGTGCTGGTATTCAAGTCCAGGCGATTGATGACCGAAGTGGCGCGTAACCTGCATCTGGACGTGAGCTACACGGTGAAGGAAGGACTGCGTACGGTGGAACTCTACACCCAGTCGCCCGTCCTGCTCTCATTCCCCGATGCGGAAGAGGCGCAAGCCTTCTCGTTGCGGGCAAAACCGATCTCGGCGGAAGAGGTGGTATTGTCCGACTTCGTGATTGACGACGAGTCGGCCGGCGAACCGATGACAGTGGCGCTGAACGACACCGTCACGACACCCGTCGGACGGGTAGTGGTGGTCCCGTCGCTTTACTACGGCGACAAGTATTTCAACACGACCGTGCAGGTGACGAAGTCGCCGTTGCAGAACGTGGCGATCGGTTTCCAAGCAAACTTGCAGGCCACGTTGGCGAGCAAGACGGCCACGATCATCAACCTGACGCTCCAGGACGTCTCCATCCCCCGTGCGGAAGATGTGATCAACACGCTGATCTCCGTCTACAACACAGACGCGATCAACGACAAGAACCAGATCGTGATGAACACCTCCAACTTCATCAACGACCGTCTGATCGTGATCGAGAAGGAGCTGGGCAGCGTGGATTCGGACATCGAGTCCTACAAGCGTGAACACCAGTTGACGGACATCTCGTCCGAGACGGGCATGTACCTGCAGACCTCCAGCCGCAACCAGCAGGAGGGATTGAGCTTGGAGAACCAGTTGAGCCTGGCGAAATATATCAAAAACTATCTGACTGATCCCGGCAAGAGCTCGGAACTGATCCCGGCGAACACGGGCATCTCGGACGTGAACATCGAGTCGCAGATCGGGGAATACAACGAGATGTTGCTCAAACGCGACAAGCTGATCAGCAACAGTAGCAACAAGAACCCGGTGGTGCAGGACCTGAACAACTCGCTGATCGCGATGAAGCAGACCATCATCCGCTCGGTGGACAACCTGATCGTCGGCCTGAACATCAAGATAAAGAATGTACAGGCACAGGAAGAACAGACGAACCGCCGCATCTCGGCCGTGCCGACCCAGCAGAAGGAGATACTTTCGGTGGAACGCCGCCAGAAGATCAAGGAAGAGCTGTATCTCTACCTGCTGAACAAACGCGAGGAGAACGAGCTGACGCAGCGGATGACGGAAAGCAACGCACGCATCATCGACCCGGCGTCAGGAAGCAATGTGCCGGTGGCTCCGAAATCGATGATGATCTTCCTGGCTTCCATTGTGTTGGGATGTGCGATCCCGGCAGGCGTCCTGTGGATGCTGGTGATCAGCGACACGAAGGTACGCTCGCGCAAGGATGTGGAGGGAGTCCTCTCCGTTCCGTTCTTGGGTGAAATCCCGATGCGCGACAAGAAAGACAAGAACGAGGTGGTGGTGCATGAGAACGGGCGCGACTCGGTTTCGGAGGCATTCCGCATTGTGCGTACCAACATGGATTTCATGCGGGTGAAGGATAAGAACATGCAGGTGGTGATGTTCACCTCGTTCAATCCGGGAGCCGGCAAGACGTTCGTGTCCATCAACTTGGCAATGAGCTTTGCCCTGACGCACAAGAAGGTCGTCTTGGTCGACCTCGATATTCGTAAGGGTACCCTTAGCTCCCATGTCAAAGTTTCTGACATGGGAGTCACCAACTATTTATCCGGTCGTGTCGACAACGTCGATGAGATCATCCGGAAAGGAGAACTGTACGACAAGCTGGATATCATCCATGCCGGTCCTGTTCCACCCAACCCGGCTGAGCTTTTGTTGAGCGACAGGTTGGAAACGTTGGTAGCCGAACTGCGCAAGCGGTATGACTATATCATCCTGGACAACGTCCCGGCGGGTGTGGTCGCCGATGCGGTGATCGTCAACCGGGTGGCCGACTTGACGATCTATGTTGTCCGTGCAGGCAGAATGGACCGCCGCGCCCTTCCCGAAGTGGAGAAACTCTACAAGGAAGGCAAGCTGCGTAACATGAGCCTGATCCTGAACGGGACGATGTACAAGCATGGCACGTATGGTTATCATTACGGATATGGATACGGCTATGGTTACGGCTACGGGTATGGCGACGGACATAATAAAAAGAAATAAAAAAAATGTTTTCCTTACTTTTTCCAAAGAAAAAATTGATTCACACCGATTTGTTGAAAGGGACGGCAGATGTGCATTCGCATCTGCTGCCCGGTGTGGATGATGGCGTGCAAAGCGTCGAAGATATGTGTGCTGCCTTGAAAGCGATGCAGTCGGTCGGTGTCAAGCGGGTTTTCATGACTCCCCATGTGATGTCGGACATGCCCGGCAACCGGCGTGGTTTTCTGCAGGAGCATTTTGCCAAGATGAAAGAGCTTGCTCCCGAAGGGATCGAGCTGCGGTTGGCGGCGGAGTATATGCTGGACAGCGGTTTCCGTGCGCAGATGGCAGACGGGCTGCTGACGTATACGGACAGGCAGGTACTGGTCGAGACTTCTTATCTTTCGCCGCCCCCCGACTATCTGAGCTTGCTCTACGAACTGAGGCTGGAGGGCTATACGCCTGTCTTGGCTCATCCGGAGCGGTATATGTATATGACGGAGGATGATTATTTCCGGCTGCGGGATAAGGGCTACAAGTTCCAGTTGAACCTCTTCTCCTTTGCCGGCGTGTACGGGAGCCGTCCTGCCAAATATGCCGCCTACCTGATGAAAGAGGGTTTCTATGACTATGTCGGTTCCGACCTGCACCACCCCGACGACTACCGCCGGAACCTCGCCCACGTGAAACTCCCTTCCAAAATGCTCGACAGGCTGAGAGGAGTGTTGGAGAATAATCGGTGGCTTTGAGGAATTGACGGTTAGCAATTTTGGCGATTGACAGTTTAGGCTGACACGGCATCACTTGGCTGACGCGGAAGAAACGGCTGGCTTGTCGGATGCACCACTTGGCAGACGCAGAAAACGCAGAGTAATGCAGATTTAATTTTATGAATAAATGATCTGTGTTATTCTGCGTTTTCTGTGTTTATGAAGATTGTGCTTTTACCGCAAGCAACGCCGTCAATATCTATTTAACGACAATCCATCTATGCTTGAAAAATCCCCACTTGCTGAAAGAGCTATACAATACCGCAGTCACAATGATACCGATACCACCAGGAATGAGAAAACACTCATCTACTATCAAATGAATTACCACAATGCCACTTTTCCAGCAATCCCCAAGTCAATGGTTGCAGTTACCACCAAGTTGTTCTTGTGTCAAGTTCTGTTCTATGCGAGCCTTTTTGATGGCTTCTCCCAAACGGTAAGCATGCAACGCTTCATCCACGTCACTCTCAAAAGCGTCACGTTTCGGAGTGCCAACTTTCCCAAAGTGCTTGTCAAGCACATCGTCCAATGGGGTAAGATTCATCTGTGCCATAATTATTTGTTTTTGAAATATTCTTTTCTCTAACTTCGAGATTTGAGTGCGTTGTACCCCGATACGCTCACCAGGTTCTTCTTGTGTAAGTTTTTGTGCCAATCGAGCCTTGCGTATGGGAGTCGGGTTTCCATGGCTTCACGCTCTGGAGTCCCTTTTTTACCCCAAAGTTTATCTTTCATGTCATCTGCCGGTATCAATTTCATCTTTCAGACAAAGATAATATTCTGTTTCCAAGCAACGATACGATTTTATGTTTTTCCTCTGTGCCTATCTGAATTTTAACACTCTTCTCTCATACATTTGAACTTGGCACATATACTTATGTTTTACCACAAGTGGTTGACAGACGGGAGAAAATATCCCCTGGGAAATTTGTACCGTAACAGGGTTTATGTAAATTTGCAGTTGTACTTCAAAATTGCATAAATGAATATGGAAACGAAATATATCCGCAGGGAATTATCCGCCGTAATAGAAGAGGCGTACCGCTATTTCCCGGTCATAACCGTTACCGGTCCCCGTCAATCCGGCAAGACAACGCTGATCCGTAATCAGTTCCCGCACCTGCCGTACTACTCTTTGGAGAACCTCGACGTGCGGAACTTTGCCGAAAACGATCCGGTTGCTTTTCTGAACCAGCATGCAGAGGGCATGATCCTCGATGAAGTGCATAATGCCCCGAATCTTTTATCGTATATACAAGGCATTGTGGACGATGATGCAGACCGGCGGTTTATCCTTTCAGGCAGTTCACAGTTCGCCATGCTGAAAAAGGTTACGCAATCCTTGGCGGGACGTACCGCTGTATTCGAGCTGCTGCCTATGTCCTATTCCGAGATACGGGAAATAGCCGCCGATACACCGCTTGACCATCTGCTGCTGAACGGGTTCTATCCTGCGATTTATTCAGGACGCAACGTGCCCAAATTCCTTTATCCGGCCTACATGAAAACCTATCTGGACAAGGATGTGCGTGATTTGCTGCAAATCAAAGACATGATGCAGTTCCACACGTTTATCCGTCTTTGTGCCGGGCGTATCGGCTCACTGTTCAAAGCCTCTGAACTGGCGAACGAAATCGGTGTCAGCTCGCATACAGTCACGGCGTGGCTCTCCGTCTTGCAGGCATCTTATATCGTGGCCTTGCTGCCCCCATATTTTGAGAATACACGCAAACGTCTGACTAAAACCCCCAAGCTCTACTTTACGGACACGGGGCTTGCCTGTTATCTGCTCGGTATCGAATCTCCGGAACAGCTCGCTCGGGATAGAATGCGGGGGGCGTTGTTCGAGAATTTCATCGTGATGGAAGCATTGAAACGGCGGTATAACCAAGGCAAGGAGAGCAATCTCTATTTCTATCGAGACTCGAACCAGAATGAGATTGATCTGTTACTGAAAAAAAGTTCAGGATTTTACGGTATCGAAATCAAGTCGGCAATGACTTACCATACGGACTTTGAAAAGGCCTTGAAACAGATGGACGACTGGATCAAAGGTCCAGTAGAGGGAAAGGCTGTGATCTATGCGGGCGCGCTCGAAAATACCGCCGGAGAAATCAGCCTGCTGAATTATGCCCATCTGGACGATGTGTTGTAGTGGGTTGCCAAGGAGCGCGGTCGCTATTGCCGTCTCAAGGAGTGCGTGGCCGCTCTACAGGCGGACGGAAGACCTTGCTATTTTAAGTCTTAATTTAATATTATTGAATATAAATATGTCAAAGAAATCCACTTTTGCGTGATTTTTCTTGATAAAATGTTTGAACTATCAATGATTATTCGTAGCTTTACAGCGTCAGTCCCCACCAAGCCTCTCAACGATGCTCAAATGCGTGGGGCTTTTTTGTATATATACGTTTACTCTCAAAATACGCTAATGGAAAGATTGCCACACTTCATGAAACATTATATGTCAGAGACAGATTTAGTGGCTCTGTTAGAAGGTCGTGGACTTATCATTTCTGATGAGACCAAGACGGTGCGTTATTTGGAGAGCATAGGGTACTATCGCCTTTCCGCTTATATGTACCCATTATTGAAAGTTCCAAAGGAATCTCATCAGTATAAAGAAGGTACAACTTTCCAACAAGTGCTGAACCTGTATCGCTTCGACAAAAAGTTGCGCATGCTTCTTCTCAATGAGATTGAGAAAGTAGAGGTAGCTGTTCGTCGTGCCATTATGAATATTCCAGTGCAGATGACAGGGGATATTTATTGGCTGACAAATTCTGTTCACATTGCCAATCAAAGGACTTTTCAAGACACCAAGAACACCATCGACAGAGAATATACGAAATCAACAGAAGAGTTCATCAAGCACTTTAAGAACAGCTATTGTAATCCATATCCTCCAGCATGGATTTTAGGCGAGTTACTGACAATGGGCAACGTGAATATGGTTTACCGTAATCTGAAAGCAGACAAGATACGTAAGCGTATCTCACATTACTTCGGCTTGCAGCCAATCGTTTTGGAATCTTGGATAACATCTTTGACATTGTTGAGAAATGCCTGTTGCCACCATTCGAGAGTCTGGAACAAGGTAAGTTCAATTATGCCTGTTTCTCCAAGAAGAATTGCTCATCCTTGGATTAACCTCCCGACAAACCCTCAAAGAGTTTATTTCACAATCTGCATCATCAAGTATTTTCTTGACATCATATCACCGAACAATGATATGCTTGATAAGATGAATATTCTATTTTCCAATTTTCCGGAGATTAATCTGGCGGCTCTCGGATTTCCAAAAGGATGGGAAAGAGAGCCGCTATGGACACAAACAATATAGTTAATCTTGTCGCAAATCCTTTCCATATTTATCACCAACGGCTGATTGAACCGCCACCGCCTGAAGCGCCTCCGCCCCAGCTGCCTCCACTGCCGCCCCAACTGCTTCCGGGGGTGGTGTTGCCGAAGATGATGGGGGTGTCGTTGCGTTGGAGACGGTCGGTGGTACGGTTTTTCTTTTCTGTGTAGCCGCAGTTCTTGCAGCGCCAGAGTTCTTCGACCAGTCCTTCGCTGTCGTAGGTTGCACGCCGCAGGACTTGCCGGCCGGCATAGACGAGCGTTTTTTGTCCGCAACGGGGACAGACGCGCGGGCGGTGCATGTAGGACGACCGTATGAGGCAGGCTATGAGGGCGGAGAGGATGAAAATGATAAGGAAGATCCCGATTATTTCGAAAAACTCCTCGTCGTCCATCTCCTGCTCGTCACCGATGATGGAGGCCCGTTCGTAGTCGCTTGCCATCAGGTAGTTTTTGACGGCCTCGACGCCTTTCAGCATTCCCGCGCTGTAGTCGCCGGCTTTGAAGTCGGGGAGCATGTAGCGCTGTTGCATGCGGTAGCAGATGGCATCGGGGAGGACGCCTTCGAGCCCGTAGCCTGTCTCGAAGACGACGGAACGCTGCGGAGGGTCTGTCACGAGCTGGATCAGCAGGCCGTTGTCCTTCCCCTTTTTACCCGGTTTCCAGTATTGGAAGAGGTCGGTGGCGAACATGCGGGCATCGTTGTCGCCGATGCTTTTCACCGCGACAACGGCAATCTCGATGCCGAGGCTGTCTTCCACCGTCCGGAGCAGGCTGTTGATGCGTGCCGCATCGTCGGGGCGGATGATCCCGTCGGGGTTGCTGACGTAGTTGTTGCGGTCCGCAAGGCGTACGTTCGGGATTGTCTCGATCGTATAGGAAGGCGAGGCGGCGGCAGACAGCCACAGCGGGAACAGCAGGAGCAGGGCGAGGCGGCAGACACCTGTCAAGCGCATTCTTTCCATCTTGCCCGGTAATTTAGAATTCTACCTTAGGCGCTTTTTCCGCACCCGTTTCGGCTGTGAAATAGGCTTTCGGTTGGAAGCCGAACATGCCGGCGAGTATGTTGGAAGGGAAGCTACGGATATAGGTGTTGTAGGTTTGTGCGACTTCGTTGAAGCGTTTGCGTTCGACGGATATCCGGTTTTCTGTTCCTTCCAGTTGGGCCTGCAGTTCGGAGAAGTTCTGGTTGGCTTTCAGGTCCGGATAGCGTTCGAGCACGACCATCAGGCGCGAGAGGGCGCTGCTCAGTTCACCTTGTGCGGCTTGGAATTTCTTCATCGACTCTTCGTTCAGGTTCGAGGGGTCGATGGTGGTCTGTGTCGCCTGTGCACGGGCGCTGACGACACCTTCGAGCGTCTCTTTCTCGTGAGCGGCATAGCCTTTCACGGTGTTGACCAGGTTCGGGATCAGGTCCATACGGCGCTGGTACTGGTTCTCGACTTGGCTCCAGGCTGTCTTGACGTTTTCGTCTTGAGCCACCATCGTGTTATACGTTCCTTTTACCCATGAAAAGAGGGAGATACCGAGGATTGCAACCACCGCAAGGGTGATCCATAGAGCTTTGTGTTTCATCTTTTTAATTCATTTATAGGTTGTGTTGTTGCCAAATCGGGCCAATGCTATGAAAAACAATGCAAAATTAGTAAAAAGAACTGACAATTCTCCATATGCCTCTTGTTAATTCGGCCTGTTGCCATACCTGTTGGGAAAATATAATGGAGGATGTTTGCAATAAAACCGGGGATTTTACGTTATTGTAGAGTAAAAACGATAGCATGTATGTCCTTTCGTCTGATACATATCATCTTTTTGCTGGTCGCTTTCGCAGCCTCCGATGCCGCATGGGGGCAGGAGGAGGGGCTTGCTTCTTATTATCATGACCGTTTCCACGGGCGTAAGGCAGCCAGCGGACGGGTTCATGACGGAGACGAACTGGTGGCGGCTCACCGGAAACATCCTTTCGGCACTTTTCTGCGTGTCACCAATCTGGCCAATATGAAACGGGTGATCGTCTGTGTCACCGATCGCGGCCCTTTCCGCAAAGGCCGTATCATCGATGTCTCTGCCGGCGCGGCCGAACTTTTGGACTTTAAGAAAAAAGGCCTTGCCCGTGTACGCGTCGAGGTCGTTCCGGGAAAGATAGACCTTAGCCTTCTCGATCTTCTCTATCCGCAAATCCCTTTCCTTGAAGTGGACCACCTTCGGGTGAAACCGCCTTACAGGGTCGATAGGGGCAGATAATCTAATGATTTTCTAATTTCATTTAAGAGGATTCTAATCGGATATCCGGGGGGATTCGTATGCAGGTCCGTACATTTGCCGCAAAAAAAGGAAAAGCAAATGTACAGACCTGTTTTATTGATCCTGTTGATGATCCGTGTGTGGACGGGGGCGGCACAGGAAGGAGTTGTCCGCCTGTCGTTGGACGATGCCCTCGAACGTTTTGCCGCCTGCAATCTGTCTTTGATCGCCGAACGCTATCATGTCGATATGGCAGAGGCGCAAGTGACGCAGGCAAAGTTGTTCGAGAACCCGGTCATTTCGTTCGAACAGAATGTCTACAACCGCAATAACGGCAAGTATTTCGACCTGGGGAAGGAGGGAGAGGCCGTGGTGGAGATCGAACAACTGATCTATATCGCCGGCCAGCGCAACAAGCGGGTACGCTTGGAAAAGCTCAATAAGGAGATGGCGGTGTATCAGTTTGAAGAGGTGATCCGCACGCTTCGGGGAGAGCTGAAGGAGAAGTTTGTCGATCTTTACTACACCCGCAAATCATTGTCGGTCTATGACCGGGAGATCGGATATCTGTCGACCGTCCTGGATGTTTATAAGGAACAGAATGCGAAAGGGAATGTCTCCCTCTTGGAGAAGTCGCGCATACAGGCTTTGTTGCTTTCGCTGAAACAGGAGAGGAACGGCATATCGAACGAGGCGGTCGCCTTGGAAGGGGACCTGCGTTTGCTTTTGGGGCTGAAGAGGGAGGAGGTCCCGGAACCGCTTTTCGACGAATCGGCCTTGGACCGCATCGAGCTGGAGAAGCTGCCGCTTGCCGAATTGAGTGCACGCATGGCCGGACGTCCCGACCTGAAACAGGCGGAGGCAGGCATACGGGCTTCGGAGGCGGATGTGCGCCTGCAGCGGTCGCTCGCTTTTCCCGAAGTGAGCCTGAAAGGGGCTTATGACAGGGCGGGGAACTTCTGCAACAATTACTTCGCAATAGGGTTGAGCGTTTCTGTCCCCATCTTCAACCGCAATCAGGGAAACATCAAATCGGCACGTCTCTCCGTCCTTCGCAACAACACACTGGCAGAGCAGGCACGCAGGCAGGCGGATAACGAGCTTTTCGCTTGTTACACGAAGCTGGCAAAGGCACTGGAACTTTATCGCTCTTCGGATTATGAACTGGAACGAGACTTCGACCGTATCATCGAAGGTGTGAACGCCGGTTTCCGGAAGCGCAACATCAGCCTGTTGGAGTTTATCGATTATTACGAGGCATATAAGGAAACTTGTTTGCAGCTATACGGGATGAAGAGGGATGTGGTGATGGCGGCGGAGGGGTTGAATACTATAGTGGGGGATGCTTTTGGATTGATCCAAAAGTGACCGGAAAGATCAAGGTTTGTCTGTTGCTTTTGGCTTGACCTAAAAGTAACCAAAAAGATCAAGACTGAAGCAGGTTCGCTACTTCGTTCGCTGTCGCGTCTGAGGCTTGCTTCGCTCAGATTCAAGACTTTTTTGTTGGGTTTTTACCCAACTTGTTCTGTTACTTTTGGCTTGACCCAAAAGTAACCAAAAAGTCAAGGCCGAACCTGGTTCGCTACTCCGTTCTCTTCGTTCGCTGTCGCGTCTGAAACTCGCTTCGCTCAAACAGCAGACGCTCCGGGCGCTCACTACGGTCACTGCGCTTAACGCTCGCCAGCTTAGGCCGGGAGCAGAGCCGGAACGGCTCTTTGGGGATTGCCGATAACGGTGGTTTATATTATTTATATGATGCGATATATATGATGCGATATATATGATGTGATATATAATATGCGATATATATAAAACAGTATATATAAAGCAATAGGGGTGTGATCTTTTGCGGGAGGGCAGAGCAGAGCCCTGCCCCTACGGGGTTGGGGATGCAAAAGGGAGATAGAAGATATAAAGGAACAAAGGAAGAGGTGGTGTTGATGTATTATACATAAAGAGGTGGGTGAGGTTGATGATTTTATGTGGAAGGGCGGAATGGTGTTGGTGATTTTTGCGGGAGGGCAGAGCAGAGCCCTGCCCCTACGGGGTTGGGGGATGTAAAAGGGAGGTACAAAGAAATAAAAGGGAGAAACAAGGAAACAAAAAGGGAAATGCAAAAGGGGAAGGAAAAGAAAAAGAAAAAGAAAAAAAGAAACAGGCG
>ULRN01002753.1_pt1 | contig 12103 bp, 10 predicted proteins | sample 1955461 | NCBI WGS metagenome assembly ULRN01 (sample SAMEA4835683, study PRJEB28245) | human gut metagenome | biome: gut microbiome; material: fecal sample | place: Denmark | collected 2008 | reverse complement strand
TTTACATACTGTTCAGTTTTCAAGGAACTTTGTTTTGTTGTTGCTGTATCTCAGCGGCAACTCCGATATCTTATCACAGTGTTTGCTGTTTGTCAACAACTTTTTCATCTTTTTTGAAGTTCTTTTTCGAAGTCCTTCAAGCAGACGAACGGAGAAAGAGGGATTTGAACCCTCGCGCCGGTTTCCCGACCTACACCCTTAGCAGGGGCGCCTCTTCGGCCTCTTGAGTATTTCTCCTTATTACCGTAGCTAATTATCATTTATTAAGTTCGTCGGGCGAACTCGCCAGACGCAGGATTAATTATACAAGCTATAGTTCTTTTTGTCAACAACTTTTTTCATCTTTTTTTACCATCTTTTTACAGTATGATTTTTCTCTATACTTTTATACCAGAAAAGCGGGGAATCAACTCCTTTTCCGGCTGTCGGTTCTCCGCTTTCTCATCTGATATTATTTCTGATATTCCTTGATTGCCGTCTCATACAGGTTATTTCCCTGGGAATCGATCACGACGACCACCGGAAAATCTTCTACTTCCAGTTTCCGGATTGCCTCGGTTCCAAGATCATCGTAGGCAACGACCTCCGACTTTTTGATGCGCTGGGACAATAGTGCCCCCGCACCGCCGATTGCAGCGAAGTAGACGGAACCATTTCTCACAATAGCATCGATCACCGCCTGACTTCTCTTCCCTTTTCCGATCATGGCACCCAGGCCAAGGTCTAAAAGCTTCGGCGCGTACTTATCCATACGGCTCGCCGTTGTTGGTCCCGCAGATCCGATAGGACGTCCCTCTCTTGCCGGGGACGGTCCCATATAGTAGATGACGTTTCCCTGCATCTCGATGGGCAGAGCTTCCCCCACGTCCAGCGTTTCCTGCATTCTCTTATGCGCTGCGTCTCTCGCTGTATAGATGGTTCCCGTAAGAGTCACGTAGTCCCCGGCCCGGAGAGACACTGCGTCTTCTTTCTTAATTGGTACACTGATCTGTCTGTCCATGGTTTCCTCCCGTTTCTCTTATTAAATAACGCGATGCGCATGACGGTTTACATGACAGCAGATATTCACTGCCATCGGAAGTCCCGCAATATGCGTCGGATATGTCTCGATATTGACGGCCATGGCAGTCACACGACCGCCGAGTCCCCCCGGTCCGATTCCGAGTCCGTTGATCTTTTCAAGCATCTCTTTCTCCAGGTCTCTGACATACGGAACTGGAGATTCCTCGTCCAGATTTCTCGTCAGGGCATGTTTTGCCATCAGGGCACACTTTTCAAAGGTTCCGCCGATGCCGACACCGACCACCATCGGGGGACAGGCATTCGGACCAGCGTCACGGACAGCCTCTAATATTTTCTCCTTCACCCCTTCAATGCCGTCAGCCGGCTTCAACATGAACACGCGGCTCATGTTCTCGCTTCCGAATCCCTTCGGCGCAACAGTGATGTCCACCTGGTCCCCGTCTACGATCTCGTAATGGATGATCGCCGGGGTATTGTCTTTTGTATTCACGCGGTCGATGGGATCACGGACAACAGACTTTCTTAAGTATCCGTCCACGTATCCCTGGCGGACACCTTCATTGATAGCGTCCGTCAGACTACCTCCCTCGATATGTACTTCCTGCCCGACTTTAACGAAAACAACGGCCATGCCCGTGTCCTGGCAGATCGGAATCATGTCTCTTCCGGCAATCTCAAGATTCTCCTTAAGCTGATTTAAGATCTGTTTTCCAAGAGGTGATTCTTCCTTCTCCACGCTCTCATTAAATACTTTTTTCATGTCATCCGAAAGGAAATGGTTTGCCTCGATGCACATTTCCCGGATGTTTTTTGTGATCTCACTCGTCTGAACAGTTCTCATAGACGATTTTCCTCCCGATTACTTTTTTGGATTGATCGCCATCGGACGGATTTCTTCCGGACATTCATGATGGCCTATTATTATGAAAAATACAGGAATCCGGCATTCCCAGATTCCTGTATCCAATCACTCCAGAGTCAGAAATCCTGTTTTATGGACGAATAGCGGTCTCATAACCGCTCTTCATATTCATGAACATTACTCCTCCGTGGTCTCCCCGTCCTCATTCTCCATGGATTCTGGATCTACCACGTTTTCGTCCTCCTCGTCCTGGCGGCTGCTTTCCCGGACTTTCGCGATGGAAGCAACGCGGACATCAGAATCGGCATCAATGCTCATCAGTTTTACGCCGGATGTATTTCTGCCGATGATGGAGATATCGTCAACACCCATGCGGATCAGAATGCCCTCATTGGTGATCAGCATGATATCTCTTCCGTCGTCAAGCAGCTTCATTCCGACAAGATTTCCTGTCTTTTCTGTCACATTGTAGCAGAGAAGTCCCTTACCACCACGAAGCTGCAGCTTGAATTCAGAGATTCTCGTTCTCTTTCCGTATCCCTTTTCGGAAGCAACGAGCATATACTCGCCCTGGCTTGCCATCTGCATTCCGATGACTTCATCGCCCTCATCGAGCTTCATGCCGATAACACCATAGGAAACACGGCCGGTAATTCTCGCATCCGTCTCTTTGAAGCGGATAGACATACCGAATTTTGTCGCGAGGAAAATATCCTCGGTATTGTCTGTCACCTTTACCTCGATCAGCTCATCGCCTTCGCGGAGCAGGATCGCCTGAAGACCTGTCTTTCTCATGTTGCTGTATTCACACATTCTGGTCTTCTTCACCATTCCGCCCTTTGTAGCCATGAAGAGATATTTGTCATCATCGATCTCACGCATCGGGATCGCCGCTGTAACCTTTTCACCAGCCTGAAGCTGTAAAAGGTTCACAATAGCCGTTCCGCGGGCTGTTCTGCCTGCCTCCGGGATCTCGTAGGCCTTGATCCGGTAGCAGCGTCCTGTGTTCGTGAAGAACATAATGTAGTGGTGGTTTGTTGTCATGAGAAGATCCTCGATGAAGTCCTCATCGATGGTCTGCATTCCCTTGATTCCCTTTCCGCCGCGGTTCTGGCTCTTGAAATTGTCCACGGACATTCTCTTGATATATCCGAGATTAGTCATGGCAATTACAGTGTCATCATCAGAGATCAGGTCTTCCACGGACATATCATCATCAAAGCCGATCTTTGTCCGTCTGTCATCACCATATTTCTCGGAGATCACGAGGATCTCTTTCTTGATCACACTTAATAATTTATTTTCATCTGCAAGGATTGCACGCAATTCCGCGATTTTTGCCTCCAGTTCTTTGTACTCGTTCTCGAGCTTCTCGCGTTCCAGACCTGTGAGAGCGCGCAGACGCATGTCCACGATCGCCTGTGCCTGCGGGTCTGTGAGTTCAAAGCGCTCCATGAGGACGCGTTTCGCCTCCGCTACATTTGCGGAGCCGCGAATGATCCTTATCACCTCATCGATATGATCTAAGGCCTTTAATAAGCCCTCTAAGATGTGGGCGCGTTCCTCTGCCTTATTTAAGTCGTACTTCGTTCTTCTCGTCACAACGTCCTTCTGGTGGTCCAGATAGTACTCTAACATCTGGAGGATATTGAGGACCTTTGGCTCATTGTTTACTAGTGCAAGCATGATCACACCGAAGGAATCCTGCAGCTGTGTATGCTTTAAGAGCTGGTTTAAGAGGACGTTCGCGTTCACATCTCTCCTGAGTTCGATGTTGATGCGGATTCCCTCACGGTTGGACTCATCGGTGATTCCGGTGATTCCGTCAATCTTTTTCGTCTTTACGAGCTCCGCGATCTTCTCGATGAGTCTCGCCTTGTTGACAAGGTACGGAAGCTCTGTGACGATGATATGGCTCTTTCCGTTCGGAGCTGTCTCGATGTTTGTCACCGCGCGGACTTTAATCTTCCCGCGGCCTGTGCGGTACGCTTCTTCGATTCCTCTCGTTCCCAGGATCTCAGCTCCAGTCGGGAAATCCGGTCCTTTGATGATCTGTAAGATCTCCTCCATGGAGGTCTGTCTTCCTTCTTCCACCTGGTTGTCGATGATCTTTACGACAGCCGCGATGACCTCGCGGAGGTTGTGGGGCGGAATATTTGTGGCCATGCCGACCGCGATACCGGTCCCGCCATTTACGAGAAGGTTCGGAAATCTGGACGGAAGTACCGTTGGTTCCTTCTCCGTCTCATCGAAGTTCGGGATAAAGTCAACGGTATCTTTATAGATGTCCGCTAACATCTCCACAGAGATCTTGCTGAGTCTCGCCTCGGTGTATCGCATGGCAGCGGCACCGTCGCCGTCGATGGATCCAAAGTTTCCGTGGCCGTCCACGAGCATGTAACGCATGGACCATCTCTGTGCCATATTTACTAAAGCACCGTAGATGGAACTATCTCCGTGCGGATGATATTTACCCATGGTATCGCCGACGATACGGGCACTCTTTCTGTGGGGCTTATCCGGACCGTTGTTCAGTTCCGCCATGGAGTAGAGGACACGTCTCTGTACCGGCTTTAATCCGTCACGGACATCCGGGAGCGCTCGGGATGCGATAACGCTCATGGCGTAGTCGATGTACGACTTCTCCATGGTCTTCTTTAAGTCTATCTCATGAATTTTGTCAAAAATATTCGGTTCCATTCTTTCCTCCAATGCAGCCTGCGCTGCGCCTTAAACCTGCGTAAACTGCGCCGCATGACCATCCAGTAAACTTACCGATTCCCGGATAGCCCTGCTGCCGCATTAAATGTCAAGAGTTCCGTACTTCGCGTTCTGTTCGATGAATTCACGGCGCGGCTCTACCTGATCTCCCATGAGTGTCGTAAAGGTGAGGTCGATCTCCGACGTCATCTCCTCATTCATGGTCACACGTAAAAGGACTCTGTGCTCCGGATCCATTGTTGTCTCCCAGAGCTGTTCCGCATCCATCTCACCAAGACCTTTGTAACGCTGGATCTTGTTGTTCTGGTCACGTCCGATCTCTTTTAAGATATTGTTTAGCTCCTCATCACTGTACGCATACCATACCCGTTTGTTCTTCTCGATCTTATAGAGCGGCGGCTGAGCCAGGTAAACATAGCCCTGTTTGATAAGTTCCGGCATAAACCGGTAGATGAATGTCAGAAGCAGTGTACTGATATGGGCACCGTCCACATCGGCATCGGTCATAATGATGATCTTGTGATAGCGGAGCTTCGAGATATCGAAATCCTCGTGGATTCCCGTTCCGAAGGCCGTGATCATGGATTTGATCTCCGCGTTTCCGTAAATACGGTCGAGTCTCGCCTTCTCCACGTTTAAGATCTTTCCTCTAAGCGGCAGGATCGCCTGGGTGATCTTATTTCTCGCGTCCTTCGCGGAACCGCCGGCGGAATCTCCCTCTACGATGTAGATCTCGCATTCCTCCGGGTGCTTGCTGGAGCAGTCCGCAAGCTTTCCAGGTAAGGATAAGCCATCAAGGACCGTCTTTCTTCTTGTTAAGTCTCTTGCCTTTCTCGCAGCAGCGCGGGCACGCTGGGCAAGAACGGATTTCTCGATGATCGTCTTTGCTACAGACGGATTCTGCTCGAGGAAATAGGTGAGCTGCTCAGATACCACGCTGTCAACAGCACCTCTCGCCTCGCTGTTTCCGAGCTTCTGCTTTGTCTGACCCTCAAACTGTGGCTCCTCGATCTTGACGCTGATGATAGCAGTCAGTCCCTCACGGATGTCTTCACCGGTGAGGGCCGGCTCGCTGTCCTTAAGGAGCTTGTTCTTTCTTCCGTAGTCATTGAACGTCTTTGTTAAGGCGTTTCTAAAACCAGTCAGGTGGGTTCCGCCTTCCGGTGTGTTGATGTTGTTTACAAAGCTGTAAATATTTTCGGTGTAGGAATCGTTGTGCTGCATGGCAACCTCCACCAGCACGTTGTCCTTCTTGCCCTCACAGTAGATCACATTGTCGTAAAGCGGCACGTTACTGCGGTTTAAGTAGGTGACAAACTCCTTGATACCGCCTTCATAGTGGAAGACTTTTTCCTTCTTGTCCTCGCGGTCATCTCTGAGAATGATCTTTAAATTCTTTGTAAGGAACGCCGTCTCGCGGAGACGGATCTTTAAGGTATCATAGTCATAGACGGTCTCCTCAAAGATGGTCTTGTCCGGAAGGAATGTTACTTTTGTACCATGTTTATCTGACGGGCAGTCACCCACGATCTTTAACGGGTACATGGTCTTTCCGCGCTCATAGCGCTGCTTGTAGACCTTTCCTCCGTGGTAGACTTCGACCTCCAGCCACTCGGATAAGGCATTTACAACAGAAGCTCCTACACCGTGCAGGCCTCCGGATACCTTGTATCCCCCACCGCCGAACTTACCGCCGGCATGAAGGATCGTAAAGACCACTTCGACTGCAGGAAGTCCCGCTTTTTTCTGGATATCGACCGGAATTCCCCGTCCGTCATCGACAACGGTGATGGAATTGTCGGAATTGATCTGTACATCGATGGTATCGCAGTATCCTGCAAGAGCCTCGTCCACCGCATTGTCTACGATCTCATATACCAGATGGTGAAGTCCCCTCGAAGACGTACTTCCAATGTACATTCCCGGTCTTTTTCTTACAGCCTCAAGTCCTTCCAGAATCTGGATTTGATCTGCATTATATTCTGCGCTCATGAAGTTCCTCCTTTAGTCTTCGCTCTCTACCGTTCCTTCAACAATCTTAAAAATCTTGTCCATCCGGAATTTGCTGTTTACAAACTCATCCAGTCCCGTACATGTGATCAGGGTCTGAATGTGGGTAATTTCTGAAAGTAAATGTTCCTGTCTCTTGCTGTCAAGTTCAGAAAGGACGTCATCCAGAAGAAGCACCGGATAATCCTTTACGATCTTTTTCACCAGCTCGATCTCCGCAAGTTTTAAAGAAAGAGCTGCCGTTCTCTGCTGTCCCTGGGACCCGAACCGCCTGATATCCGTTCCGTTTACGATGAAGTTCAGGTCATCGCGGTGGGGACCGGTCAGGGTCTGCCTCTGCCTGATCTCCTGAAACTGGTTCTTCGCAAGCTGCTCCCTGAAATTTTCCGGCGACACATTCGGCTCGTAGGCGATAGAGAGTGTTTCCTTTCCGCCTGAGAGCCCCGCGTGGATCTCCGCAATCAGGGGGTTCAGCTCTTTTATAAACTCAGAACGCATAATTATAAGTTCTGTGCCGTACTTTAAGAGCTGCTCATTCCACATGGGAAGTGTCTCTTTTAAAGACGTATTGTAATCTATGTCCTTTAATAGCTTATTTCGTTGTATAACCGTTTTGTTATACTGTGCCAGATTGTAGACATACAGCCTGTTTAGCTGGCAGAGTTCCAGATCAACGAAACGTCTCCGCTCGGCGGGTCCGTTCTTGATAATGTTCAGATCTTCCGGTGAAAAGAAGATCACATTGACGATTCCGAAAAGTTCACTGGCTTTTTTGATCAGAACTCCGTTCACCGCGACCCCTTTTGCCTTATTTTTCTTCAGATGCATATCGATCCGGTAGGGAATTCCATCCCGCCGGACCATCATTTTGATGTGGGATTCGTCCGCGCCGAACCGGATAATTTCTTTATCTTTGCTGCCCCGATGCGATTTTGTTGTGCTACACACATAGACTGCCTCCAGGATATTTGTCTTTCCCTGGGCATTATCTCCATAAAGAACGTTCGTCCCTTTATGAAAATCAATATGTAAATGACTGTAATTTCTGTAATCTGACAGCTCGATGGATTCTATAAACATGAAAAAATCCTTTAATTTTCTACCTTAAATGTCTTTCCGTCATAGGAAACCGTGTCTCCCGGGTAAAGTTTTTTGCCTCGCTGGGTCTCAACTTCCCCATTTACTTTTACAAGCCCGTCCTGAATTACAAACTTTGCGTCCACTCCGGAGCCGACCAGACCTGCAAGTTTCAATGCCTGTCCAAGCTTGATAAACTCATCTTTTAAGTGAATACTTTCCATTTTTCTCCTTTTTTATTCCAGATATATGAAAAAACCGACCCGAAACCCCGGATTTTACCGGAATTTCGGGGAAATTTCATCTGATTTTAGATCGCAGCGGCGTTAAAGTTTACCGGCAGGATCAGATAAATGTAGCTCTCATCCTCATCTTTGATGAAACACGGAGATTTCGCATTCATCATATAGAGGGTAACTTCCTCATCATCAATGATCCGCAGCGCATCACTTAAGAATTTCGGGTTGAATCCGATCATCAAATCCTGTCCTGTTTTATGGATCAGGATCTCCGCGTTCATGGTACCGAAGCTGGAATTTAATTTCAGGCTCATTTTTGAGTCTTCAATGTTCAGAATGATCGGTTTTTTGTCATTTTCGCGGATTAAAATGATAGCTCTCTCGATGCTGTCCAGGAAATCTTTCTTATTCAGAGACACTTTTGTGGCGTAATCGCTGGAAAGCATCTGGTCTACTTTGAAATATTCGCCCTCGATCAGGCGGGAAACTACGATCGTATCATCAAATTCGAAGAGAATATGGTTCGCTCCGAAGAAGATCTGGACCTCTTTTTCGTTGTCACCGGTGAGAATTTTACTGATTTCGTTCAGAGTTTTTCCCGGAACGATGACTTTTGTGCTTTCATATTCATCTTTTAATACAATTTTACGAATTGCCATACGATGTCCGTCGAGAGAAACGACTCGGAGTGTATCACCGTTTACCTCAAAAAGTTCGCCTGTCATCATCTTGTTGCTGTCGTTGACAGAGATGGAGAAGATCGTCTGGCGGATCACCTCTTTTAAGGAAAACTGGGAGAGTGTGATGTTTTTATTTCTCTCAATATATGGAAGATAGGAGAATTCCTCTCCATCTTTGCCCTGAATTTTGAATACAGAGTTCTCACAGGTGATCACAGTATTGAATTTTTCATCCGATTCGATGGTTACAAGGGAATCTGAATCGGATAATTTTCTTGCGATTTCAGAAAAAAGCTTTGCATCCAGTGCAATTTTACCTTTTTCAAGGATATCACCTTCAACTTTTGTCTCAATGCCGAGCTCCATATCGTTGGCAGTCAGTTTGATCTCATCAGTAGAAGCGTCGATCAGAATGCACTCTAAAATAGGCATCGTTGTTTTTGACGGAACTGCCTTGAGAACAATATTGATACCGTTTAAGAGAGCGGTTTTCTGGAATGTCAGTTTCATAGTTGTTGATAACTTCCTTTCTTAAGAAACGTTCACAAATAAAGAAATATATAAAAGATATTAGTCTTAACAGTAGTAGGGAGTGTGAAATTGTTTATAAAGGGGAAAACCCTAATGAAACCCTGAAAAAACCTCTGTGAAAACCATTGTGGGTAACTCTGCAAATCCAAAAGGACAACCCGGGAGTTTTCCACAGGCAAAAATCGGGAAAAATCATCCTCATTTTATCCACAAATTTTCAACGGGATTTCCACGAAAAAATCCACAAGCCTACTGTGGGTTGATCTTTTTCTTTAAAATATCGATCGTGTTCTTTAAATTCTCGTCGGTCTTTAATTCGCTGGCAATCTTTTTCGTTCCGTGAATGATCGTTGTATGATCGCGGCCGCCGAGAGCTTTTCCGATGTTCTGGAGAGACTCGCTCGTCATATCGCCGCAGAGATACATGACGATCTGGCGAGGGAATACGAGTTCTTTACTTCGTTTCTGGCCGATGAGATCAAGGGGTGTGATGCCGAAATGCTCAGAAACTACATTAATAATAAGCTGCGGAGTCACTTCGCGGGCAGCGTTCGGGGAGATCAGATCTTTTAATGCTTCCTCTGCAAGTTCAAGATTGATTTCCTTATTATTTAATTTGCTGGAAGCAACGATTTTTGTGAGGGCGCCTTCCAGTTCACGGATGTTGGATTTTACATTGGTAGCGATATATTTGATGATCTCGTTATCGATGTTGTATCCTTCAAGTTCTTCCTTTTTCCGGAGAATCGCCATCCGGGTTTCATAATCCGGCGGCTGGATATCTACGGTGAGTCCCCATTCAAAACGGGAACGGAGACGGTCTTCCAGAGTTTCAATTTCTCTTGGAGGACGGTCGGAGGAAATAATGATCTGCTTTTTTGCCTCGTAGAGGGCATTGAATGTATGGAAAAATTCCTCCTGGGTACTTTCTTTTCCGATAATAAACTGGATATCGTCGATCAGAAGCACGTCATTGTTTCTGTATTTTTCACGGAATTCCGTGGTAGAAACGTTGTTTTTGTTTCGGATCGCGTCGATCAGTTCGTTTGTAAATTTCTCGGATGTCACGTACAGAATCTTTGCGCTCGGGTTATTTTTCAGGATGAAGTGGGCGACGGAATGCATTAAGTGCGTTTTCCCGAGTCCCACGCCTCCATAAATAAATAACGGATTATAAATTTCGCCCGGGGATTCCGCAACTGCAAGGGATGCGGCATGGGCAAGGTTGTTGTTTTTTCCGACGACAAAGGTATCGAAGGTGTAACGCGGATTTAAGTTCGCGTTCTGGAGAGCAAGCTGACTGACCGTATTGTTGGTTACATTGATCAGACGGTTCTCTTTTTCCGGTTCCTTCACGTCAGATTTTAACTTGAAATCGAGTTCGCACTGAAATCCTGTAATTTCTTCGATCGTAATTTTCAACAGGAATTCATATTTCTTTTTCACATAGCTGATAAACGCGGAATCAGGCACCAGGATCGTGAGGATATCTTTATCCACAGAATCCGGGATCAGCGGCAGCAGCCATGTGCGGTAGGACACCTCTGAAATATCGTGTTCTTCCTTTATATTTAAGAGGATCTCGTCCCATTTCTCTTTGATTTCTTCCAGCATATTCATACTCCTAAACATGTGTATAACGATGTGCATAGTTGTGGAAAAGGCGGAAACCTGTCCACAAAAGCATATAAACCCACTCTGAATTTATTCTAGCGTAAAACGGAATAATTTTCAATGTCAAATGTGAAAATCCACAACTTTTCCAGTGACTTATCCACAACTTATCCACGATTTGGGGATAAGTTGATAATTATGAGTGGAAAACATGTGAATAGCTGCATAACAAGATGTGCGCCAGGAGCGGACAGAAAAAATACAATAAATTGTGTCCGTGGAAGAAAAACACCGAAATCAGAAGGGAAAGAAAGAACGATTTTAGAGGACTGGACGTTGGAGAGGGCATATATGAGGGAAAAATGAAAAATCGAAAAAAAATTAAGGCAGCAGGAGAGAAAAAAAGGGTGAGATCGGGAGAAAGAAGGCGGCAACAGGAATTATATTGTAGGAAGTAAAATTGAAAAGTAAAAATAAATGGAAAATTTTAGAGAAAGAATTTGACTGCATCAGGTTAACACTGTATAATGCAAGACGTGACTATATTGCATTGTATCTCGCAAGAGAACAGTAGCAGGAGGAATTGCAAAATGAAAATTGAAAAGAAAGTTCTGGACATGTCCCTCGCTGGGATTTTTACTGCGATCATCATCGCCATGTCGGTCGTACCGTTTCTCGGTTACATTCCGTTAGGCTTTATGAACGCAACGATCATCCACGTCCCGGTCATCATCGGAGCGATCATCCTTGGACCGAAGTACGGCGCTTACTTAGGACTGGTATTTGGTGTGACCAGCCTTGTAAAAGCGACCATTGCCCCGGGAGTGACCTCCTTCGTATTCAGCCCGTTTGTTACGATCGGCGGATACAGCGGAAACATGTGGAGCGCCGTGATCGCCATCGTGCCGCGTGTATGCATCGGCATCGTTGCTTATTTTGTATATAAGCTGATCATGAAAGCAGCTCACGGAATCAAAGGCAGCCAGACCGTTGCCCTCTGGGTGGCTGGTATCGCAGGAGCTATGACAAACACACTGCTTGTCATGAACGGAATCTATATCTTCTTCGGACAGAGCTACGCGGCTGCGTCCAACAAGGCAGTGGAGCACATCTACGATGTGATCCTGGGAATCATCCTGGGATTCGGTATTCCGGAGGCGATCGTCGCAGGAATCCTTACGACGGCCATCACGAAGGTTCTGTTTAAAATCATGAAAGATAACGGCTGATCGGAAAGAGCCGGTTATATAGGAATACCTTTCAGAAGCGTGGTGTGGCAGCTTCCGGAAGAAGATCAGGTATAAAAAATGAGAGCAGCGGAAAATAATAACGCTGCAGCTTCTATA
>ULRN01011705.1_pt1 | contig 12104 bp, 10 predicted proteins | sample 1955461 | NCBI WGS metagenome assembly ULRN01 (sample SAMEA4835683, study PRJEB28245) | human gut metagenome | biome: gut microbiome; material: fecal sample | place: Denmark | collected 2008 | reverse complement strand
CCGTGGCAGCTATGGCAACAATCGTGGCGGCAAGCGCGGCGGCAGCTCCCGTCGTCCCGGTGACGGCGGCGGCAAGCGCAAGTAACATACGCGTCGCGCGGTAAGGCGAGATGAGTTTGGGTCCCGAGTAGACGATGCTCGGGGCCCTTTTTGTGGGCGTAGTTTGAGGTGGGCCGGCCCCCTCACGAAAAAGCACGGAGGCGGTCGCGGCAAGAGATGTGGGTTATCGGCTTAGTTGGAGATTCGCGTATGCGGGGTTCTGGCATAGACGGAGAACGTGAAGCTCCCTACTGACGCACGGTGGCCGCAGTGCCCGGGCGGACACACTCGGGATTCCGCTCGCTGCCTGGCGCCCTTGCTGCCATCTGACTTTCACGCTCGCATTGTTCTGGATGCGGGCGTGTTTTTTCACGGCACGCACGGGTCCCCCGGGGTGCGACGTGCATTTTCGGGAGTTTTCAGCAAGCCGGGGTGGCTGCATACGCGCCGGAAGCGTCTATTTGATCTCGCGAGATCCCTCGACGGGCGATTTGGGTCGGCAGGCGGCGTACGGCGTGGCGATAGCGCGCGTTTCGCGCCGTGCCGTGCCCCAAAGCGACGCCGGCCGCGCGATGCTCCCGGTTCGCGGCGTCGCCGGCGGGGGTCGCGATGCTGAATACTCCGGTTTTTGCACGGTCCAAGCGGGGGTACGTTGGGACGGGAAGGGGCGCCCCCATCTATTTATGCATGGCACAAGCGAAAATATGCAAGACAATAGGGCGCCATGCGCCGGATGCCCAGATTGGGCGCGCCATACGCCGACGTTCGCCGCGTCCCTTCCGCGCCGTGCGCGAATCAAAAGGCGAGGGCAGTTATGGGCGTGCGGGCGGCCCTGCTGACGGCGGGGTTGCAGCGGAGCTTGCGCTTGCCGTGGGCGATCGCGCGCCCTGGGCGCCGGCGCTCGACGGCCGCATGCTCCTGCTTGCCACGCACGATGCCGCTGACGCTCGGGCCCTCAATATCTCGGACATCATCACGCTCTAAATACTACTTAGCAACAAAATGATCCGTATTTCTCCGTCCCCATGGGGTCGGGTATGGTATTCTATCTGCGGGGGTAATACTTAAGAATACAGAGTAATACCAACGCCGTAGAAACAAACTCCAGATGCGGGCCAATCGGGTTGCCTTCACAGCCCGTCGCCCAGCCGCGTGGCCCGCATCTATCCACACCACCGTCGTTTCAAAAAGGAAGCGCCATGGCAGAACACATGACCCCGGTTGTCGCGAAGGTCTTGCCCGAGGAAAAGGCGGCCTTCGCGGCGGCAACCCAGCTCGTGGGTACCACGCCGTCCAACGCCATCCGCATGTTCATCGCCGCGTTCAATCGCTGCGGCACCTTTCCGTTCGACATTTCGCCCAGCGGGGCCTTTGGCGCTGCGCCCGATTCTCATCAATAAGTGATCCGTTTTCCTCCGTCCCCATGGGATCAGCTCTCTGCCGAGTTGTGGTAGAATTAGGGAACGTTTTGAGGAGGTTGGCATGCTCAATGCGCTGGTTTGGGCACTTGCCTGTTTTGGCGTTGTCGCTGCCGATATAGCCCTGAGCGTGGTTCTGTTTTCGGTTCTCGATGCCCTGTCGGTGCTGACGGGCTATCCGGTCGACAATCTCGATATTCAATGGTTCCAGGCTGCCGCTCAGACGGCGTCGTATTTGATGGCGCTGCTGTGGTGGCGCTATCTGTGGCCCCGCTCCTTCATGGCGCGCCGGCAGGGCGAGCGCCCGCTCGGTGGGGGAACAGGCGCGGCATGGAAGCGCATCGTCTGCGTTGTCGTGATCGGTCTGTCCATGCAGGTGGTCGTTGGCTACGTGACCGACGCCGTGCTGTCGCTGTTGCCCGAGGCGGCGGCCGATTACAGCGAACTTGTCGAGGAGACGGGCATGGGCGACACGAGCTATCTGGCCGTCCTGACCACGGTGCTCGGCGCGCCGTTTTGCGAAGAGCTCCTGGTGCGCGGCATCATCTTTGAGTTTTCGCTCCGAGCGTTTAATCCGCAGTGCCGCCCACTTTGGAAGCGCCGGCGTCGTGCGAGCGCGCAGGACGGCGCCATGGTGCCCTGGGCGGCCCCAAGCACGTGGGGTATCGCCGCGGCGATTGTGTTGCAGGCGGCAATCTTCGGTTTTATGCACATGAATTGGGTGCAAGGTTGCTACGCGGGTGCCGCCGGCCTCATCTTTGGCTGGGTGCTCGTGACGACCGGAAAGCTTCGCTATACGATCCTGCTGCATTTTGCCTTTAATGCCGGGTCGTATCTCATGACGTTGCTCTGGTTTGTGGACACGCCGTTCGACGTGGCAATTACGGTCGCTATTGCCGGCGTCATCCTCGTTGAGGCAATGCGCTCACTGCGCCAAGCGTGCCAGCAGAGCGCTGCGACCACATCTACCGCATTCCCGCACTAATTGCGACGCCCGCCTCCGTTGGCGCCCTGCCGTCCCTGGGCCGCGCGATTGCGACCGGCAGTGTTCTGTGCGCGCGACATGCCGCTGTGCCCCTTGCTGCCCTTTGGCCCCTTGCCGGCACCGCCAGCGCCACCGTGCGGCTTGCCGCCTTTCTTGCCAGCGCCGTGTCCGCCGCCAGCAGATGTCTCGCCCGGGCGTGGCGGCACGGGGCGAATCAGACAATGCTTGGTGTAGCCGATCAGGTCACGACGCCCGGCCTTTTCCAGCGCCTCGCGTACGAGCTTGTAGTTCTCGGGCTTGCGATATTGGATGAGCGCGCGCTGCATGGCCTTCTCGTGCGGGTCGCGCGCCACATAGATCGGCTCCATGGTGCGCGGGTCCACGCCGGTGTAGTACATGCACGTCGACATGGTGGACGGCGTGGGGTAGAAGTCCTGCACTTGCTCGGGCATGTAGCCCATGTCGCGCACGGCCTCGGCAAGGTCCACGGCTTCCTTCATGGTTGAGCCCGGGTGGCTCGAGATGAGGTACGGCACCACATACTGCTTGAGTCCATACTCGCGATTCAAGCGTTCAAATTTACGGCAGAATGCATCGTAGACGGCGCGGCTCGGCTTGCCCATCACGGACAGCACCGCGTCGCTCACGTGCTCGGGCGCTACGCGCAGCTGGCCCGAGACATGGTGCTCCAGCAGCTCGCGCAAAAACTCGTCCGAGGCGTCGGCCATGGTGTAGTCAAAGCGGATGCCGCTGCGCACGAAGACCTTTTTGACGCCCGGCAGCTGGCGCAGGTCGCGCAACAGCTGCGTGTAGCCGCTCTCGTCGACCACCATGTTCTTGCATACGCTCGGCCACAGGCAGCGTTTGTTCTTGCACACGCCGTGCTTGAGCTGCTTGTCGCAGGCCGGGCGGCTAAAGTTTGCCGTCGGTCCGCCCACGTCGTTGATGTAACCCTTAAACTCGGGATCGCGCGTGAGCAGCTCGGCCTCGCGCATGATCGAGTCGTGGCTGCGCATCTGCAGTACGCGGCCCTGGTGGAAGGTGAGGGCGCAAAACGAGCACTCGCCAAAACAGCCGCGGTTGGAGCTAATGGAAAACTTGATCTCGGCAAAGGCCGGCACGCCGCCCGCCGCGTCGTAGTCGGGATGCCAGTCACGTGCGTAGGGGAGTTCGGCAACCTCGTCCATCTCATCGGTGGTGAGCGTCGCCGATGGCGGGTTCTGCACCACATAGACGCTGTTGGGGTAGGGCTCTACCAGGCGATGTCCGGTGATGGGGTCCATATTCTGCTGTTGCACATTGAAGCTGCGTGCGTAGTTGAGCTTGTCGGCGGTAAGATCGTCCCAGCTGGGCAGCAGGTCGTAGTCGTAGACCTCGTCGAGCGAACCCGTGCGGTAGACGGTGCCGTTGATATAGGTGATCTGATCGACGGGCAGCCCCGCGTCGAGCGCGTCGGCAATCTCGACAATCGCGTGCTCGCCCATGCCGTAGATGAGGATGTCGGCGCCCGAGTCGAGCAGTACCGAGCGCTTGAGCTTGTCCTGCCAGTAGTCGTAGTGGGCCAGACGGCGTAGGCTCGCCTCGATGCCGCCGATGATGATGGGGGCATCCTTGAACGTCTGGCGGATAAGGTTGCCGTAGACCGTGACGGCTCGGTTGGGACGGCGCCCCTCCTCGCCACCGGGGGTATAGGCATCGGTGTGGCGGCGGTGCTTGGTCACCGAATAGTGGTTGACCATGGAGTCCATGTTACCGGCGCTGACGAGAAAGCCCAGGCGCGGCTCACCGAGCACGCTGATGCTGGCGGGGTCGGTCCAGTCGGGCTGGCAGATGATGCCCACCTTGTAGCCGTGCGCGTCGAGGACGCGGCTGATGATGGCCATACCAAAGCTAGGGTGGTCCACGTAGGCGTCGCCGCAGATGTAGACAAAGTCGCACTGGTCCCAGCCGCGCGCATCCATGTCGGCGCGGCTGACGGGGAGGAACTTATCGCGGCCCGGACGCCAGGGGCGCGTGGGCGCTGCTGGGGTATGCGTGGTGTGCCCACCCTGCGCCTTGCCGCCGCGCTTTTGCTGCTGGCCCTGTTTGCCCTGCTGACTGCGCTGGTTGTTCTGAGCGTGCTGAGGCTTTTTTGCCACGATCCCTCCCGGTGTTTGTATGCTGCACGTAATTGTAACCAGTCTTTTTGGGACGGGGCTAAAAAGACTGGTGGAGTACACGAGCTGGCGGATCGGCGTGTCGATGCGGGTGCCGGCGCCGCGCCCGCTGTTTGTTTCCAGACTGTGTATCTGCGCGTTGGAGAACCCGTCTCGCGCGCACGCCATGTTGTCAATGGGTTACAGTATGAACGGCGGCTATGTTTCCGCCAACGCACGAGAGAGTCGTCAACAAGGAGGATGCACGACGATGCAGCGTGCCAAACAGATATCGGAGTCTATTGAGCTGGGCATCATCTTGGCGCTCGCCGGTGGCTTTATGGACGTTTATTCGTACATTGGGCGCGACCATGTTTTCGCCAACGCGCAGACGGGCAATATCTTGCTGGTGGGCGTAAGCATCTCGGAGGGCAATTGGGCACTTGCGGGGCGCTACTTCTTCCCTGTGGTGTCGTTTGCTGTGGGCATTATGCTTGCCGACCTGGTACACGAGCGGTTTGGCAGTGTGATCCACTGGCGTCAGGTGACGGTGTTCTTTGAAGCCGTCATCTTGCTGGGCGTGAGCTTTATCCCCGGTGGCGGTTACAACCTGCTCGCCAACTGCCTCACCTCGTTTGCCTGCGGCATGCAGGTCGAGAGCTTCCGCAAGATCCACGGTCACGGCATCGCTACGACCATGTGCATCGGCAACTTGCGCAACGCGCTGCAAAACGTGGACGATTACATCATCACCCACAGGCGCGGCTTTTTGGAAAACGGCCTGCTGTACTTTGGCGTGATCTTTACCTTTGTGTTTGGCGCCGTGTTGGGCAACTGGTGTATTGAGCGCATGGGCCTGCACGCCATCGTCGTGGCGAGCTTGCTGCTGTTTGTCGCGTTTGCCATCATGTTCATCGACCGCGAGCGCGACTTGCGCTTACGCTGGAAGGTTGCGGCCGAGGCTTGGAAAGAGGGCTGTCGAAAGTAACCGAATGCGGCAAAGGGGCCGTCCCTTTGTCAGATAGATCGATAATGGGGAGGGGACGGCCATCTCGGCCGCCCCATTTTTGGAGTCTTAAGCGCTAAGGTGCATGTTTGTAATGACAAGATTTGACGTCAGCAAAGCGTGCTGCTTGAGGCTATAGAATAAAAATGTCATCTTTCTAGCTATAATTATTAGTTGAGGGGATGGACATATGCCAGAGCTTTTTATTCAAAATAAGACGACAGTAATCAAGTTGATGGCGCTCTGCATTTTATCTGCCCTGGTGGAGCTGTCTGTTGTTAAAGCTGAATCGTTGATAATAGATTATGGCCTGCTTCGTTCTAATTATCGTAACGTTTTATACATTGGGTTAGGCCTGCTAGTATTGCTCTCAGTTGAGCTGGTGACAAATCTGTTCAGATCAAAATATGCGGAGCAATTGGCTTCCGATGGTGCTAACTGCTTCTATAGATTGCTTGCCCGCCATGCTTTAGAGCGGCCCTTAGTTTTAGCAAAAGACAGTGACTACCTGTTATCGCGCATTGAAGAGGCCGGGAACCTACAGCCGATGATTGGAATATTTACAACTGCGTTTCTTCCGTGCCTAGTGACGGGTTTGGTATCGTTTGTGGCGCTATCTAATATCTCTATGTTGCTTTTGATTCCTGTTTGTGTTTCGGCATTGTTTATTTCGCTTCTATATCCGTTCGCTCTTAGTAAGCTATCGACTAAGAGCGAAAAGGCATTGGAGGCCCAGGCGAGGGGTTCTGCTTATTTAGCCCAACTAATAAATTGTCGACTTTACATTCGTATTTCTCGTTCAATTAACTTGGAATTACTTCACTATAAAAAGATGCTTAAAGCCTGCAGGAACTCTCGAGTTGAGGAGAGTGTCTTTGCGAGATTGGCAACTGAAATAGTTGACGCTGGCAACATCATTACTGGCTTGCTTTCAGTTCTGCTGCTTATTTTCCTTGTGTTAAAGCGCGGGCTGACGGTCGGGATTGCAGTGCAGAGTTATCAACTTGTACTTCTATGCTATTCTCCTTTTCCTCTTGTTCTGAATTGTTGGGCTCAGCTTCAGCCGTCGTTTAGATCGTTGCACCGTGTCTTGGAATTACGTCGTCTTTTGGAAGCTGAAAAACCTAATTTGATATGCTTCGATCACGCTGATCGAATTAGTTGGAAAGGAATCAGTCTCTCGTTTTCGTCGAACGAAACTAATGAGAGGATAACAATTCCAGATTGCACGATACAGGCACCTTGTCTGGTTTTAGTAAGCGGCCCTAATGCATGTGGTAAATCTTCATTTCTGGAAGTATTGAATGGATTATTGTCTCCAGTTGCTGGCAGACTGTGTGTTAATGAGTCTACTGTCATTTTCGATGGTTCGACTTTAATCCAGCTACCCTGCGCAACTATGCCGCAAAGACATTTGATAATGGGGGGAACTTTCAGGAAGGCTCTTTACTATGGTCTTGTAGATATTGACTCTGAAAAACTCATCTATCTTTTGAGGGGTTTTAGCCTCGATAAATTATTTGAATCAAATCCCATCATTGGAGCTAGGGGACACAATTTGTCTGGCGGAGAACTGGCTTCTCTATTACTTTGTAGGGCCTTTCTGAGCAGTTATTCTATTGTTATTTTGGATGAGCCTTGCAACAATTTAGATAATGCTTCGATATCCTTTTTGAAGGTGGTTGTTGCACAGGAGATGAAAGAGCGAATCGTCATCATTGCGGATCATGGACATGGTTTCGAACAATTTTCGGACTATGTAATACAGTTTCAGGAGCCAGAAAAAACTATCTAGCTCCTGAACGTTGCTACGAACTGCTTTTTGCGATTTATTCGAGATGCTCTTCAATCCGAGCCCTCAGAAGGGCAATGGCTGTGGGTATTCCAATTGCGGCGGCTAATTCGGCTTTATCCAAAACCTGTATGCTAAAGCACGATCGTTTATCACATTGAAGGACGATAACTGAAGATAGCTTCACTTCCCGTTGGCTGAATATATCGTAATCTCCAAATAGGAAGTTACCTTTTATTGTGTAATTCGGTATGTTCGTTATGCACTTCATCTCAAGTCTGTTTAGGCCATAATCGAACACCGCAACTTCCTTGTGTTCGATGATGAGCGCAACCCTGGGCATGTTACTAAAACCACCGTCGACGACAGTAAAGAGTTTTTCATTTGCATCGTCATAAACGGTATATTTTAGACTCAATAGCTGTCCTAGTGGACCCGTGAACCCATGTCTTTTGATATTGAGGTTGTCTCCAGCTGGGTTGATGAGAACTAGATCATGCGGATAAGGGTTACCCTCAATTGAGATTCGATATTCGTTTGTAGCCGTCTTGCTCGATTTAGGACCAGTAGCCACCACGCGTCATCGCCTCGATCGAATTGGAACCGACTTCTGCTTCGTGCGGAGAATTGCGCAGTATGTTGCAGTACATGCAGCTGCAATAACCGCATGGGCAATTTCTAATAAAATGAATGGCGCTATTTACTGCATGCATGTTAAATGGACGAATACTTCTCATGATTTACCTCCCATTGTTCGATTATTTCTGACTGTTCTATTACCTTCTTCACCTCCTCAACACTGTTGAACCCTAGGTTTTCAATCGACGAGTACTCAACGTAAACAGAAAACCTGCTTTCAAGATAAATTAGCAGTCGAACTAAATCTGATGAGGACAAGTTGAATGGCGGGTCGGTCAATTGCTGATTTCTTAGATTTTGGTCAAATTGAGTCAAATCCAAATCTCTAATATTGCTTATCGCTTTTTCGATTTCTGCATAGATGGTTTCATCTTTACAATATGCTGTCATTTCAGCACCCCAATATCGAAATCAAACAACTCGTTCTCGATTGTTTTGCAGCATAGTAATGATTCTTCTGGATCTAAGCTGGCTGAGAAACAGGGCATTCCTCTTAGTCGAAGTTCTCTTGCTGCTTGAATAGCTTTATCGCTAGATGAATAGCTTATTTGAAATCTATGCGTCTCCAACCCTTCCGTGGCGTCAAGTACTTCGTTTGTAATTTCAAATTGAACTTTCTCTGCTTGCGTAAGCGTTTCAATTATGGGCATGAGTCCAAGCATTATGTCGTAGTCGGCTATCGTGTATGGGATATTGATAATGGCCAAGTCAGGGCAGAAAGCTCGACATGCAGCAATCGATCCTAATCCGTAATCTCCGAAAATGTGGTCGTCGTATTTCATAAGCACATTGGGCGTTTCTAATAGAGCCAGGTCGGTTTTATCATTTTCAATGATGAGATTGATCTGCTCATTCATTTTGATGATGGCGGATTGGCCACCATCAAAACTAAGGGTGTTGCAGCCCCAGATTTCATTTAAAGGATTGAAGCTCAAAGCGCATAGATTGGGATGGTACTTTCTCATCTCGCTAACGATGCTACTAAACGTAATTGTTGAATCGGCGGGTGTATATAGATTCCCGACAACAATTTTTGGTATCAGGGCTAAATCCTGCATGTCGCTTTTGCTAGACTCGATTTGTTCAGTGGCGAGTTGGCTGACAACCTTCTTATTTACAGAATGAGCATAGGTTTCAGCGTGTTTACTAAATTCTATGAGTCCTGCGGCGCTTTCTTTTGTCGATAAAATGACTACCAGGTCTGATTCATCGATTGTCGTTACATAGTTAATTTGATTTCTTATACCAATTTCTTTGCAATTAACAAGGTTGGCAACATCTAGGCCGTCCGGTAGAATGCCGCATGGCGTTGATACCCGGATATTGTAGCCAATTCCTAGCAACCCAATTAGAAGAGGATAGTCAGCTCTCGTGAAAGATATAAGTCCAATTGTCTTCATGATTTTTATCGCTTGTTCCTTTTAAGAGCCGTTGTAATGGACACTTCGTGTCTATGAAGCTCAAAGCGAAGTATTTTCTGATTAAGTCGATCAAAGGCAATTCGTTTTGAGTTGTCGCATGCTGTTCGCTTGTAATCAGGGCTAATTACTCCTTTGCAATCTGCGCTTTTAATGCATTGAGTGCACAGCTGAAATGCCCAACATTTTTTACATGAATCGCTGGTCAGCTTTGAAACATTGATCATCTTTTCAATTTGACCTAAATCAAATCCTGAATCCAATGTACCGATATACATGTCTTTGGTTGTTTCGCTGACCCTTTCGCAAGGAAGAAGCGCTCCTGCTGTTGTCACAAATAGACGCGTAACTCCTGGCTCGCATGGACCGCCGGGTATAGCTTTTGTTGGGATGTTCGAAGGTGCAAATCGCTTAATGTTTTGGTTGATGCTTGCAAGCGTATATGAAGCGAGCCTATCGCTGCGGTTTCCTTTTTCGATCTTGCGCTCGTCCATAATTCTTGCTTTAAATAAGGCGTAATTCAGTTGACTTGAGAACTTGTCATTGTAGGGGGCGATACGTCCGTTGCGTTCCAAGTAGTTGAATTGAACATCGCAAGCCTCGATATCCTTATCATTTATAAAGGAAGAGACTGTTTTATAGATGTTGTTCGTGTCGACTACGGCATTAAAATGAATATATTTGTTGCGTTCAGGATGGTTGTCTAAAATCATATGAACATTGTCTATAACTGCTTGGTATGAGGACTCACCATTAGCGTAATGCCTAGACTTATCATGGATTTGCTGCGGCCCGTCAAGACTGATTAGCAAATAGAATTCATGCCCAGAATCGAAGAAGAATTTAACCATATCTTCAGATAAAAGAGAGCAATTGGTTGTAATTCGAAATGAGATGTGTTTTCCTTCAAATACCTGTTCTGCATATTGAGTAATTAGCTTAATTTCACTAAATCGAAGGAGAGGTTCTCCTCCATAAAATGCTACGACCGGGTTTGGGTTGTCAATCGAGTGCATCTTAAAGAATTCGATTGCATGTTTGGCCGTCGAAACAGACATAGAGTTATGACTGTGGGTTCTGTTGTATAAGGAGTTTTCGGAATAGATACAGTAATCACATCGGAAGTTGCAAGATTGAGTCAGCTGAAGGGTTATCATCCGTAAATTTCTTTCCAGCTTAACTTTCAAAAGGTCAATTGATGGATAAGCGACATCCTGCAATGGCGAATCACAGCAGTAGCCACATGATTGTAGTAACTGGAATTCTTGGTCTGATTTATAGGAGTCGGGGCAAACATCGCCTGCTTGGACTTCTGAGATGAAATTGAAGAGATCTTTGCTTACTGCAAGTATCTCGTTTCGATTGGCATCATAAATGTAGTGGCCCAAGAGGGTCTTTATGGGTAGAACTAACATCTCTACCGCCTCTTTCATTTCACTAATGTTATTTTAGTGAACTAAGATGTTTACTATAAGGTAACCATTTATAAACGTATTGTCAAACATATATTGCTAAAACAGAAACAATTTATAGACTGAGTGGTCGTATCCTTTGGGCGATTGCTCCTATAATCTAGCCTTCGCTGCTGTCGGGAGGGAAGGTCTAGGACTCCGTTATTATGTTGAAACGCTTTAACTAATTTGACGTTCTCACATGTTTTTCGTTTCAAAAGCGTTAGGATGGGACTCATAGCGTGGGGCGTAATGGGTGCCCCACACGCGATGGGAGGCTATCAATGGCTAATCGTTTCGTTCTCAATACCATCTCTTATCATGGTTCCGGCGCCATCAAGGAGATCCCCGGCGAGCTCCAGCGTCGTGGCTATAAGAAGATCTTCGTCTGCTCCGACCCCGATCTGGTCAAGTTTGGCGTTACCGCTAAGGTGACCGACGAGCTCGACGCTGCCGGCATCGCTTGGAGCCTCTACTCCGAGATCAAGCCCAACCCCACCGTCCAGAACGTCAAGGACGGCGTCGAGGCCTTCAAGGCCGCCGAGGCTGACGCTATCGTGACCATCGGTGGCGGCTCCTCCATGGACACCGCCAAGGCCATTGGCATCATCATCAACAACCCCGAGTTCGCCGATGTCCGCAGCCTCGAGGGCGTTGCTCCGACTAAGAATCACGCTGTGTTCACCATCGCCGTGCCGACGACCGCCGGTACCGCCGCCGAGGTGACCATCAACTACGTCATCACCGACCCCGAGAAGGTCCGCAAGTTCGTGTGCGTCGACACCAACGACGCCCCCGAGGTCGCTGTCGTCGACCCCGATATGATGGCCTCCATGCCCGCTGGTCTGACCGCTTCCACCGGCATGGACGCTCTGACCCACGCCATCGAGGGCTACACCACCAAGGGCGCTTGGGAGCTCTCCGACATGTTCCACTTTGAGGCTATCAAGCTGATCAGCGAGAACCTGCGCGACTCCGTCGCCGAGGCCAAGTCCGGCAAGCCCGGCTCCGGCCGCGAGGGCATGGCTCTTGGCCAGTATGTCGCCGGCATGGGCTTCTCCAACGTCGGCCTGGGCATCGACCACGCCATGGCTCACACCCTGTCCGCTCACTACGACACCCCGCACGGCGTTGCTTGCGCCATGCTGCTGCCGATCGCCATGGAGTTCAACAAGCCGGTTTGCACCGAGCGCCTGGCCAAGGTTGCCGTTGCCATGGGTG
>ULRN01023836.1_pt1 | contig 12210 bp, 10 predicted proteins | sample 1955461 | NCBI WGS metagenome assembly ULRN01 (sample SAMEA4835683, study PRJEB28245) | human gut metagenome | biome: gut microbiome; material: fecal sample | place: Denmark | collected 2008 | reverse complement strand
AGCGGGATTCGAACCCGCGAAACCCTTTAGGGGTTTACACGCTTTCCAGGCGTGCCTCTTCAACCACTCGAGCATCTCTCCAAAAACAAGTCACCGCTTTTCTAAAACGGGTGCAAAATACGAAAAAAATCGCATATCCAAACGTTTCAGTGCACAAATCTATAGTTTTTGCCTGACATATGCACAATATCTGACGGATAAATTTTGAATACGCGCGAAAATATCTCACGATATAGGTTTATTCTCGATTTTGAATAGTTTTAGAGCATTAATCCGTGTTGTTTCAACGGTCTCTTCGAGTGTCAGTCCATAGGTCTGAGCTACTTTTTCAGCCGTTTTCCAGATATAAGCCGGCTCGTTCCTTTTTCCCCTGTAGGGAACAGGTGCGAGGTAAGGGGCATCTGTCTCCAACACTATTTTTTTTATGTCTGTTTGCCGGATGATTTCCGATAGTTTGGAGTTTTTAAATGTAATAACCCCATTTATTCCGATTTTGAAATTTTTTAATTTTTTTATTTCTTCCAATTCGGTTTCATTACCGGTAAAACTGTGAAAGACCCCGGAAAGCGAATCAGCTCCTACCTTATATAAAGAGTCAAAAACTTCCGGGTATGCCTCTCGAGTATGGATGGCGGCCGGCAGATTAAGATCGATGCTCCATCTGAGCTGTTCTTCGAATACTTCTTTCTGCTCTTTCAGGTATGTTTTGTCCCAGTACAAGTCGATCCCTATTTCTCCAATACCGCAATAGGAGCGTTTACCGAGCCATGACTCTGTCACCTTCAAATTCTCGGCATAATGTTTGTCTACACTGGTCGGGTGCAACCCCATCATCGGGTAGGCGAAATCCGGATAACGGTCGCATAAGTCATGCATCCGTTCGATGGTAGTCGTGTCGACATTCGGAAAGAGCAGGGTGTCTATGCCTGATTCTTTCGCGACAGTGATCAGTTGATCCTGTTCCGGATCAAAATCTTCTAAATACAGATGGTTGTGTGTGTCGATCAGTTTCATTTTAAGACTGGCGGTTCATTAAACGGGCGCTGACTCCTTTTAAAATGTTTAGTTTTTCGGGAGCTACGCTTAACGAGGCCAAGCAATTCATTGCCTGATTATAATATGTGTGTATTTTCTCTTCGGACAATTCTTTTAACCGCAGTTGGTCATAGATGGCTGTTACGGCCGCGATTTTCTCTGCCGGGTCAAAAGTCTTTTTACCTATCCAATTATTCAGTTCCGCTTTTTGAGTATCTGAAGCGAGACGTAGAGCGTTGATCAACATGAATGTTTTTTTGTTACAGAGTATGTCTCCTCCGATATTTTTACCGAAAGTGGCCGTGTCTCCGTAAACGTCCAACAGGTCGTCCTGCAACTGGAATGCCAGTCCGATATTAATGCCGAACTGATAGAGCGCTTCGGCATCAGCCTCAGGCGCATTTCCCATGATGGCTCCCATTTTCAGGGCGCAGGCAAGTAGAACGGCTGTTTTCAACCGGATCATTTCGATGTATTCTGCTTCTGTTACGTCCGTTCTTGATTCGAACTCCATGTCGTATTGTTGTCCACCACATATCTCAAGCGCCGTACCGGTGAACAAGTCCAATATTTCTTTTAACGATTCGGGTTCCGTTTCGCCGATCAATTGATAGGCTGCGATCAGCATGGCGTCACCGGAAAGAATGGCTGTGTTGGCATTCCATACTTTATGGACGGTCGGTTTGTTTCTTCTTTTGTCGGCCTCATCCATCAGGTCGTCATGCAAAAGGGTGAAGTTGTGGAATACTTCAAGTCCCAGAGCCGGTTTGATCGCAGTATCTACATTTTCCTTATATAGATTGCATGCCATCAGTACAAGTGCCGGACGGATTCTTTTCCCTCCGAGTGAGAGGATGTATTCGATCGGGTCGTATAAACTTTTTGGGGGATAGGTGAATTGAAGCCGGGTAATTTCCTGCTCTATTTTCTGTAGGATATCATTAAAAGCGAACATAGATTATTTTGTTTAAATAAAAAAGGCTGCGATAGAAGCAGCCTTTTTGTACTATTTACATGTTATTATTGCAGTCTGAATGTAACAGGCACTGTGTATTTAACACGTACGGGTTTACCTCTCTGTTTACCCGGTGACCATTTCGGCATGCTGTTGATCACACGAAGAGCCTCTTTATCCAACGACGGGTCAACGCCACGGATAACTTCAGCGTCTACGATGGAACCGTCTTTGTTAACCACAAACGAACAGGATACACGACCCTGGATACCGTTTTCCTGAGCAATAACCGGATATTTGATTGATTTTGCCAGGTATTGTAACAAAGCACCTTGTCCGCCCGGGAATTCAGGCATTGTTTCTACAACAGTAAAAATCTGCTGTGAAGATTCTTCTTCTTCTTCAACTACTGCAGGAGGAGTATAAGCTTCAACCTGTGCTGAAGAAGCATCGTCTTCCGATGAAACGATGTCGACATCGTCCAACTTGACGTCATCTTCTACAACGGTTAATACTTCTGCCACAGCAGGTGCAGGGGGTGGAGGAGGAGGGGGAGGAGTGTCCTCCGGTCTCGTGATTTCAACTTCTTCTTCCGCGATGATATCTGCAACGCCTTCGCTTGTGACGATTGAGATTTCACGGTCGCTCCATTCGAAGCCAACGAACAGTACTGCAAGTCCGACGATCATACCCATCAGGATACCCATCGTCTTACCTCTTTCCAGGTCCGCTTTTGGTGATTTCTTAACTTCCATATCTCTTAATGTTTAAAGATGTGTTTTTCTTTTGCGACAAATATACGGAGTTATTTTTTAAATCCGAATAATTCGTATTAAATATATGCTATTTTTACTTTTTTTTTGACTGAGAATAAAAATAATAGCTACCATATACCTTTTTCTGCTTTTCTCCGTTTCTGTAGGTAGGGTGTATATACCCGTATTTATTTATCTTTGTATGCATTTTTACCCGAGAAATATGAGAAATATTCTATTTATACTCTTCTTTACCTTCCTGTTACAGGCTGTTGTTGCGCAAACAGGCGACACCGGATATACTTTTCTCCGCTATCCTTCTTCGACAAGAGCCAATGCGATGGGTGGCAATACGGTGTCTTTGGTCGAGCGGGACCCTTCCTTGATTTTTCATAACCCGGCTTTGTTAGGGGCTGAGATGGATCAGATGGTTAATCTGAATTACCTGAATTACATATCGGATATCAATGTCGGAAGTGCTCTTTTCACAAAAGCGTATAAAGAAAAAGGAGCCTGGGGCGTGGGTGCCTCGTTTTTCAGTCAGGGAAAGATACGGGGAATGTCTGAAGAAGGCCTGCCGACGGGCGATTTTACGGCAAAGGACATCAGTGTAAACGGTTTCTTTTCGTATGACCTTTCCGAACGTTGGCGTGGTGGGGCCTCGTTGAAGTTTTTGTATTCGAGTATCGGTGATTATACCTCGATCGGTATGGCTGTCGATGCCGGTTTGAGCTATTATGATTCGGAAAAGGAATTTTCTTTCGGTTTTGCCTTTAAAAATATCGGAGCCCAGTTGAAGGCATACGAGGATGAGCGGCAGAAAATGCCTTGGGATATCCAGATGGGGATCACCAAGAGGATGGCTCATGCACCAATTCGCTTATCGCTTACTGCACAGTATCTGACGAAGTGGAAGGTCGAGTATGTAGACGATTACGACAGGGAATATGCAGGTGATAATTTTTTCAAGTCTTTTGTGAAACACCTGGTGATCGGAGTCGACTATGTCCCTTCCGACAACTTCTGGCTCGGTGTCGGATATAACCCCAAGACGGCGTTGGACATGAAATTGCAGGGCGGTAACGCTCTTGCCGGTTTCTCGGGTGGCGCCGGCGTACGGATCAAGATGTTTGACGTCGGCATTTCCGTTGCCAAATATCATCCTTCTGCTCTTTCCATGATGTTGAGCATTTCCACTACGATCAGTGATTTCTAAGTGAATTCGCTTGGTGGCGAACAGGTTGTGCGGATTATATGGAAAACAATAAAATATAAGGATGAATAGGATAATTTATAAGGAAGGGAGCGATAAACTGTTGTATATTTGCATTCCTTTTTACATTAATATATGTAGTGATGAAAAAGATTATTATAGCGATAGATGGCGTCTCTTCCACCGGGAAGAGCACGATGGCAAAAGATTTGGCAAAAGAATTAGGATATACCTATATTGATACGGGGGCGATGTACCGGGCTGTCACTTTGTACAGCTTGCAACACGGGTTCTTTACAAACAACGGCATCGACGAACGGAAGCTGCAGGAGGCTATGGGCGATATTGATATTTCTTTCCGTTTTAACCCGGAAACCGGGCGTCCCGATACTTATCTGAACGGCGTGAAAGTGGAGAAAGAAATACGCGGGATGGAAGTAGCCAACCGTGTGAGCCCGATCGCGGCTTTAGGTTTTGTGCGTCGTGCGATGGTTGCCAAGCAACAGGAAATGGGGAAGGCGAAAGGAATCGTGATGGATGGCCGTGATATCGGCACGGTAGTCTTTCCCGATGCGGAACTGAAGATTTACGTGACAGCCAGCCCGGAAGTGCGTGCCCAGCGGCGTTTGGACGAACTGAAAGCCAAAAGCGAGGCAGCCTCTTTTGAGGAAGTCCTTGAAAATGTGAAAACGCGTGACCATATCGATATGACTCGTGCCGAGAGCCCGCTCCGTAAAGCCGATGATGCATTGGAGCTGGATAACTCGCATATGACGATTGCCGAGCAGAAGGCTTGGCTCCTGGAACAGTATAAAAAGGTCGCTACAACGGATTAGCCATGATAGAAGTCGAGATAGATAAAGGTTCCGGCTTCTGCTTCGGTGTGGTGACGGCTATCGAGAGTGCTGAGCGTGAACTGAAGAATACGAATACATTGTATTGCCTCGGAGATATCGTGCACAACAGCCTGGAAGTGGAACGTTTGGAAGAATCAGGCTTGCGGACCATCGACCACGATGAGTTTACCCGCCTGAAAGGAGAAAAGGTGTTGCTTCGGGCGCACGGTGAACCGCCTTCGACCTACGAGATCGCCAGGAGGAACAACATCACGATCGTGGATGCGACCTGCCCGGTGGTGCTTCAGTTGCAACGTAAGATACATAAATGTTATATGGCAACGCGTGGCAGCCATACTCAGGTTGTAATCTATGGCAAGAAAGGGCATGCCGAAGTGAACGGCCTGGTCGGGCAAACGGAAGGAACGGCTATTGTTGTCGAGAAGGTGGAGGATCTTGACCGGCTGGATTTTGACCGGAATATCTGCCTGTTCTCACAAACGACCAAGTCGTTGGATGGTTTTCGTGAAGTCGTGGCTGAGATCCGGCGGCGCATTGCGGAGGGAGTGCAATTCGAGTATTTCGATACGATCTGTCGGCAGGTGGCCAACCGATTGCCGAATATCAAGACGTTTGCATCCAAGCATGATTGGGTGTATTTCGTTGCCGGGAAGAAGAGTTCCAATGGCAAGATGCTTCTGGAAGAGTGTCGGAAGGCAAACCCGAACACAGTCTTTATTTCGGAAGCGAAAGAGATTTCCGAACCGTTGCCGGAAGGAGTGAACAGCGTGGGTGTGTGTGGAGCCACCTCTACCCCGAAATGGTTGATGGAGGAAGTGGCTGTGCGTATCCGCGAGTTGAATGCCAGCCGTTGACTTTTCGGGTTAAGATTTGATGAAGTTTTGGAAAACAGACAGCTTTTTGGTAAATAATTATTACTTTTGCCGCGAACATATAAAATATAAGACGCTATGTCTGCAGTTAAGTGTATTGGCATTTTAACGTCCGGAGGTGATGCTCCCGGAATGAACGCTGCCATTCGTGCAGTGACACGTTCCGCTATTTATAACGGAATGTCCGTTAAAGGTATCTATCGTGGATACAAAGGTTTGATAACCGATGAAATTGAAGATTTCAAGACTCAGAATGTAAGTAATATTATTCAGCGTGGCGGTACTATCCTGAAGACAGCCCGTTGCGCGGAGTTCAGAACGCCGGAAGGACGTAAGCAGGCTTACGACAAACTGGTGGAGCATGGTATCGATGCTTTGGTTGCCATCGGAGGAGACGGAACGCTGACGGGAGCCCGTATCTTTGCGCAGGAGTTCAATTATCCGATTGTCGGCCTGCCCGGTACGATCGACAATGACCTGTATGGTACGGATATCACGATCGGCTATGACACGGCCTTGAATACGATTATGGAATGTGTCGATAAAATCCGTGATACGGCAACTTCTCACGACCGTCTGTTCTTTATCGAAGTGATGGGGCGTGATGCCGGATTTTTGGCTCTCAACGGAGCGATTGCTTCGGGGGCTGAAGCGGCTATCATCCCGGAAATATCGATGGAAAAAGACCAGTTGGCCGAGATGATCGAAACAGGTTTCCGTAAGTCTAAGAACAGTAGTATCGTTCTTGTTGCGGAAAGCGAAGTGACTGGTGGCGCAATGGGCGTGGCTGAACGTGTAAAGAAGGAATACCCGCAGTTTGACGTGCGTGTTTCGATTTTGGGACACTTGCAGCGAGGTGGTTCACCGACGGCACAGGATCGTATTTTGGCTACCCGCATGGGAGTTGCCGCTATCGATGCTTTGCTGGACGATCAGCGTAATGTGATGATGGGTATTCAGAACGATGAGATCGTCTATGTTCCTTTCTCAAAGGCAATCAAGAACGACAAACCGATCAATCGCGATCTGTTGAATACGCTTCGTATCTCCTCTATTTGATAAAAAACAAAGAGGTGCGTCAAAAAAAAGACGATATTTACAGGACGCAGATCACGCAAAAGACGCGGATTAACGCAGACTTGTGTTGTTGATAAATAAGGATGTTAAGTAAATGATGTAAAAGCCAACTAATTTGTAATCAGTATGTTACAAATTAGTTGGCTTTTTTTGTACCTTTAGGTGTTAAGGCTTGGAATAGAAAAACGAAATTACTGTAAGTAAAAATATATAGAAAAGCATTCATATATCCGACACCCGACACTTTTTGTCGTATTTATTTAATAAACAGCAGATTAAACAGTGTCGGTTAGGTGCCGGGGCCGACACTTAACCGACACCTTTTTATCTTCGCTATTTTATCCGAAGCCCACCCGTTCTTACGGGGCGACAGATCCGGAACATACCACAAACTAACTCAAAAGTCATAGTAAACTAATTCAAAACATACCATATACTATTTATATGTAGTAGAAAAAAAATATTTGCAGTTATATGTAGTATAACTATCTTTGCATCAAAGAAAATTAGCGAAATTATGAGAGGTGCAATTTACAGTAGAGTTTCTACAGAACAGCAAGATTACAGTAAACAGACGAACGAACTACAAGAATATGCTGAAAGAAACGGTATAGAAGTAGTCTATGTATTTGAAGAAAAAGAATCTGGATTCAATAATAATAGACCAGAGTTTGAAAAATTGAGAAAGCTAACTAAGCAGGATATTGATATTGTTCTGGTCTGGGAAATATCACGTATAAGTAGAAGGGCAATTTATTTACAACAGCAGGTACAGGAATTTACTGATAAAGGAATTTGTATATATGCAAAGAAAGATGGCTTTTCTACCTTAAATGATGATGGTTCTGTTAATGCTTCAACTAAAATGTTGATAGGCTTTGCGTCCATTATTGCAGAGCAAGAAGCAGCAACACTTAAAGAAAGAACTATATCCAGTAAAAGAAATAAGATTTTAAGAGAAGGTAAAAGTTATACGTATTATGCTCCCTATGGATATGACTACAGTAAAGAGACAAAAATATTATCTATTAATGAAAAACAGGCACAAGTTATTAAAAGGATCTTTCAACTGTCTACAGAAGGATATTCAACAGAAAGAATAGCTATTCTTCTAAATGCAGAGAAAATACCTACTAAAGGTAGAAAAAAGAATTGGACAGCAGCAACAGTTTGTAATATGCTTTCAAATCCTGTATATAAAGGTGAAGCAAAGTATTCTCTTAAAAAAGAAAAGAAAGCAGGTAGTACTTACACTAAACCTATAGAAGTAGTTACTATTCCTACACCTGCTATTGTTAGCAAAGAACTATTTGAATTATCGCGACAGAAGCTATCAGAACGAGTTTGGAGAAGTAATAGTTTTGGGACAAAGTACAATCCATTACTTAGAGGGCTGATCTATTGTCCTTACTGTGATATAAAGTATACATATAATTTTGGAACAAACCTATATCTTTGCTTTAATAAGTACAAGAAGGCAAGTAACAAAAATGTACATTGTACAGCCAAATGTATTTCCAATAGGCTGGATTCTATTGTTTGGAATGTAGTAAAAACATTTTTCTATAAGGAACTATCAGCAGGGAAAGCACAGGAACAGATAGAACCATTACAGGCAGAAATTGAATCATATAAACAGCAGATTCATCTTTTAGATGGTAAACAGTCTGAACTTACTGCTAAGGCAACCATAATAGTAGATGCAGCTATTGAAATAAAAACGAAGTTCCATAATATGCCAGATCTTTACACTAATAAGATGAAAGAAGTAGAAGAGATCAACAAAGAAGCTAGCAAATACCAGAAAGAAAAGGAAAGACTGGAAAAGCTAATACATTCTAATGAATATAGAATAAAGAACATTAATAGGGTTAGTAAAGAATCTACCTTAGTGGAAAGTATTACAGATGAAACAGAAAAGTATGATCTGGTACATAAAGCAATAGATAAGATAATGGTTTTTGGAGAAGACAAAACGTCTATTATTATTGTTACATTTACTACAGGTCAAACTATTTATCTGGGTTATTCCTCTAAATCCAATAGCAAATATTATACCATTTTTTGTCCTACTTCTGACATTTACTTTGATATTCAAACAGAGAAAGGATATATCCATTCAAATGGAAAACCAGCTATTAATTCAGATGGTTCTATTTGTTTAGGTGATCTTACTGGAGAAACTAAGGAATATGGTATTGCAGACTTTGTAAATTATCTAGATAGAAAAGAAGATAGAAGATATTATTAACAAAAAAGAGGCTGCACCTATTTTGACACAGCCTCTTTTTCTTTATATATTTTCTAGAAAATCGGATTCTGACATAATTTCAATATCTACACCAGACGATTTTAGGTCAATTGCTTTCTTTTGTTTAGAAGACATACCTGAATCCCCAACTCTCTTGAAATCCTGTAAACCAACAACTAAAATATCAGTCTTTTTGGTTACTGAATCAACAGGAATACCGCCAATATCAGCTATTTTTTGAAGGAGTTCAGCTCTAATACCATATTGAAAAGATCCTGTAAAACAAACAGATTTACCATAAAAGTAATTTCCTTCATCTACTTTAGATGGATCACCTATTATTTTAGATTTAATTGTTGATTTACTAAGACTTTTAGCTAATTGAGGTTTGAATGTATCAGTAGAAAATTCACCACATCTAAAACTGTATTTATCTTGTAACTCATCCAATGAATTTATATCAGCTAAATCCATACATTTTATAAATACATTTGCACAGCCAATAGAATCTTCTTCTGCTCTATGATGTTTACCAAATGGGATATTTAATACTTCACAAACATTAGGTAATGAATAACTGTAGCAATTATTGATAGTATATTTGGCAATTCTATAGGAGCAAAAATATTTGAAAGTAGGAAATGGTATATTATGCAATAATAGTGCATCTCTTAGAGCATACATATCAAAACTAGTATTATGAGCAACAACAATATTACCATTTAAGTAAGGTTCTATTTCCTTCCATATAACAGGAAATGTAGGAGCTTTTTTAGTCATTGCAGGCGTAATCCCGTGAATATAGATATTAAAATCATCATATTCATTATTCTTAGGTTGTACTAACCAAGATTTACTTTCCACTACTGTAGAGTTTTTTACAACGGTAATACCAATTTCACAAATAGAACTTCTTATTGATGTTGCTGTTTCAAAATCAATGGCTACAAAGTTTAAATTTTCCATATCACATAGTTTTAAGATGTAGCAAACATACAAAAAAAGCCTAACAACAGCTAGGCTTTTCTTTTTTATTTATAAAAATACGTTTTACAGAACTTGTATTTACCATCATTTGCCTTATACAAATAAATAGTATCAGTTTCTACACAATTAGGTATTACCAAATCACCTAAAATAAAAACCAAAGTACATTTATACTTATGCTCTACAGCAACATCTGGTTTATGCTTGAACTTAACACCGTCTGATGGAGCAGGAATAGGATTTAATTGCCTGAATGTTATCGGTTGGTAGTCTCTTATTAACTTATAATGTACACCGTTAGAAATTCCTGTTGAACATATATCTGTATTATAATATTCCATAATTGTATTGTCGTAAGGAGTTTGACTACAGCCTGTTAAAATTATTATTGCTATAATGAATAATAGTCTTATGATTTTACTTGTATCCATTTGTTATTGTCTTTTTTAAATATTTGAGCGTATCTAACTGGTATTCCATAAAACTGCTTTGTTATATATCCTCTACTAATATCAGATGTACATACAGGAGCATATTTTTCAGTATAGGTACAATTATATGTATTGATATATCTAAGATCGTATATGTAAATAAGATCATCTCCAAATATATTTACATAGAGTCCATTACTACAGGAATTATCTATTTTAGCTTTTGTCAGATTCATATACTTATCTATCTGTATTAGATGTGAAGGATAGTCAGCGTATTTTCTATCTCTGGTTTTAATTTCTACCACTATCTTTTTATCTGCTAATTCAAAGAATCCATCTACAAAATCATATTTATCAGTAGTAGGATTCCAGTTCTTTGCGCTTTTTGACTGTTTTAGTAGGCTTTCAAATATTCTTCTACCTTTTTCTTCATTTTCTTGAAATTTGTCCATTTGGCTAGTATTTACTAGCCTGTTTACTGCAACTTGGGCAGCCTAAAACATTATACAGATAATAGCCATAGTCCTATATCTGTTTACATTATCATTCACATAGCCATTAACACTACAGGCTTTATTTATAATTTAGTATCTTCTTTAGATGATTGAATATCTGACTGAATTGAATTAATTAAGGTTACAACTTCGTTATAAGGTTGCATAGCTAAATAATTTAGAATTTGTTGTACTGTTTGGGTTGATAAGGTTATTTTTTCCATAAAAATGAAATATCAGAGTCACTATTTAAGAATCTTTTTATATGCAGTTTATCTCATTTTTTATACTGCAAATATACCAACTATTTAGCAGCAATAAAAGTAAAATGAAAGAAATATTAATATTTGCTATTATGCTTTATTTTTATAAAAATTCTTTAGCTTGAAACAAGTAAAAGATAAGAAATCAACCTACAGATATTTCTTATTACTTTTAATATGGTGAGACAAGTTTTTAAAGGGGTGTATAATAGAAGGTATTTTAAAAGTCTGTCTCACCTACTTTTTTAACCTTAGATATCTCTAAACTCTGGAAAATATGGTTGAACATAAATTTAAGAGTTTATGTAAGCATAAAGCCAGAGAAAGATATCGGTAAGTAAGCCGACCACCGACAGATCTCGAAAGAGATCGGGAGATAGGTAGTGTATTAGTATAGTAGGTATTAGTATATCGTCACCTATGTGGACGCTCGACCGTCATCTATGTGGACACCAATAGAAACCTATCTTACTATAATATTCTTCCTACCAATAGATCATCATCAGTAAGACATTCAGGATATATAGATTTTACTTTAGCTAATACACTTTCTTTAGTAACAATAAAGATGTTACTATCCAATAAATGAATACTATCATCTCTCTTTATATATCCAGCTTCTTCAGCCAGTTTAAGATATTTACCTATAGTCGATTTGGGGATATTAGTTCTTTCAGCCATCTCTCTAATGCTAAATTTACACATATTAGTTCCGTTTAAACACATAGTTTTTAATAGAATGAGAAATCCCTTTAATTCATTACTACACTGTAACTTTACCAATTTTTCATCTATTAAGACATAATGTAAATCAGTTAGCTTGTAATGGTTTTGTTTAGTAATTTCTTTATTACCACTAGAAACTGTAGTATCAATTGATAATAGTCCTACATCTTTAAATTTACTAATATGATCTCTTATTGTTCTGGATTCTCTTTTGTCTTTACTTGTATATCCATTATCTGTTATATATTTAGCTAATGTATCTTGTTTAACCTTACTTTCTAAATTAGTAAA
>ULRN01006071.1_pt1 | contig 12220 bp, 11 predicted proteins | sample 1955461 | NCBI WGS metagenome assembly ULRN01 (sample SAMEA4835683, study PRJEB28245) | human gut metagenome | biome: gut microbiome; material: fecal sample | place: Denmark | collected 2008 | reverse complement strand
TGGTATCACCTGTACTACTGTTGGAAAATATTCGTTCATATGATTTCCCCCTTTAGATAAGCGGATTAATTCTATTTAATGGCTTCATATCTTTTGCAAGTTCCCAGTTTTGCATCAGTTCATCCTGATGGATAGTACACCAAGCCAATATAAGTCTAAGTTGTTTATTTGGTAATGAACCTCGAATCACTTGAATGTTATTAATATCTACTAATGCTTTTTGTCCATTATATTCTGCATGGAAATGTGGTGGCATATGATCATTATAATACATGGTAACACGTATTCCGTAAAACAATGATATTTCTGGCACTGCTCTCACTCCTGTTCATTTTTGTAAATTTCAGTTTCTTATGCTTGTATTATAATATAGATTATGTCTATTCAGCAACCTGTTTTTTGATTCTGACAAAACAGATATAGATATCAGTGTAGCAGCAGTCATCTTATACTCATTTCTTCACAATATATTGAAGAAATAACCATCAAATTTCAACGATAATGCTTTAAGGGTAAAGTTGTTAGGGTGCATGGTTTTCGTTGGAAATTTAAAGTTATATATAAGGAATTACAGGATAGAATGGATTCTGTGAGGGATGGGATGGTTATGCGGATGACTGTTTTAGTTCCCTTCCGTTATATTACTGCTGTGCTGCCTGTTCTAACTGAGCAATTAATTCTGGTGTAATATCTGTGTTTTCTGCATAGCCATGATCTTTTTCAAATTGAAGAATTGCACTATTTGTAAGCTTTCCAGGAACACCATCTGTACTGCCTGAATTATATCCTAAGTTAGTTAATAATTGCTGTACTTTCTGGATATTTTCTTTATCTGTATAAACTACTCTCTGAGATACAATACCATTATTTACAGTTAAATAAATATCACTTGTCTCAGCCTTTAATTGATAAGTATCCTTAACTCGAATAGCTAATTTAAAATCAATAGTGCTGATATCGTCAACATTTATTCCGCTTAACTGTTCTGGATACATTTCTAAAAGGACATCTCCTGTTTTACCAGTTTGAATTTCTCCATAAGGTGAACAATTCACAGATGTACCATTGACTATTATACTGTTACTGGATGATGTAATAGTTAAATCTTTGTGATATAAGTTTACAACACTCATTGTAAGTCTTGCGCTACCATACTGAGTTTTTCCGTATCCTGTAATCGTTATTTTAACACCATCATCATTATAAATTTCTATTGGCTGCTGATTTGCCCCCATATTAACATCACTGGTATCAGTGGTTGATGTATCTGTTGTCGTAGTAGTAACTGTATATGTGCCAACGCCACTCTCCAATGCTGTTTTTGTATTCCTAAATTCTTGTAAGCTTGCCGTATCATCAATATCCAATCCATAATAATCTACAAAATCAGGAAATGTAATAGCTCTCACATTATATCCGGCATTCCAATATTGCAAATAAACACTGTTGGAATCCTTATAATATTTTATTCCATTCAATTGAGTCTCAAGTGCTGTAATATAAGCGTCTGCTAACATTGTGAATTTCGCATTATCAAATGTGCAGTCCTTATATTTCTTCAATAAATCATATTCCGCATTAACAAGATTAGTGTCAAATTTTACAACTTCATCACTAGACATACTGGCAGTATCTCCTCCATTGTCACTAATCTCCCATCTGTTTTCAATACCAGTTTTTAAATCATTTAAGAAATCTTCTTGAGATGCTGTTTTATTTTCCTCTTTTGCCATTACTGTTATAGATGACATCATAGAAAGTGCTGTAACAACAGCAAGTACACTTTTAACAGTTTTCTTTTTCATTTTATTCACACTCCATCTTTGGTTATTTTTATGTCTATTATATCTGATATTTCCCTTCTTGTACAGTAAGATATGATGTATAACAAAGTTAAATATCATGCAACACCATTTGATTCCTGGTTCTCAAAATCATCTGATGCTTCCTCTTTAAATAAATCCTCACTCTCATCCAGTGGATCAGGTTCTCCCCATTGTTCCGCTGTGGCTCCCAACGATTCCAGAAGCTTATCAATCGGTGCTTCATCCCTGAGTTGAGACTTTAATTTTTCAACATACTCTCGCTCACTATATGATAACGGTATAATACGCTTTGAAGTATATTTATTATCAATTTCAGATTGCAGGTATGTATTCTTATTATGAATATACTTTTTAACTTGACGTACTATTTCAACAGGATATTCAGTTCTCATATGAAATGGTAACAGATAGAATTATTGCAGAACTGGAAAAAGGGAACATCCCTTGGAAACGCCCTTGGACGGGAGTCAGAACAAAGGCATACAACAGAATTACAAAGAAACCTTATAGCATTATCAATCAGATTCTTCTGAAACATTCTGGAGAATATGCAACATTTAAACAGTGGTCAGACTTAGGTGGACATATTAAAAAAGGTGAGAAGTCAGAAATCGTTGTATTCTGGAAAATATATCAGAAAGAAGAAACAAACGAAGAGACAGGAGAAAAGGAAGTCAGAAAGATACCTGTACTGAAATATTACAACGTCTTTCACATCTCACAGGTGGAAGGTGTGAAACCTTTAGAAGTACCATTTAGAGAGGTTGAGCCAATAGAAGAAGCAGACAAGATCATCACAATGTATGTGAATCGTGAACATCTTGACTTCAAGGAACTGCCAAGCAATAAAGCCTTTTATAGCCCATCCTGTGACAGAGTAGTTGTACCAATGAAAGAACAGTATGAAAATATCAATGAGTATTACAGTACAACATTTCATGAACTGACACACAGCACAGGACATAAGAGCAGGCTCGACAGATTGGAAACAGGAGCTATTGCAAGTTTTGGAAGTGAAACCTATTCAAAAGAGGAATTAGTTGCAGAGATTGGAAGTGCTTCACTCATGAATATGTTAGGAATTGAAACACCTCAGACCTTTAAGAACTCAACAGCATATATACAGAACTGGTTACAGGTTTTGAAGAATGATAACAAGTTTATCGTATCTGCAAGCAGTCGAGCAGAGAAAGCAGTCAATTATATCCTTGGTGAATGATACAGAGGCGGTTGAAATATACCGCTTCTTTTTTATGTCCTTCTGCCGTATGTCTGCTGTTGTCTATCCTGCTTCTGAATCTTATTATATGTATGATAGATTATAATATAAGGCATGGCAGAAGGTGACGCATATACAGGTATGATGTGTATGTCTTTATGGAGTAATAATAGATAATGTGATGGTGTATCAGAGTATATGAGCGTATGAGTATATATGTGCTGTACAGTATCATATATAACAGTGTGTGCAGGTATGGTATATATAGTGTGTATTGCATGGCACAGTATGGTATATGTATTATATATAATAGTGTATATCAGTATGTCAGTTATATGATGATGTGTGACTGAATGAAGCAAGGCACATTTGACACATTGACAGGGTAACAGAGCAATGACAGAACCTTGAGCAAGTGTCTATATGATTCTCTGCCAGTGTGCCAGATCATAAAGCAATTTGCTATCTGCTGTTGTCTGTTGCTATCTCTTGCTATCCTGTATCTGTGCGCTATTTCTGTGTCTGCTTTCTGTTATCTGGGGCGTAGCTTTCTATTGTGTTGCTGTGAATGTTCTGTGCTGTCTCTGTGAGGATTTTTGTTTTCTGGTGCTGTTATGTTTGGTGTTGTGTCTGGTGATTCTGTTGTATTATTCTAATTGTATTATTGCGTTTCTTACTATCTGATATTTATTATATATTATTATTTGTAATACTATTCAGTACAGAAAAAATTAAGGCTAAGAGAATTATGTGTGTGATTCTCCTAGCCTTTTTATATTAAGTGTGTTGTGTATTGTCGTGTCCATCTCTGGACGGTTATACTTTTGTATCTTCTCCTGTGATCCGCTGTTGTTTCTGTCTGGTGTTCTCTGTCCATCTCCACAAGCTATAGGGGCTTTGCTATTTCTCTATGCTGTCTGGTGGGATGGTCAGAAGCTTATAAGCTTTTTGTATTCTGGCAGTCACATGATGGAATACTGTTTATTGTGTTGTGTGTTCTCTGGTGCTGTGTTATGCTGTCTCTGCTGTCTGCTCTGGAAGTGTGTGAAGTACCAGGACATAGGGGAGACATACCCCCGGGTGGTTTACATTTCTGTAGAAGGGGCGTGTGTCCGTATGGGGTGGATGTATTCCATTTTCACGATACGGATAAAATTTGAAATTATCGAACGACTGCTGCAATCCTATTACTCAATCATAAATATTTTCATTTGGGAAGTTTCCTCCACCATATCCAAGAAATAGTTCTTCTACAATTCCTGTTTTTATATTCTTGAAATATGCATGTACACCCGTTCCCGTTCCTTTAATAGACAACTTTATTTTGGAATTATTCCTAGCTTTCTTCGTACCATCATACATATTCTGTACTTCTATCTTGGTTAATTTCCATCCTTTTTTCGGTACTATCTTTATAGTTGCTGTAATATCTTTCTTCCGATTATTATGATTGAAATGTCTGGATTTTTTAAAATATTTAGTATAATTCGTACTTCCTATTTTAAATGATTTACAAGGATCTTCATATTTCACCACTGTAATCTTTTGGGTAAGTGTTTTTCCTGCATATCGGAAAGATACTTTTGAAATACCTTCTTTAAGAATCGTGTACCCGATAATTCCATATTCTTGATTTAAGTTAAGTTTAACAACATTCGGATTGGAATTTTTCAAATTTGTAATCTTAGCATTCGGAACCTGACCATAAATACTGATAATGCCACCATGTGTAATTTTATTTTCATACAAATAGTATGTAGCACTTTTCTGTATAAAAGGATTTGCTGCCTGTACTTTTGACACTCCAATATTCGTCAAGCCAAACATTAACACCAGAGTTGCCAATACCATCATAAATTTACGGACTTTCTTCATACGTTTATTCCCCTTTCTTTATTAAAACTTCACAAACTTTGTCTTAAAATATACACCACTTGCCTTAATCAACTTCCTATATTTGGTGTACACTTTCTTCGGCAATCTCAATGTTACCGTCTTATTGACTGCCAAACCTTTCTTACCAACATATTCCAGAGCAGAACCATTAATCTTTAAGACTTTAATAGATGTACACTGGTAGAATGCTTTTGCACCAATCTTTCTTATGCTTGATGGTAATGTCACATTCTCAAGGTTTGGACACTGAGTAAATGCACATGTGCTGATAACTGCTACTCTCTTGCCAAACTTAACGGTTTCCAGATTCGGACACTGGTAGAATGCATATTTACCGACATAGGTTACATTGTTACCAATTGCAATACTTACAATATCTTCATTCTGATAGAATGCTTTATCCTGTATAGCAGTTACTTTGTAGACTTTTCCGCTGATAGATACTGCTGATGGAATCTTAATCTCTACTTCTTCTTTTGCCAGACCAATAACGCTTACTTCTTTTGCGCCTGTGACTTTGTACTTGAGATCCCCAACAGAATATACATCTCCAATCTGCGGTGTGCCAATCTTAGCAGTAACTATATCAGAATCTGCACCCTGATATTTCTTGCCATCTACAGAACAAACACCCACTACCTTGTAAGAATATTCTGTTCCTGGTTCTACATCTTCATCTGTCCAGAGAATCTTTGTTGTCTTTTTAATCTGCTTGTACTCTGTATCTGATGTAGTTTTACGATATACCAGATAATAATCTGTATTCTCTGCTCTATCCCATGACAGATCAATAGAAGTTTTCTGAACTTCTGCTGTTAAGCTTGTAATCTTATTAGGCTTGATTACCGTCCAAACTGCATTGACTGTAATATTTGCGGTAACTTTTGAGAAATCCTTGTCCCATGATAATTCATATCCATTTCTATTGATATATGGGTACTCTGCTGCATCACCAGATTTTACTTTTTCTGTCTTAACAATCTTGCCACGATCTTTAAATGTTACGGTGTATTTATTTGTTTCTGATGGGCTTACGATGATTGTGGTGTTACCACCACCGTTGTCTTTTTTTGTCCATACTGCATTGATTACCATATCTTCTTGGATATTGGTATAGTCAGCATCCCATGAAAGTGTATAGCCTGATTTTTCTTTTAGGGATGGTGGTGTTGCGTTTTCACCTTCTAATACGTATTCTGTTTTCTGAGTACGTCCATTATTCTTGAATATTACCTTGTAATCTGCTGATATAAATTTAATGTTATTTGCTTTCGCATATGATTCCGCTGCACTGTCCTTGTATCCATAAATAGTAAGATTACGACAATTTTTAAATACATCAGTTCCAATATATTTAACAGATTCTGGAATTGAAATTTTTACTAAATCTGTACAATTATAAAAAGCATCATCATTAATTTCTGTTACTTTTGGGGGTACTGAAAATTCCGTTAATTTTGTTCCACAAAATGCATTTATAGGTATGCTATCAATATTCTGAGGATAATTAAATCCAGATATAGATGTATTAAAAAATGCGCCACTTTCTATACTTGTAATTGTTGATGGTAATGTTATTTCTTTCAAATTACTACAAGCCCAAAATGCATCTTCTCCTATTATTTTCACACCTTCAGGAATGTTTACTTTTCTTGTGGCATTCATTCCTAATTCTGGTATGCGTTCCAAACCTGAAGGAAAAGTTATTTCAGCATTGCAATATTCAAATACGTCATTACCTAACGATGTAAGGTTATTTGGTAATACAATTTTATCAAGTGATGTACAATTACTAAATGCACATCCTTCAATTTCTATTATAGAATCCGGCAATAGAAGATTTGTTAATTCTGTACAATCTCTAAATGCATATTCACCAATACTTGTAACCGAATCTGGTATTGTAATATTTTTCAAATTCTTCAAATTCGCAAATGCATTATTTCCAATTTTCTTAATACCTTTATTTATAATAACATTTTCTATATTAAGTCCATCATCTTCACCTATACCACCTAAATCTGGTATTGTATTTAATGTTGACGGAAAAGAAATACTTTTCAAACTACTGCACTCACTGAAAAGATAATTTCCAATCTCTGTTACTCCCTCTGGAATCACTATATTTTGTAGAGAATAACATCCGTAAAATGCTGAACTTCCTATAGATGTTAATGTTGTAGGTAGCTTAATTGTATTTACAGAATCAAATCTTTCAAAAAACCAATTTCCTATAGATGTAACACCATCTTTTACAATAATATGTTTAATATTGTTCTTACTGTCATACCAATCACCATTATTATAAGTACTACCTGTACCCGTTAAAGTCAAAGTATCTCCTGCAATAATAGCAGTAATATCATCTCCCGCTTTTATTACAGGTTTTTGCGGACGATTATTGTTATTAGGCGTTACTTTTACACATACATAATCACCATTTGTATTATCAGTAGCAAAAACATAAATATCTACTGCATCTTCATCCGTAATATTTACCTTTATATATGTGCCACCATTTTCTCTAATCTTCCCATTTTGTTTTGTATTATCATATGCAGGTTGTCCACTGTCTTTTTTTACATATTCTACGTAGTACGTAATATCTTTGTTAGATGTACAATAAAATGAATATTGATAATGATTATCCCACCCTTGCTCACCTTGAGAAACTTGAAATTTTATAGAAGACAATTTAGGAATCTTCTCTATCTTTGTTTCATTACAGCGTTTACAAGTATATTGAGCTTCTCCTTCCTCAGTTTTTGTCGCAGGCTTTATAATTACACCATCATTCCACCAATGATCATATGCCGGAATCTCTTCTTTACTTGATTCATCTATTACTCCGCAAATATTGCATTTGTTAGCTTTTATTCCTTTTTCTGTACAGGTTGGTCCTTTAATCTGAACTTTTTCTGCTGTAAACTGATGAGAACCTTCACCTAATGATTCAAATTTAATAGATTTTTTCTGATCATCGTTTAACGAATCATAATATTTTTTTGCATATGAGCAGTCATAACCTTTGATTGTTCTTAAATTAGGGCAATCATTAAGTGCTTTAGAATCTATTTTTGTAGTATTTCCTTCAATTATAACTGTTGATAAACGTGAACATTTGAAAAAAACCTCTCGCTCAATGTTAGATACTCCTTTTGGAATTGTGATTTCTACTAAATTTGAACAATATTCAAACGTAAATATTGGAATGTTACAAGAAAATCCTTCTTCAAAATTCACTGTTGTCAAATTAGTACAATTCCAAAAAACATCATCACCCAATGCTTTTAATGTTTTGGGCAATGTTATAGACATCAAGCTACTACAATCATGGAATGCCCTTCCTCCAATGCTTTCTATTCCTGATGGTAATCCTATTTCTGTTAAGCTTTTGCAATTATAAAATGCATTTGCCCCAATACTTTTCAAAGTCGTCGGCAATTCTATTTCTGAAAGATTAATACACGAAGCAAATACTCCTTCTGGAATATCTTTTAAATTTTGGGAAAGTTCTACAGAATTTAAATTAAAACACCCTAAAAAACATTCTTTACCAAGATTCTTTACAGTATCAGGTATTACAATTTTATCAATACTCTTCCAATATTCAAAAGCGCTCTCATCAATCTCTTCCAATCCAATCGGTAACAGAAACTGCTTTATATTGTTGCAACCAGAAAATGCCAATTTTCCAATTCTCTTAATATCTTTTCCCAGTGAAATGTTTTCTACACTACCACTATTCTCATATTGATTTAATAGACGACTGCCAACACTAGTAACACCATCTTCTATAATAATCTTCTCAATTCCACTTTTTCCAATAAAAGGATTCTGATGTTTATTGGTATAATCATATCCATTATCATAATAGTCCCACATATCCCCAGTACCAGAAATAGTAGCAGTATCATTTTCAAATTTTACATATACACTATCACCAATCAGTTCACCTTGCTCTGTTGATTCCTCACTCTCACCAACAGCATCTGTGCTAAACTGATCCATACCATCAGTTTCATTCTCCACTTCTGGTACTTCTTCTGCATCATCACTAAATTGTACCTCTGCTTCTTGTTTCGTACCATCAGAAAAATCCGCTGCACTTGCCACACTAAATGGTTCTATAACCATCGTACTGGCAAGTAAAAAAGCTAACACTTTCTTCTTCATTCTGTCATCCTCTTTTCTCTGTTTCTTTTTATAAAATAAGACACTGCTTCTATTCCCCGAAAAGCAATGCCTTAATTATCATAGTTGCAACTGGCTGTCATACATTCGCTTAGACCCTGTAGTTTTGCGTCACCAAATTTCTCTGGCTATGCTGTATTCAATTGCATAAACATTTCACATAAAATTCACAATTTGATTATACTACTGCTATATGTAATATGCAATTCTTTTTGTCAAATTTGTTCGACATTTCGTATTTACTATCACATTTCTGTAATACTTACATTATATTCGTTATTGCGAAGATATTCAAGTATAAGAATCTATTTTATGGTAATGATATCAAATATCTTTGAAGGAACAGCCATGATAGATTACAGCCCATTCTGGGAAACATTAAAAAAAACAAATGAAAACTGGTATACTTTGACAAGTAAGCATCATATGTCTCATAGCACTTTGCATCGTCTTAAACATAATCAAGACATCTCTATGAAGACTGTTAATGACTTGTGCCGTATTCTGCACTGTCAAATACAGGATATTTGTGTCTATGTTCCTTCTGATGAAGATCAACCTTTATGATAATATATCATGCTCTCAGAGCACCTCTCAGACCTTGTATTTCGCTTTATAATGGTTTTTTATGTACCATATGAAGATTTTCTCGTGTGTATATTATTCGTCCTTAAAATTTAATATACGTGTTTATAGGGGCGGTAGTTTTACATTAAAGAGTACCGCTCGGCAGCAGACGTATAAAACGTAAAAAAATAGGCATACCAAGGATTGTACTCCCTGATATGCCTATAATTATTTTAATCTGTAATTTCAATCTTCCAATTCATCAATGCATCATATAGTTTATGTGGAATTTCTTCTTTATACTGTTCCGCTAAGTCTTGAATAAAATCTTCTTTGTACTTTTTATATCTGGCAAATGCTTCTTCTGGAGTATCATAATATCCTAATTTAATCTGTTCTCCACTAACTGCCAGACTTGCACGAAATTTATTCTTTTCATTGTCAAAATAAACTCCTAGTGGATAATTGCCTCTTGCTCTTGTACCGTTAATAATTAGCGTATTAATTATATGTGGTGCAAGGCAACATGTTTCTGGACTATACATAGTATTACCTTTTATCAGAATATCTTTATCCAAATCTTGTGACTCTTCTCCATAATCATGTGCTTCATACCATATTTTAAAGTTTTGGAAATTCAACCATTCTTCACATACATAGCAATTCATATACTGAGGATTTCTTGCATGGAATTTAGCATTATAACATCTTTGTAGCATATCGCACCATCGTTTATAAACACGAGAAGTAACATCAACACCTACTCCACCACGATAACCCTTTCCTGCTATTGTAGGTTTCATAGATGGTTTACTCCAATAATCCGGCTTAAATTTACGATCATTCATTACTTTAACAATAAACTCTTCTGAATCGTCACCTGTTTCCATATAATGAGTCTTTACAATACGATACTGTTCTTTGTTCAGAGGATACAGATGTTTATAATAATTGTCATCTTTATTCATTCCCTTATGCCAGATAAACACATTACTCCGCATATCTGCATTAACCACAAATTCTTGAACAACCATCTTAGCAATATAGATTGTGCTTTTCTTGTATACCCATTTTCCATCTACATATGTATCCTTATAAGCGACACAACGGGCTGCACCATTGCTGTCATATCCAAGTTTTACTAATACATATGTATCATCTTTTTTCTGTATCACTCTTCCATAATTGGAAAGCCATATATCTCTATAATCTATTAGCTTTACAAAAATTTCATCATATTCAATAAATTCAATATTTGTTAATGACAGATCAAGAATCCTCTCTGGTCTGATTTCCTTATATTTTCTTTTTATCAGAATATCTATATTGTTACTCAAAGCATTTTTCTTTGCTTTTCTGATCTCATATCTGCACTTTTTACAAGTATGGATATGGTATTGCTTACCATTGTACTTTAATATATCAAATTCATCTATTGATTTTTCTTTATGACATTTATCACATACTTGATATTCTCCTGTTCCCATTACTTCTCTAATCCTTTCTCATCCATATTATTATCAGCAATTGTCCTGTCAGCCATTGGACACCACTCAGGACTTGTCTCAGGTAAAACATCCTCGCCCAGTTTACCCATCAGATTTGTTCTATTTCTATTGTCACAATAATACATCTTCTTATTGACAGCATAGCATTTTACATATTCACAATCTTTACATCTCATTACTCTTCTTCTCCTTCTTCATATTCATCATCTTTATTATTTGCTTCTTCTTTGAGATAATCTCCATACGCTTCGCAAGCACGATTTAACACAGTACCAGATTTAAACTTTGCCTTATATCTTTCTGGAATCTCATACACATTTTTTCCTGTTCTTTCCATTCCAGGACATGCTGTTCTTTCCTTATAAAATTTAGGCTTTACAGTGAAGTATCCTAATAATACCAGTTTATCTCCATTTTCTAAAATATCTGTCATAGTGCGAAGCATATAACGGATTGTCCAGTAAGTATTCCAGTAATCTCCACCTATCCTATTTTTGGGTATTCTCTCATATTCTTTGAATCTATTAGCTTCTCTCATTTTATCATGTACCATTTTGGTAAACTCTGCTTCATATATTGTTTTGTTCATTGTCATTTCCTCCTTGTTTTTGTTCTATTAAATCACCATTTCTTCGGGTATGTTTTTTCTGTTGCTTATTTCTAATCTGATAAACCGTTTCTCATACTCATCTGCAAACTTTACCTATTATTTTTAAGCACTAAAATAAGCCCACATACCTGTAGTTATACAAGTACATGGACTTATTCAGATGTTTAAAATATTCAGTTGGCAATATCAGGCATTTACTGTGTGAAATTCCCTATTATACATTGTTAGATATATGTCATACCCCATTTTTACTCCATTTTCGCATGAAATTGTGTGAAAATACGGTAAGATACGTGAAATCAGTATTTTCACAAACCCTTTAGATTTCGCTGAAATCCGGTGTTCCATACAGGTCGAATGGAGTTGACTGGTAGACATAGTAATTCAGCCAGTTTGTATA
>ULRN01012944.1_pt1 | contig 12255 bp, 6 predicted proteins | sample 1955461 | NCBI WGS metagenome assembly ULRN01 (sample SAMEA4835683, study PRJEB28245) | human gut metagenome | biome: gut microbiome; material: fecal sample | place: Denmark | collected 2008 | reverse complement strand
CCTGCCGTACCCGTCTTGTAGATCCGCTGCATCCGCTCTTTGATGGATTCGCTCTTGATCTGCTCGATCTTGGCGCTGGCGTCTTCTTTTAACTCCTTGCTGCTGCGACCGGAATCGCCGCTCTTTGCAGACTCCAGAAGCTTCGCCACCTCATCCGAGAGCAAATGATCCCTTCTGAAATTCGCCGCGGTATATCCGCTGGTTGTGATTTCAAATGCATCCGGATGACCTGCCAGATAGGTTCCTTCTCCGCGTCCATTGTCCGTCTCCGGGCTATCAAAGGACGCCGCCGGAAGCCCCTCTACCATCTTTTCCATCGCATTTTTCCAGATCTTCGCCGGATACGTGCCGCCGTACAGGCTGGAAAGTGTCTTCTGCTGGTCGTAGCCAACCCAGACCGTCATCGTATAATATGGCGTCATGCCGCAGAACCAGCCGTCACGGCTGCCGTTGGTCGTACCGGTCTTTCCGGCCGCCTCTATATTGCCGCTCCAACCCATCGACGCCGCCGTACCTTTTGTGACAACTCCCTTTAAAATATCGGTCATCAGCACGGCGCTGCTCTCCTGGTAAACCTGAACCGATTCATAATCTTCAAAAATATCTTCGCCCTGGTTATTGATCATCTTGATAATACAAGTCGGTTCGCGGTACTGTCCCCGGTCTGACAGTGCCGCATAAGCGCCCGCCATCTCCTCGGTCGTCATACCGGTGGTAAAGCCGCCCAGGGAGGTCGCCGGATAATAGTCCGCCGCCTGCACGCTCGCGAAGCGCATCTGGGTTAAATATGCCATGCCGACATCCGGTGTGATATCATCATAGATATACCATGCCACACCATTTTTACTTCGCTCGACCGCATTTCGAAGCTCCAGCCTCTCGCCGGAAAGGGACTTCACATCCACGCCCTTCTGCTTCGCCGCGTCAATATCGATATTCGGAATCCTTGTTTCCGATGTGTAACCATTTTCCAGTGCCGGTGTATACACGATCAACGGTTTGATAGAACTTCCCGGCTGTCTCGGGCTCTGGAACGCACGGTTTAATGTGTAGGTATCCGTCTCCTGACTGCGTCCACCCACAATCGCCACGACGCGGTTCGTCTTGTTGTCAATAACGGTGGACGCGCCTTGCAGCTTGTAAACGCCGTTTTCGGATGTATTGCCATCAAAGGACAGAACTCCATCTAATGCATCCTGCAGGATCGTCTGCTTGTCCGGATCCAACGAGGTATAAAGGTTATAGCCACCCGTATAGAGCGCATCGCGCTCCTGGTTGTACACCTCGTTGTAATTGGCATTGTACTCTTTGTAAGCCTCGTCGCTGCGGAATCCATACTGGAATTCAAAGCCGTCACGGCGCATCAGATAGCGAATCGCACAGTCGATCGCATACGTCGTCTCATAGTTGTGCAGCGGCACTCTCTGGCGGTTGACCGTGATCTCCTCCGCCTTTGCCTCTTTGCACGCTTTCTCCGTAATAAATCCCATACTCAGCATATCTTCCAGAATCTTATCGCGGCGTGTCAGCGCATTTTCCGGATGACGGTACGGGTTGTAATACGTCGGCGAGTTCGGAATCGCACACAAATATGCCGTCTGGCTCAAGGACAGTTCATCCGCATCCTTGCCAAAATAACCTCTTGCAGCCGCCTGAAGCCCGTAGTACGTGTTCGCGAAGCTGATATCATTGATATAGAACTCCATAATCTGCTCTTTGGTGTATTTCTTCGTCAGATCTAAGGAAATCAGCATCTCCTTGATCTTCCGCTCCATCGACACCTCGCGGGTCAGAAAACGGTTTCTCGCTAACTGCTGGGTGATCGTACTCGCGCCGTGCTTTTCTGCTCCCTCAGTCAAAAAGTAATTGACTGCGACACGGAAAATACCTTTTATATCAATGCCTGGATTTTCCCAGAACGTCCGATCCTCGATCGCCACAAATGCGTTGACTGCATTCTGCGGTATCTGGTCATACGTCAAATAACTGGAATCCTCGTCTCCCGTCAGCTTCGCCAGCACATTACCGTTGGAATCATAAATATAACTTGCCTCCTGCAAACGGAACGTATCCGGCGTACTGTTTTCCACCACTCCCTCTATCTGGCTTTTATAGTCCTCATAGAGCGGAATCAGCTTATATGCGCCAAATCCGGCACCGCCAAGCACCAGCAGTACCAGACACACCAGAAGCGTCTTGAACATGGTTCCAAAGATCCTTGCCATCGCATGGAACACGATCTGCCCACCGCTCCGGCTGTTATTTTTGCCCGCTTTCTTTTGCTTGCCGACATCAATTTTCCCGCTTTTCTTTGCGGTGCCCCGCCTGCCCGAAGATCGTGCGGATGAAGCTGCCGGCTTCTTTCGAACGCCGGAGGCGTCCTCTCTCGTCTGTTTCTCCCTCATCTCTTCCCTCATCTTCCTATGTATCTATGGTTGCTTCCATTCTATTTTCATGCGGCACCTTAGACTTCAAAAATGCCTGTCTGCGGACAGCAACTTTTTATACTTTTCTGACAAAATCAGCTTGGACTCCCTTTTATTATAAGTTTTTTTGTCCAAAAGAACAAGCCTGTTTTCGAAATCTGCTCAATCTCCTGCCGCGTGTTACTGTTCGCGCATATGTGCCCAGTAACGGAATTTGCCGCGGCTTCGCATTTAAATACGGCAAATTCCTGCTGCCACCACGTTTTCTTACGGCGCTTTCGGTTCCAAAAGTGCCTCCCCGGAAACAGTAACGGGATTTTGCCAATGCATTCAGCTTCAAAAACACTTGTCTGTAAACTGCATTTTCGCTGTATCAACGCCGTTTCCGAAAAAGAAATGCTAGAAGTTCATGCACTAACAGCGGCGTGGCGGATAACAGGAGAAGCGCCAGCCACTCTGCCGGGTTCAGCTGCACCGTGTGAAGGAGTTTCATCAAAAAAGGAATCTCCGTCACCGCAACCTGCATCAGAATCCCCACAAGGACTGCCGCAAGCATCAGCGGATTTTTTCCAAGACTGCGTGAAAATGCTGAGCCCGTAAGCGAGCGCATGCCGACCGCATGAAAGAGCTCCGACAGCCCCAGAACGGTAAATGCATACGTCTGTGCCCGCAAAAGCTCCTGTCTGCTGAAAAATGCCCCCAGCGTGACTGCTGCGATCAGAGACCCGTAAAATGCCATGCAGAACCACCCGCCTCCGGCAAACAGCGACTCGCCCGTCCGACGCGGCGGCTGACGCATCAAGTTCTCCCTGTCGTTTCCATCCATGCCGAGTGCCAGCGCCGGAAGCGAGTCCGTAATCAGATTGATCCAAAGGATGTGCCCGGCTCCCAGCGGCGCCGGTATTCCGATAGCAACGGCGGCAAACATGGTTAAAATCTCCCCCAGATTGGAGGAAAGCAGAAACAGTATAGATTTTCGTATATTTTCATAGATGCCGCGCCCTTCCTCAATTGCCCTCTCGATCGTCGCAAAATTATCATCCGTCAAAATCATATCCGCCGCCTGCCGCGCCACATCGGTGCCGCCTTTTCCCATCGCGATCCCGATATCGGCTGATTTAAGCGCCGGCGCATCATTTACGCCGTCCCCGGTCATCGCCGTCACGCACCCGGCGCGTTTTAAAGCCCGCACAATCCGGACTTTATGTTCCGGCGACACCCGTGCAAAGACTGATACAGAACCGATTCGTTCCTCCAGAGCTCCCTCATCCAGCGTTTCCAGCTGCGCCCCCGTCATGCATTCTTCCCGCCGTTTGGCAATCCCCAGCTGCCTGGCGATCGCAAGCGCCGTGTCTGCATGATCCCCAGTGATCATGACCGTCCGCACAGATGCCCTGCGAAATGCCTCAACTGCCCCGGCTGCTGCCTCCCTCGGCGGATCCATCATGCCTGCCAGACCCAGAAATATCAGGTTCTGCTCCAGCTGTCCCACCTGTTTCTCCCACTTTCCATCCGGCATTTTTCCTGTTTGAAGCTCCCTATACGCCCCTGCGAGTACTCGCAGGGCACGCGCGGACATACGCGTGATCTCCGCCTCAATCTCTGTCCGCCTCTCCCTGGTCAGAGGCACAATTTTGTCCTCTTCCATCTCATAACGACACCTTTTAAGAATCACATCCGGCGCCCCTTTTACACAAGAAATCCAGTTTTCTCCCTGCTCATGCACCGTCGTCATTCTCTTCCGATCCGAATCAAAGGGAATCTCCCCTTTCCTCGGATATCTCCGACGCAGATGCTCCGGAGAAACACCACAGTTTTCACAAAATCCGTACAGCGCCCGCTCGGTGGCATCCCCCACCGTCTCCCCGGCATCGCTGCACAGCGCAAATACCTCCAGAAGCCGTTTTCCCACTTCTCTTTCCTTAGAGCGCGCCAATTCCTGTTCCGTATACTCCTGTCGGTTTACATAACATGTCGTCACCGTCATCTCATTTTTCGTCAGCGTCCCCGTTTTATCTGAGCAGACCACGCTGACTGCCCCCAGTGTTTCCACGGACGGAAGACGGCGCACAATCGTGCCAGCCCGCGCCATTTTCGTCACTCCCAGCGCCAGCACAATCGTCACCGTCGTCGGAAGCCCCTCCGGCACGGCAGCTACCGCCAGGGAAATCGCGGTGAGCAGCATTTCCATCACGTCGCGCTTCTGCCAGACGGCGAGGGCAAATAATAAAACGCACAGCCCGATCGTAAGAATACTCAATAGTTTCCCCAGATCCGACAGCCTTTTTTGCAGCGGTGTCTCCTCCTCCGGCGCCTCGCGGATCAGAGAGGCAATCCGCCCTACCTCCGTATTCATGCCGGTGGCGATGACAATTCCCTTTCCCCGCCCTGCCGTCACGTAAGAAGTCATAAATGTCTCATTTTTACGCTCTGCCACCGGAAGCGCACCGGCGGCTAAAAAATGGCTGTTTTTCTCAACCGCCCGCGATTCGCCGGTCAGCGCTGATTCTTCTGCCCGCATTTCAGCTGTCTCGGTAAGACGCAGGTCGGCTGGAACCTGCCGCCCGGCATCGATCACGACCAGATCCCCCGGCACCAGCTCCCGCGCGGCAATCTCCCGCTCTTTTCCTTCCCGGATCACAACCGCCTCCAGCTGCGTCATCCGTTTTAAGGATTCGAGCGCTTTCTCCGCCTTCCCCTCCTGAATCACGCCCACCGTGGCATTTAATACGACAACCGCCAGAATTACCCCCGCATCGCCGTACTCGCCCAAAAGCAGGGAGATCCCGGCTGCCGCAAACAACACAAAAATCAGGGAGTCGCAAAGCTGTGCCCCGATGCGCACAATCAGACTCCGCGGTGGTGCTTCCCGCAGCTCATTTTCCCCATAATGGCGCTGCCGCACCTCCACTTCCGCTGCCGATAAGCCTGTCCGCAAATCGACCGAAAACTCCCTGCACACCTCTTCCACCGTCCGGTTCTCATACATGCGCATTTCCCCCTTTTTCTGTCCCTGTTCTGTACTTTTCACAGACTGCATTTATTCATATGCGGAAAATAGGGGGGATTAGAACTGAATGGTTGGAATAAAGAAATGGAAAGCATAGTCCTGTTTGATGCTCAAATGGCATCGGAACTCTTATTGTTTCGATGCCATTCTATAAATTCTATGATTTAATTTTATCGTTCTGTTTCTGTCACATACCTTACACCTGTGGTTCCGGCTCCTGCGTCTGCGAGGCCGGTTTGCGCTCCATCGGCATATAACCTTCTTTCTTCCGCTGTATCGGCTGTACAGTCACCGTTGCTGCCGTATCCCGGAACGCCGGGAGGCTGCCTGTCTCCATGTAAGCGCGGAACGGAAGTTCGCCCTGCGCCGGATCTCTCACGACCTCATTTTTCTCCACTTCTGGTCGTTCTCCTCTGCGCGGTGGACGGCGCTCAAACCGCTCCCGTCTTCCAGAAGCCGGGCGGTCTTCCCGTTTCTCATTTTCCGGCACCGCGCGGTTTCCGCTACGTCTGTCCGCTGCTCTCTCGGCTCCTGAAACACGAGCTGCCCTCTCTCTCTCTGAGCAAGCTTTCTCTCTGCCCTGCGTGCGCTCGGTATTCCCCTCTGCAGCACGATCCGCTGTACGGTTTCGATAGCTTCTCTCCGATCGTTCCGGTCTGTCACTGCCAGACGGACGTTCTTGTGCGCCGCGCTCCTGTTCCGGCTTTTCGGCTTTTTCCGGTGTTTCCAGACGTGTTCCCCTATTCGGACCACTTACGCCTCTTGGCGCCTGTGTCCGCTCCGAAAGAGGTCGAACCTGCATCTTATTTTTCTTTTCCTTCTCCCGGAAACTTTTAAGTACGATCGCCGCCGAATACTGGTACGCATAGATACAGCTTTTCATCAGTTCCTGCTCTTCCTCCGTCTTGCAGGAACTCAAGAGCATCTCTTCCTCTTCTTTTTCCAGATATGCCTCTCCGTTCGTATCGCGTTCCTTTACCGGCTTGTAGATCCGGTATTTCTTGTAATACGGCGGACATGGAAACTGCTTATTCTTAACCGGTTCCGGTACAATCCGCAGTTTGTAGGTATCGGACATGCGCGCCAGAACATTATGTATTTTCTCACAATTCTCTCTCGTATTTGTCTCCCGCGCCGGGATACAAAGTAAATAATCCATCTATTTTCCCTCACATCTATCAAACGATCCTTTTCAAAATCGTTTTCTTCTCAAATTTTCTACATTTACGCCAATCTTTATTGTATCATGTCAGAGAAAAACGGGCAAGTGAAAAAGAATGTGCCTCACGACAATTTCCTGTTACACAAAAAAAGGCTGCCACACGAATGCCAAACGAACGTTTTCCGTCCGGGGCCTTCTGTTTGTGACAGCCTGTCTTCCTTTATCTAACGCAGCCATATTTACCTGCGTGTTACTGTTCACGCATACGTGTCCAGTAACGGAATTTACCGTGGCTTCGCATTTAAATACGGCAAATTCCTGCTGCCACCACGTTTTCTTACGGCACTTTCGGTTTCAAAAGTGCCTACCCGTGAACAGTAACACCTGCGTTCCTCAGTCTCTTACACCATCCAGTCTTTCAGCACGCCGTGATCGCGCAGCAGCTTTCCAACCACCGTCTTGTCAATCTTCCGGAGAATCGGCTTTTTGAGTGCTTCAAGCGGCATCGGCAGCTTCATTTCCAGCGGCGATCTGCCGTCCATCAGCTTGACCGTGCTGTCCAGAAGCTCGCGGATATCGTAGACACTTCCCCATACCTCCGGTACGCCGCGGTCTACGCCGCACAAGCCATACACCGCTTCCATCGCGGTGCGGACGGAATACTCGGTCGTGAAAATAGTATCACGCGGGGTCTCCGCAAACTGCCCCAGAAATGCCGCATTGACACATCCATCCGGGATAACGTCCGGGCGGTCTCCGGCACGCCGCGGCATAAAGAATGCTGTAATATACGGCATCATCGTCGGCGTACAGTTCGCATGGTTCTCAGCCAGTTCCTCGATCTGATCCTCCGGGATTCCGAGATGGTACAGCCATTCTTCGGTGATCTCCTTGCCCGTGCAGGCGCGCATCGGCTTCTTCACATAATCGCCCGGTACATCCGTAAATAAACTGTATACCCAGACGCAGATCTCGTCCTTATCCTGCGCTTTGAACTGTCCCTGACGGTTGATCGTCCAGCTGAGCAGCCAGCTTGAATCACGGCAGCTCACGATACCGCCTGTTACGACGCGTCCACTTCTCGGATCCCTGCGGCAAATCTTGCGGATCTGGGAAATGATTGTCTCATCCGAAGTCGTGACCGTCGCAGACTCCCAGTTCGTCTTCTGGATATCCGAACAGAATTTCTCCGGATGTCCAAATGCCGGATCCTGCGCAGCAATCTGACGCCACAGACTCCAGCAGCCGCTGGTACGCACTTCCGCACCTTCTACCGGTGCCTGATTCTGGTCGCCGTAGATCGTTCCCTCAGTACAGCTTCCGTTCGTAATAAAGACAAAATCATCCTCAGTCAACGCGATTTCCTTCTTCTCGCCGCCCTTCACGTACTCGATCGCCTTCGCAACCTTTTTCTCACCCTGGATGTCAAACCGCACATTCGTAACCTCGGTGCCAAACTGGATCTGGACGCCTGCCACCTCCAGATATTTCTGCATCGGCAGAATCAGCGACTCATACTGGTTGTAACGCGTAAATTTGAGTGCCGAGAAATCCGGAAGTCCGCCGATGTGGTGGATAAAACGCTGGAAATACCGTTTCATCTCCAATGCACTGTGCCAATTTTCAAACGCAAACATTGTTCTCCAGTACAGCCAGAAATCCGAATCAAACACCTCATTATCAAACACATCCTCAATGGATTTGTCATACAGATCCTCATCCTTCGTGAAGAACAGCTTCATGATCTCCATGCTGCCTTTCTGGCTCAAGCGGAATTTGCCGTCCGTGTGTGCGTCCTCGCCTCGGTTGACCGTCGCACGACAGAGCGAGTAGTTCGGATCGTGTTTATTCAGCCAGTAATATTCATCGAGAACTGATGCCCCCGGCACCTCCAGGGACGGAATGCTGCGGAACAGATCCCACAGGCACTCAAAATGATCCTCCATCTCGCGGCCGCCACGCATCACATATCCACGGGTCGGATCCTGAATACCGTCACATGCACCGCCTGCTACCTCCATCGCCTCCAGAATATGGATATTTTCTCCCGGCATCTGTGCGTCTCTCACAAGAAAACACGCCGCCGCCAGAGAAGCCAATCCACTTCCGACGATATAAGCCGATTTGCCCTCGATTCCCGCCGGTTTCTCCGGGCGCGCAAACGCCTCATAATTTCCCTTCGAATAATAAATTCCCTTGCTGTTTTTCTCCTGGCTGCCGCGTTCCGTATTCCGGTAATCCGAAGCCGACTTAGCCACTTTTCCTGCCTTTTTCCGCTTCGACGCCGCTGCCGCCAGCCCCGCTCCAACTGCCAGTGCCGATACCGCACCCGCTTTCCATGCTTTCTTATTCATGTCCTGATCGCCCCTGCCTTTCTTCAACTTTCAAACCACTTCTTTTTTACATTACCCCGATATCTAGTTTTTAATACTATCTAATAGTAGTTTGATAGTAAAACTTTTTTGGAGAAAAGTCAAGGGCATCATCTTCTGGCACTTCCCGTTTGCCTTTGGTCATTCCATTTTCTTACTACCTTTTGTACTGACTTTTCATGAGCTTTGGCTTTATACTTCTTGGCTTTGAATTGATTGTAAAATGTGAATCCCAAGTATTTTATCTCTATTGGTCTTCCTATTTTACTTTTCTTACGATTTACTTTTAGAAGTAGCTTAGATTCAATATATTTTGTAATTGAGTCCATCACTCTTTGGGCAGTTTTCTAACTTATTACTTCTATGTAATGAATTGTAAAAAAGCTTTCATTTATTATTTTTTTGCCTTGCAAAAATAAAAAGCACGATTAATAAAATAACCGGGAACAATAGCCCAACTCCCATACCTGCACGAATATTGTCTCCTGCACTTTGTGTAACACGTCCAACAATCCCCGGACCTATGCTTCCACCCAGGTCCCCCGCCATAGCAAGCAAAGCAAACATAGCCGTTCCACCTGCCGGAAATCTTTCTGATGAAATACTAATTGTGCCGGGCCACATAATCCCAACAGAAAAGCCACAGATAATACATCCAATCAAACCTGATATCGGATTCAACGATACAGAAGCAAGCAGGTAGCATATCACACATAAAATTCCAGATCCGATCATAAATTTCATCAGATCCATTTTATCACCATATTTTCCGAAAATTATACGACTGATCCCCATTGTAACAGCAAACATGCAGGGACCGGCCAGGTCACCAACTGTCTTTGACAGCCCCAGAGCAGCTTCCGCATAAGCAGATGCCCATTGTGCCATAGCCAGTTCTGATGCACCGGAGCAAATCATCAAACATATGGAAAGCCAGAAAAGAGGTTTTCGAAACAGTTCTTTTATTCCCATTCCTTTCCCCTCATCTACCAAATGCTCGATCGGACAGGTTGCAAAATTATAGATATTTATGGCCGGAACAAGCGCCCATAAGACAGCCAGCCATTTCCAGTTGCCCATGCCAAACACCGCAAAAAACAGTGTAGAGATCACAATCGTTCCCACTGCCCCCCAACAATAAAAAGAGTGAAGCAGACTCATCGTTGCCTCTTTGTTATCAAATGGACACGCCTCCACGATCGGGCTGCAAAGCACTTCAATCAGACCACTTCCGACTGCATATACAATCACACTCAGGATAATTCCAACAAGCGGTTCCGGCAAAAGCTCCGGCAAAAAAGCCAGACCAACCAATCCTGCTGCGGAACATACCTCAGAAGTAACAATACAGATGCGATACCCTATTTTGTCCACAAACTTTGCACAAAACAGGTCTACCAACAACTGTGTAAGGAAAAAGCAGGTAGAAATCAATGCGATTTTTCCAAGTGCAATCTGATAATCATTATGAAATTTCAAAAATAACAATGGGGCAAAATTAGCTGCAATTGCCTGTGTAATAAATCCCATATAACAGGCTATTTTTGTTTTCCGGTAATTTGGCATGGTCATCACTCCTCGTTTTTTATTGAATTATATAACATAATATCTTTATTTTCATTGATTTATTTCCGAAATTTATTGTATAATATCGTAAAGTATGTTTCAAAGAGTGGGGTTTCTATGAATATAAATACAACCTATACCAAAATCATTACAGGTGAAGATTTGATGGAGACAGCTCAGCACGGAAGCACTCTCTATCCTTTCCAGTTTTATTATGAAGATCTGTCCGTTTTTGATTTCAACTGTATCGAATGGCACTGGCATACTGAATTGGAGTTTATTTATATTGAATCCGGAACCGTTACTTTGTGGATTGGAGAAGACCAATTTCATTTAACCGAAGGAAATGGCATATTCATTAATACAAAGGTACTCCATCGCCTTTATTCTCCCTCAAAAGCCCTCATTCCCAATTTTGTATTTATGCCTTCTTTTATTGCCCCTTGCGACAGCCTGATTTATCAGAAATATATTCTGCCGATCATTTCTTCCTCATTGCCATTTCTCGTATTTCATAAAAAAGTATGCTGGCAAGCAAAGGTTTTATCTATCATGCGGCAAATTATTTCTGCACAGGATTCCGTTTTATCCAAAGAACTCCTTACCAGTTCTCTCCTTCAGAATCTCTGGCTGGAAATATTTGAAAACACAGACATTTCATACCAGGAAGAACACAAGGATCATTCAACCGCTTCTCAAGCCCGGTTACAGCTCATGCTGCAATTTATCCATCTAAATTACTCACGGAGTATCTCATTGGATGACATTGCAGAACAGGCAATGGTCAGTAAAAGTACCGCTTTGAATCTGTTTCGAAAATATTTACATATAACGCCGGTTAACTATCTCATTAACTACCGTTTAAAACAGGCCGGTCAGTTGCTTTCAAAAACCGAGAAAAAAGTCAGTCTCATTTCTTCTGAGACAGGATTTCATAACGTTGACTATTTTTGCAGATTATTCAAAAAACGCTACCAATTAACCCCAACGGAATACCGGAAACAGAAAAGCCGCTGATTGGGACGGCGCTGCATTTCCGGCTGCCATCCGCGGGATTCTGGTCAATGCCTCTCACAACGCGGTGAGGAAGATAGGGGTTCAAGTGCGTGTTTGACCACTTTCTCTGTTTCATCCAACGTCCAGTCGTGCATGGTCCCTGCCTTGCCGAAACTCATGCAGCCGACACACAGCTTGGAGATTTGAATATCCGTATTTCCTAAAGTTGTATATTCCATTGCAAAACCTCCTTCAGAGCTATTCCTGTGCCGGAGTTTAAAGACTCATCGAAAGGTTCGCCAGCCACAACATCTGGCATCCACATAATCTCCTCTGCACCAAAAATGTCGATTTCCATATTTATATTTGAGATTCTGATAAGCATTACAGCGGCTTTTAAAAAATCTGTATTGATTTTTCTGCGCGAGGTGTTATAATCGGTATATACCGAAAATAAAAGGAGGAACGCGTCCATGCCAAGACCGTCACGGTGCCGTCGGATTTGTGGCGCACCACAAGTTGATACCTTCTGCCCCAATGGGTGCGAGAATACCGAGCCGATCCTGCTGACGCTGGACGAATACGAGGTCATTCGTCTGGTTGACTTGGAGCAGCAAACCCACGAACAGTGTGCCGCGCAAATGGACATTTCCCGCTCTACCGTGCAGGAGATTTACGAAGTCGCACGGCGCAAGATCGCAGCGTGTCTTGTCCACGGGAAAC
>ULRN01002992.1_pt1 | contig 12285 bp, 8 predicted proteins | sample 1955461 | NCBI WGS metagenome assembly ULRN01 (sample SAMEA4835683, study PRJEB28245) | human gut metagenome | biome: gut microbiome; material: fecal sample | place: Denmark | collected 2008 | reverse complement strand
ATCAGAGGGTCCTTGGTTCAAGTCCAAGAGGAAGAGCGAAAGAGAGAGGGATACTTCATAAGAGTATCCCTTTTTTTATACCCGCAATATATCTCTATGCCCATGATCCATTTGTTGACTACTATCAGTCTAAAAAGTAAAAAGAATTGTATTACCTTTGCATTATGGGAAAGAATAAATTAGCAAAGTTTGACGACATGGCGGGTTATCCCCATGTGTTCCAATATCCGTTTGCGGCCCTTCAAGAGAAAGGATTCGAGCTGAAGGGACACTGGCACGAACGGTTCTTTAAGAATGACAATCCGATCGTACTTGAACTGGGTTGCGGAAAAGGAGAATATACGGTAGGTTTGGGAAAGCTGTTTCCCGACAAGAATTTTATAGGAGTCGATATCAAGGGAGCCCGCATGTGGACTGGAGCGAAAGAATCGTTTGAGGCAGGCATGACGAATGTTGCCTTCCTCCGGACCAGTATCGAACTGATCGCCCATTTCTTCGCAGCCGGAGAGGTAGCCGAAATCTGGCTCACCTTCCCCGATCCGCAGATGAAGAAGGTGAACAAACGCCTCACCTCCACCCGCTTCATGAAAATGTATCGCGAGATACTGGCAGGAGACGGCATCGTACATCTGAAAACAGACAGCAACTTCATGTACACCTACACCTGCGAGATGGTAAAAGCGAACCATTATCCCGTACTGTTCAGCAACGACGACCTGTATCATTCGGGGTTGACGGACGAGATTCTGTCCATCAAAACCTATTATGAACAGCAATGGCTGGATCGTGGGTTGAACATCAAATACATCAAATTTGTTTGTGAAGAACGGGAGGAGCTGGTCGAACCGGACGTAGAAATCGAATACGACCCGTATCGCAGTTTCAACCGCAGCAAACGAAGCGCGTTGGCTTCAGGGAAATAAATTATCAATGGGCAATTGACAATTTCAGAGATACGAATAAGCTATAAATAAATAATAATCATCATAAAAAAGATTATGACACTCTATCCAAAACTAATCATGGACGCGCTGGCCAAGGTGCGTTACCCGGGAACAGGGAAAGACCTTGTGACGATGGGCATGGTTGAAGATAACATTCGGATCGAAGGTAACAAGGTGAGCTTCTCGCTCCTTTTCGAAAAGCCGAACGACCCGTTTATCAAGTCGGTGGTGAAAGCTGCCGAGACGGCCATCCTGACTTATGTAGGCGAGGATGTGGAAATCAAAGGCAACATTACGGTAGATGCCAAACAGGCAGCTCGTCCCGAACCGGACAAACTGCTGCCGGAAGTAAAAAATATCATTGCCGTATCTTCCGGTAAGGGAGGTGTGGGCAAAAGCACGGTAGCCGCCAACCTGGCGGTAGCTTTGGCCCTGCAAGGTTACAAGGTCGGTCTGCTGGACGCCGATATCTTCGGGCCTTCGCAGCCGAAGATGTTCAATGTGGAAGAGGCCCGTCCCTACATGGTAGAAGTGGGAGGTCGTGAACTGATCGAACCGGCTGCCAACTACGGCGTGAAACTACTCTCCATCGGCTTCTTTGTCAACAAGGAAGATGCCGTCCTCTGGCGCGGCGCTATGGCAAGCAACGCCCTGAAACAGTTGATCGGTGACGCAAACTGGGGAGACCTGGACTATTTCCTGATCGACTTGCCACCGGGAACAAGCGATATCCACCTGACCATGGTGCAGACATTGGCCATCACCGGTGCCATCGTCGTCAGCACACCGCAGGAAGTGGCACTGGCGGATGCCCGCAAAGGAATCAGCATGTTTATGGGCGAAAAGATCAATGTGCCGGTATTGGGACTGGTCGAGAACATGTCCTGGTTCACACCTGCCGAGTTGCCGGAAAACAAATACTACCTGTTCGGCAAAGAAGGAGGCAAACGTCTGGCAGAAGAACTGGACATCCCGCTGTTGGGACAAATCCCCATCGTACAAAGCATCTGCGAAGGTGGAGACAACGGGAAGCCGGTCGCCCTCAATCCGGACAGCATCACCGGTCAAGCTTTCCAGAAGCTGGCCGAAAACGTCGTGAAACAGATCGATTACCGTAACGAGCATTTGGATCCGACAAAGCGGGTGGTTGTTACCAAGAAATAAGGATATTTATGAATTATGAATTATGAATTATGATTGACGCATAAATCATAATTCATAATTCATTTTAATTGTCAATTGCTCTCTCTCCCAATCCAACAACTTCTTCTCTATCCGGATAGCTTCCGATTCGAGAAAATCGGCTTTGTTCGACATCCGCCGGACAAACGTTTCATCCTTTATGGATGTCAGATTGATACGGACATTCAGCAAAGCCCCCAACACACAAGTACGAGCCGCCATCATAGCCACACAAGCACCGGTCACGGCATTCCGAACACTTTGTCTTTATTCTGTCAAACGATATAAAGCACGCCATCTTTGATAACCGTGTCCACGATATTCATTCCTACATGGTAAGGGAGGAACTTATAGGAAGGGAACTTCAACAGGATCAAGTCCGCTTTCTTTCCGACATCGATGCTGCCGACCTTCTTCTCCCGCCCCAAGGCTGCCGCTCCATTGATCGTAAGGGCTGTCAAAGCCTCTTCGGGAGTCAACTTCATTTGGATGCAGGCGAGGGCAAACAATAGCGGGATCGAGCAGGAGAAACAACTTTCGGGATTCAAGCCGGAAGCCAACGCCACAGCACAACCGGCGTCTATCATACGCCGCCCCGGAGCATACGGTTTGCCCAGCGAGAAAGTGGTAAGCGGCAATAATGTCGCGATCGTCCCGGAACGAGCCAACCGCTTGATACCGTAATTGGACACGTGCGACAGATGATCGGCACTCACGGCTTTCAGGCGGGCAGCCAACTCAGCACCTCCAAAAGGCACGATCCCATCGGCATGGAGTTTCAGTTTAAAACGCTGGCTGCGGGCTGCTTTCAGCAGACGCTCGCTTTGTTCGATCGAGAAAACGCCTTGTTCGCAAAAAACATCGCAGAAAGTCACGGAACGTTCTGCACGGACATGCGGTAGCATCTCATCTATTATATAGTCGACATACGCATCCGTACGCCCGGTAAATTCCGGAGGAACGACATGAGCCCCCAGGAAGGTAGACACCACATCCAGCGGATGGTCGTCATTAAGCTCTTTCATTACACGAAGCTGGATCAGTTCTGTAGCAAGATCGAGACCGTAGCCGCTCTTTCCCTCGACAGTTGTCACTCCCATGTCCATCATAGTGTCGAGACGATCATATGCATCTTCGAACAGATCATCATAGCTGGTGCTCCGTGTCGCATTCATCGTATTGACGATACCGCCTCCCCGCTCCATGATCGACATATAGCTGTCTCCCCGCATCCGCCAGGAGAACTCCTCTTCCCGGCAACCGCCGAAAACCAAATGCGTATGACTATCCACAAACCCCGGCAGAAGCGCACGCCCGCAAGCATCTATTTCCAGATAATCATCGACATCCACTTGCCGGAGCACCACTTCAGTCGGCCCCACATGCGTAATAATACCGTTCGAAACGGCAACCGCCCCATCCTCGATCACACCGACGTCAGACATGGCCTTCCCCCTCTTCGCTTCAAAGCCGGAACAGGTCACCACCTGCGATGCGTTCCGTATCAATATCTTTTCGTCTTCCATATTCTATTCCTTCATTTTGGCTTCCAACATTGGTTACTCAGACGTACCTTCCATAACATGACTTTTTAAAGTATTCGCTTACAATCTGTAAGTAAATAGCAGGAGTAAGAGGCCTACAAGATAAGCATTCTCTTTCATCTTGCCAACCGGCATAGTATGTTTAGAAGCACAAAAAGGGCCATTCCCCAACAGGAACAGCCCTTTTTTATCTAATTAAAACGTATTCTTATTTACCTGCTTCGGCAGCCGCTTTCTTATTGATCTTTTTCTTCTGCAATTCGTAAGCGATAGGAGTTGCCACGAACAGAGTAGAATATGTACCGATAATGATACCTAACAAGATAGCGAACGTAAAGCTACGGATCGTTGCACCACCTAAGATGAAGATACACAACACAACAACCAATGTCGTTAATGATGTATTGAACGTACGGGACAGAGTCGAGTTCAAAGCATCGTTGATCACCTGATAACGGTCGCGCTTCGGATACAGGCCGATCGTTTCACGGATACGGTCGAATACGACCACGGTATCGTTGATGGAGTAACCGATGATGGTCAGGATAGCCGCGATGAAGGTCTGGTCGACTTCCATAGAGAACGGCAACACCTTCCAGAGCAACGTATAGAACGAAATGATACATAAAGTCGTCACGGCAACGGAAGCGAATGCACCGATAGAGAATGAGATGTCGCGGAAACGGAGCAAGATATAAGCCGCCATACAGATCATAGCGAATATAACGGCAAGGAATGCTGCGTTCTTGATATCGTCAGCCATACTCGGTCCTACTTTCTGCGAGCTCTGGACAAAATCTCCTGTAAACTGATCCAATGTCGTACCGGCCGGAAGCAATGATTTAACACCTTCGAAAATCTTACTTTCGATTTCCTGGTCGATAGCCGGATCGTTATTATCGATCTTATAGTTGGTAGACACGCGGACCTGGTCGGAAGTACCGATCTGGATAACGCTGACAGAACCTTCCAACTGTGTATCCAACAGATTGCGCACTTCGTCCGTCTTTACGTCCTGAGCAAAACGGATCACATAGTTACGTCCACCGGTGAAGTCGATACCGTTGTTCAAACCGATTGTAGACATGGAGATAGCACCTAAAACGATGATAGCCGCCGGAATCAGATAACCGACTTTGCGAGCTCCGAGGAAGTTGATCTTCGGATTCGTCAACAAATCTTTCGTGATAGAAGTCGTAAAGGTTACGTTCTTCAGTTTATCTTTAGCCAACAGCGCTTCGTAGACAATACGAGTCAGGAAGACAGCCGTCAGGAAGGATGCGAACAAACCGATAATCATCGTCGTGGCAAAACCACGGATAGGACCTGTTCCGAAATAGAACAATACGACACCGGTGATGATAGAAGTCAGGTTTGAGTCGAAGATGGCAGAAAACGCGTTGCTGTAACCATCGGCGATAGCCTTGCTCAATGATTTGCCGGCGCGAAGTTCTTCTTTCGTACGTTCGTAGATCAACACGTTGGCATCGACAGCCATACCCAATGTCAGCACCATACCGGCAATACCCGGCAATGTAAGGACTGCCTGGAAAGAGGCAAGGATACCCATTGTGAAGAAGATGTTCAACACCAGAGCGCCGTCGGCGATCAGACCTGGGATAACTCCGTAGAAGGCACACATGTAGATCATCAACAGGATCAAAGCCAACGCAAACGAGATGACACCCGAGTTAATAGCTTCCTGACCCAAAGACGGACCGACAACGTCTTCCTGCACGATATGTACGGAAGCAGCCATCTTACCGGATTTCAATACGTTTGCCAAGTCTTTCGCTTCTTCAGGAGTGAAATGGCCTGTGATCTGAGAACGTCCGCCCGTGATTTCCACCTGTACGTTCGGAGCAGAATAAACCATATCATCGAGCACGATAGCAACCGCTTTACCGATATTTTCTTTTGTCAGACGAGCCCATGCTTTAGCACCTTCCGCGTTCATGGCCATGCTGACCTGCTGTTCTGAGCGGCCTGCCTGCTGAACGAAGTCTGCGTTAGCATCCGTTACGACGTCACCACCCAAAGCAGGCGTTCCGTCGCGGTTCGTCATCTTGATTGCATACAGATAAAAATATTGTTCTTTTTCATCGATGGCCTTTACGCCCCATTTCAAAGAAAGGTTACGCGGCAGGATATCTTTCACCTGCTTCATGTTCAGGTATTCGTTGATCTTGGCGATATCTTTCTTATCGGCAATACCGACAACCGGACCGGAAGCCAACTGTCCTCCATACTGGTTGATCTGCAGGATGGCGAACAACGGGTGTTGTTTTGCAAATTCATCCATGCTCTTGGCAGCCTGCGCTTCAGGTTGGTCTTCACCGAGTTTAGCCAACAAAGAATCTGCCTCGTTAGTTGCTTCGGCAGCAGCATTGTCGGTAACTGTTTCTTCTGCGACTTCGGTAACCGTTGTTTCCGAACCTTCGGCAGCAGTATCGTCCGATTTCAGGATTGTAGCCAGCATATTGTCGGCAGCGACCAACTGCTGGTAGATTTCCGGCAAGTTGTATGTTTCCCAGAATTCGAGGTTGGCACTCCCCTGTAACAATTTACGCACACGTTCCGGTTCTTTCACACCCGGAAGTTCGACCAGGATACGGCCGGCTGTTTCCAGACGCTGGATGTTCGGAGATACCACACCGAAACGGTCGATACGGGTACGCAATACGTTAAATGAATTATCGATAGCACTCTTCAGCTCATTCTTCAACACAGAAACGACCTGTGCATCCGTGCTCTGCGGAGTGATTTTGTCTTTCAATTCGAATGTACTGAAAATAGCGGATAAACGGGCGCCATTATCTAACTTCTTATACTCTTCTGCAAACAGATCAATAAAGTCCTTCTGGCTTGTAGCTTGGTGCGCATAGGCCAAATCCAATGCTTTGTTGAAGTTCTCATCCTGGTTGTTGTTTGAAAGCGAGCGAATTACATCAGCCACATTCAATTCCAGAACGACGTTCATACCGCCCTTCAAGTCAAGTCCTAAACTAATTTCCATTTCACGGCATTGCTTGAGCGTATAACCCAGCCATACCTTTTGAGTAGATAACGAGTCCAAATAAGAACTCTCTTTTACCGGATCTCCACCAGCATACTCAGCGGCTTTACTGTTGTAATGTCTTGTCACGAACGAGAATGACAGATAAAACATACAGACAAGCGTAAGTAACACGGCAAAGACCTTTACAAATCCTTTGTTTTGCATTTGAATCTTATGTTTATGTTATTATTCGTTTTTTCACAGGGTGCAAATATAGGCTTTTTTTCTTTGTCCAACAGTAATTAGATTAATTTATTTGTCACACTCTTAGTTTATTTCAGCCACAAATATATATCTTTGCCCATATAAAAACATAAGTAAAGAATAACCATGAAGCAACTTTTATTATTAGCACTATTTATCCCGACCCTGCTTTGGGCTCAGGACGATTCCAAGTATTTAGCCGGAGCTGTTCCTCTCAAGAATGGTAAAGTCGTATTTGCAAAAGAGATAAATGCACCTTCTTTTTCGAAAGATGAAGTATATGACAGGATGTTGGACTGGGCGAACGGGTTCTTCAGCGAAGACAATAACCGCGTTGCCTACTCCGACAAAGCCCAAGGCGACATCGCCGCCATAGGACAAACCAACTTAGTGTTCCAAAGCACAGCCCTTTCTTTGGACCGTGCAGAAATGAACTACCGCGTCACAATGGAATGCGAAGACGGGAAGTGCATCATGAAAGTGGCAGGTATCCGCTACGAATATAATGTTTCTTACCAGCGCGAGCCGGAAAAATACACCGCCGAAGAATGGATTACCGATAAATATTGTTTGAACAAAAACAAGACAAAACTGAACCGCGGCAACGGCAAGTTCCGCAAAAAAACAATCGATTTCATTGACGAAATGTTCGCCTCCGCCTCTGCCGCTTTAGGCGTACAGGCCGCAGCCAACATCGCTCCGGCAGCATCGGTTGTACCGGCCCGGACTGTGACACCGGCGCCCCAGGTTCCGGCAAAAGAAGGGTATGTGGCTTTTGCCGCCGACAAGATTCCGTCTACCTTATTACAGATATTACCGGAAAGCGACATGCAGGTCGCATCTGCCGGCAAACCGGACACGAAAGAGACTTCTGCCGAATGGAAAGGCACGGGCAATATGTTCGGCAAATCGATCGCCTCGATCGTCATCAGCAAAGACAGTCCTGTCTATAAAGAAATCGGGGACAATGACACATACAGCTTGTCTTTCTTCAAGAAAGGCGAAAACGGAGATCCTTGGCTGGTCATCGACTGCCGCAAACAGGGCGAAACGGCAGAAGGGCAACAGATAACCGTTATCGGTGAAATAATAAATGTATGGATGAAATAATCGGGATAATGATGAAAAAGCTGTTTTTCCTTCTATTAATAATGTTCCCTGTGCTGGCAATGGCACAGGGACACAAAGGGGAAGTCGACGAATGCGCCCCGATGAGAAACGGGAAAGTATGTTATCGCGACACTGTCCATGTGAACGACATGAACCAGGATCAGATATTCGAAGTTATCAGCCGGTGGGCAAAGAAAAACTATGCGAAAGATGTATTCCTGTCGAATGCCAACTCCAAAAAGGCTCAAGGGACTATCAAAGTTTCTTCCAAAGTCGAGATGCTGTTGAATGACACAGATAAGACGATCATCAAATACAAAATGAAGATCAACTGCCATGACAACAGCTACTCGGCGGAAGTCAGCGACATCGTTTATCAATACGACCCTCAGAACAACAAGAAGTTCAAAACGTATCCGGCAGAAAGCGTAATTGCCAATAATGGCAAAAGCAACACGATCGCGTTGATCAAAGACCCGAAGCTGTTCTGCAATGCCACGTTTTTCTTCGTCGAGAACCTGTTTGCCGATATCCTGGACGCAGTGAACGACGCTACAATGTAGACGCTATAATGTAGGAGCCGGATCATCCTTGCCTTTCTCGTCCGGCTTGATGATATTCTTGACGGTTTCTCCGATCGGCAGCTTATCCAATACGCCGAGACTCGGGGCGACCGTCTTCACCAGTTGGTTCAGGAAGTTGCCGGTAGCACCGTTCCCGCCATCGAATACGGTAATATTGCCGAGGTTGATATGCTCGAATGCCTTAACCTGTTCGCCTGCGATTTCTTTCCACTGGTCGACCATCTTGTACTGGATCGCAATCGCCGGATTCGACTCGGCCGCTTCGACCATCGCGCGGAAACCATCGGCTTCGGCCAGCAATGACTTCTTCTTACCGTCGGCTTCGGCTTCCAGCTTCATGCGGATGGCAGTAGCCTCAGCTTCGGCTTGCGCCAACAAAGCTTTTGCACGTGCTTCCGCCTCACGGATCGTCTTTTCGGCAACGGCATCGGCCTGCAGGATAGCTTCCTGTTTGGCTACTTCGGCCGGAACGATCTTTTGAGCTTTCAGCGCCGATTCGACCTTTTTCGCCTTTGCCTCTTCCACCTCCTTTTGGGCGATCTCACGGGCTGCCTGGACAGCGGCTTCCGAACGGGCGGCGGCTTCACCGGCCTTCTTATCGGCATCCGCCTGCGTCACGGCAAGTTCGGAATTAGAAAGCGCGATATCCTTCCCGGCTTCATTTCGCCCGATAGCCGCTTTCTTCTCTGCATCGGCTTTCTTGATTTCCATATCAGAGTTCAGTTCGGCAATGCGGCTTTCCTTTTCCGTATTGGCTTTCTCGACATTGATGTTCTTCTCGGCTTCCGCTTTTGCCACCTGCGATTCCTTTTCGGCATTGGCTATGGCGACCTGCGAGATACGATCCTTATCAGCATTGGCAACCGAAATTTCCTGCTGCTTCTTGGTTTCGGCAATAGCGATATCCTGGTCCTTGCGGGTTTCGGCGACCTTTGTCTCACGTTCCTTGATCTGGTTGGCTATTTTGATGGCGCCCAGCTTCTCCTGTTCTTCGATGTTGGCTTGCGCCTCGTTCAGGGCCTTACTTTCTGCTTCTTTACCGAGGTTGACGATGTAGTTGGCTGCGTCGCGAATATCACTGATATTGATATTCATCAGATAGAGACCGAATTTACGGAGTTCCGTATCGATATTGTCGCGCACCTTGGACAAGAATTTATCACGGTCGGAGTTCAGTTCCTCGATCGTCATATCGGCAATCACCAGACGCATCTGCCCGTAAACGACATCCGTAATCAGATTTTGCTTGTCTTCATACTGCAGTCCGAGCAGACGTTCGGCTGCATTCTGCATCACTTCGGGATCGGTGCTGATGGCAACCGTAATGGTCGTCGGCACATCCACACGGATATTCTGGGCCGACAAGGCTCCGGTCAGCTTACAATCGATCTGCAAAGGTTTCATGGAGAGAAATTCATATCCTTGAATGATCGGCCATACGAAAGCTGCGCCGCCATGATAAAGTTTGGCCGACTTCTCACCTGAAGTCTTGCCATAAACAACCAACACCTCATCACTCTTACATTTCCGGTAGCGCGAAAGGATGCCGATAAACGAAATGATGACCACCACAACCAGTATAGCGACCATGATTAACATTTCCTGTGTCATAATTTTAATAGATTTGTTATTATTGAATATACATAATTCCCGATTCAAACTTAACGATCACAGCCCTGTCGCCGGTCCGGTATTTCCGACCCTCAAGCGAACGGACATCCATCTCGCGCAAGGCTCCGTTGACAGCAATCTGCACGACATAGCGATCCCCGTTTTGCGTATAGATCGTGCACTCACGCCCCAACAATGCCTCTGGTTTCTCCGGCCTGTTCTCATTCTGCAATTGCCAGGCTTTCTTATACAAGAACCAAAGGACAAGCACGAAGACAAGTCCGACCAGAATGCCGACCACATAAGACGAGATATCCGTTCCCTGCGAGATATACATATACCACCCCATACCGATGCAAAAGTGTGTCAACCCCTTAAAAGAGATTACACTGCCGAGATCAGTATCCATATCGACATCCGTATCAATATCTCCAAAAAAGATGGAAACAATAAACTGAACCAGAAAAATCGCTGTGGCAACAATGGCCACTGTAAGGAAAATTGTGCTTGTCATGATCGCCCGAATTTAAATCAAATATACACTATTTTTTGTTCACATTGTAATTATTCTTCAAATTGTTATGAAAAAAGTTTTTTCAATTCATTTTTCCATTTCATTCTTGAAATCAACATAATTCTAAAAAAGTACTTCTCACTTAAACATACACAGGATATATCCCCCTTATTGTAAAAATCAATGAAAAAGCGATTGGTTCAAATCGAAACTACTACCGCATCTAATTCGGTTTTATACCCCATATTATTCAAATTACACGCAAGAGTAATATTTTTTAAGAAACTTCATTTTTGATATATCACTAATAATCACACGTTTGATCAATATCTCCATTTCGGGAGGGGATATTGTCAAACTGTAGTTTCGTACCCTTGCATCTGTTCCTCTTTTCAGGTTATAATAATCATGCAGGTTAAAGAAAGTCTGTGACTATAATAACTTTATTAGTAATAATATTGTTAGTAATAATATTATTCCATATATTTACACCTAAATAACATTTGAAGATTATGGAGAATAAGCCTTTTATATTCGGTGTTGCTACATCAGGCGATAATTTTACCGACCGGGAGAAAGAAACGGAGCGTCTATTGCTGAATTTTCAACATGGTGTGAATACCGTACTGATTTCACCCCGTCGTTGGGGTAAGACTTCGCTGGTGCAGAAAGTATCTCGTTTGGCTCAATCCGATAAACTAAAAATCGTGTATCTTGATATTTTCTCGTGTCGCAGTGATAAGGATTTCTACAATGTATTTGCCGCTGCAGTTCTCAAACAAACATCTTCGAAACTGGATGAGTGGTTGGAAAATACCAAACTATTCCTTTCTCGTATCAGCCCGAAAATCTCAATAGGTACAGATCCGATGACGGATTTCTCCATTTCACTTGAGATGAATCCCAAGAGTAACGATGTTGATGAGATTTTGCAGCTTCCGGAAAAAATAGCACAGAAGAAAGGCTGTAATATCGTTGTGTGTATCGACGAGTTTCAGCAGATTGCCGAGTTCAAGGATTCCAAGACGTTCCAAAAACGACTGCGCACTGTGTGGCAACTACAAAAGTCTGTATCTTATTGCCTGTTCGGCAGCAAGAAACATTTGATGAATGAATTGTTCGAAAAAAAGAGTCTGCCGTTCTATAAATTCGGTGATGCTATTTATCTACCGAAAATCGGAACTTCGGATTGGGTAGATTATATATGCGGTCGTTTTGAAGCTACGGGCAAGCAGATATCAAGAGAGTTGGCCGAAAAAATATGTCAAATAGTGGATAACCACTCGTCTTATGTTCAGCAGTTAGCATGGTTGGTATGGATACACACGGACGAAACTGCTACCGAACAGGATTTTGAGGCGGCATATCAAGATATTATCGACCAGAATACCCCATTGTTCGAGAAGCAGACCGAAAGCCTCACTACCTATCAGATGAATTTTCTGCGAGCCGTCATAGACGGGGTTCATAGTGAATTTACGACACAAGAAGTTTTACAAAAATACCAGCTCGGTTCGTCTGCAAATGTAAGTAT
>ULRN01053905.1_pt1 | contig 12394 bp, 9 predicted proteins | sample 1955461 | NCBI WGS metagenome assembly ULRN01 (sample SAMEA4835683, study PRJEB28245) | human gut metagenome | biome: gut microbiome; material: fecal sample | place: Denmark | collected 2008 | reverse complement strand
GCGGCTTGGGCAGCCGCTTTGGCTTCTTCCTCTTCCTTATGCTTGGCATTGAGCAGACGATCAGCTTCAGCTGCAATGCGGGTACGAGCCGTCACAACAATTTTAATGAGCCAAAAAACGGCAAATGCAAGGAGCAGAAACTGCACGATGGCCGTTAGAAATGCGCCGTAGCCAAAAACCGTTGCGCCGGCCTTGACGAGGCCTTCATAAGTCTGCGGACCGGTGTAATTCGGGGCATCCTTGAGCACCACAAACAAATTCGTAAAATCCGGACGACCAACGAGCACGCCGAGGATGGGATTGATGATGTCCTTTACGAGGCTGTCGACGATCTTTGAGAACGCAGCGCCGATGATCACGGCCACAGCAAGGTCTAGAACGTTGCCTTTAGAAATAAAGGCTTGAAATTCTTGAAAGAATTTACGCATCTCTTGTTTTCCTTTGTTTGTGTGATGAATACTCTTTTTTGGACTAAATCAAACCTATCCTATAGGTTATAGAGCGGCACTCGGAGGCGTGCCTTTGAGGCGCTTCCTTCGAAATGCCGGTACGCCGCCAGCGGGCTTGCTGTTCCGGGCGGCAGGCAAACTGCCTGCCGGCATGCCGTCGAGCGCTTTCTGAATATTCTGCGACAACATTGCTTTTTCTGCCTGAGCCGAGCGAAAGGACTCGCGAACTTTCTGTGCCGTCCGCCGAGCTGTCGCGGGATCGATACGTTTGTTGACAATGAGGTCCGCGACGACCCGCTCCGCAAGACTGAAGTCATGAACGGCGTAGACGGAGAATGCCCAGGCAAGCCCCATGGAACCGTAATAGCTCTGAGCGGCGCAGGTCAGCACTTCGGGTGCTGAGGACAACTGAACGGCCCGCTTAAGCGGTCGTGACCCGGCCGGCGCCATGTGCGCGAGCATAAGCACCAACGCAAGCCGTATGCGCCAGAGATTCCTCGACTTGATGAGCGCATCCAAAAAGGCAAAGGCTGACGCTTCATTCTGCGGAAGTGTGAAATCCTTGACCGCTTCGCCCAGAAGGTCGCACGAAGCCCAGTTGTCTGCGCATTGAGCAAGCTTGTCGAGCCACTCCAGGCGTTTTGCAAAGGGAATGCCCTCTACCTGACTGGCAGCGAGCATTACCGTCCACAAAACTTCCTGCACATATCCCCTGCCCTGCGTACGTCGGCACTGCGCATCGCTCAGAAATGCCGCAAGCAATGACTCCACATTTTCCGCGCCCGAACGGCAAAGACGTTTCGCAGCGCTGCGGTATGCCGAAGCACGACAGCCGATTCGACCGGCAACACCCGGCATCATGACGCCGATGGTGTCGTACTGCTGCGGGATGGCGGCATGGAGGAGCTCCAAATGGAGCGCATCGAGCTGACTCACGTTAGAGGAAGCGTTCATGGGCAGTTTTCGAACCTAAAAAAGAAAGGAACACCGAAGATTAGCGCAGAAGTCACGCGTGATTACCCATCGTTTTGTGCTCAGCGTGCTCGGAGGTTATTTCGCCTGATGCAGACTCGGCCATACCTTCTCCTTGTTAGCACCCATTACATTGAGTCACATTCCGCGGGTAGAATTCGCCCACAATCGCCGCGCCGCCGCTGCTGCCATTCGTCAACACTTGGCGAACCTCGCCGCGTCCAGCGTAAAACAGACTGAAATACTTCAAGAGGACGCCAATGAGCGATACCCCCAAAAAACCAGCTGCCGATCAAAGTGCAGAAGCGGAACTTTCAAAGGCTCCCGGCATCGGCGGCTATATTTCCTTCATCGTCGCCATCCTTTTTTTCTCGGGACTGCTGATCACCGACAAATGGTGGGGCATTTTTGACTACACCATCCTCAACGGCAGCTTCGGCAACGTTGTGGCGAATGTGACGGATAAGGGCGGCGAGCTTTCGACCACCTTCTCCAACTTCCGCGGCAAGGGCGGCTCCGGCGCGATTGACGGCTTCGTCTTCGCACTGACATTGGTTCCCTCAATCATGCTCGCTACGGCCATGATTGCCGTTTTTGAATACTACGGCGCCATCCGTGCCGCCACCCGCGTGCTTAACCCGATCCTGCGCCCGCTGATGGGACTGCCGGGCTCGACCTCGCTCGCTATCGTTGCTTCACTGCAGTCGACAGACGCCGGCGCAGCACTCACCCGCGCACTTAAGGACCGCGGAGAACTGACTGAAGATGAGGTTTCTATCTTCGCAACGTTCCAGATGACCGCCGACGCAGCATTAGGCAACTTCCTTGCCACCGGCGTAGTGTTCTTTACGCTGAAGAACGCTGCCGGCGACCTCGTCGTGCCGACGACGATCGGCGTCTGCCTCGGCATCATCCTGCTCGGCAAAGTCTTCGCAGCGAATGTTATGCGTCTGCTCTGTCTGCGCAGAAGAAAGCCGTCGGCCGCGGCATAAACGCAACGAATAACGCTTTCCCCCAAACGCCTTTGCACACCAGTGCAGAGGCGTTTTCATATGGATGGTGCGATGCTTCATGTTCGCCGACAGCACTCCTTAATGAGCCCGCACGACAGCATTCGTTAAAATTAAAAAATTGATGCTACGTGGAACTTCTTTTATGCGCAGCTGGTCCTACCACCTCCTAGCCCTTTTTGTTGTCCTCTGCTGGGGCATGACGCTCGTGAGCAGCAAGGTGCTTCTCAATTTCGGCCTGCAGACGCTGGCATTGGAACACGGAGTCGTTTCGACAACAGCCAGTCTTATCGCCATGGGGCCGCTTCTGAGCGGCCTCTTGGCCATGGCTGCGCTGCGCACCTGGAAACTTCACTGGATGACCTTTCTGGGGATCTGCACGGCAGCAACCGGTACGTTTCTGCTTTACTTTGACAACGCCGTTCTGCAGGACCTGCCGCGGCTTGGGTTTTATCTCGGCCTTGCCGCAGCCGCTGCCTACGCCGTGTATTCACTGGTCCTACGAGCGCTTGCTGATCTGCCCGCCCTTTTCGTCATGCGCAAGTCCACGGGCTACGGCATCCTGGGGGCGCTGCCTTTTTACCTGAATGAACAGCCTACCGACGCAGCCATTCTCTTTGAAGTGCCTGCTGCCGGCGCAAACCTCGTCTTTCTGGCACTTGCGGCAACGGTCATCGGATACACACTCTGGCATAAAGCTGAGCAGGAGATCGGCGCATCGGGCACGCGTTGGTACACCTATCTCAGCCCAGCTGTCGGCATTATCGGCGGCCTCTGGTTCCTCAATGAAGAGATGAGCTACATCGGCGTCATGGGCGTAGGCATGATTCTCTGCGGCGTCGTCTGCGCGCAGACAGGCCTCGTTCGAGTCGCTGCCGAAATGGCTAAACGCTGGTAGCAAATGAACTCGTTTCACGCATTCCAGCACACATTTCTGAGCTGAAACCACTTCAAAATGCATCTCAAAACGCCGGTACTGCCGGCGTTTTGCTTTTGTACATCCCGTGGAACCTATTCAACTTACCCATGTCCGAGTCAGTTCATCGCATCAACGGAAGAGGACTACCCATATACGGGAGGCGCGAATTGGGATTGAGACATACAATTTCACGCCTGCAAACAAAACTCGTCTGAGAGTGAAAAACGAATGGCCTGAAGCGATGAAGCCGGTTTATGCAGAGTTAGCTCAAAGAGGATTATTTGGTAAGTACGCTATTTTTAACGTCTCCAATTTGAATGGATATCTGAGCACATCGATGAATTGATATTCAGTAAGCTTATTTCATTCAATACTCTCTCAGCAGACCACTTAACTTGGCCACCATCTATTCCATCATTTCCATTCAATTCAAATCAGCACCCCTATATAATCAACGACAATCAATACAGAGGATACTCTCTGAACAAGCCCCTCTCATCGACCCTAATACCGCATATCGGACTCATTGCTGCATAACGATCTATTCAAGATAATTTTTTCATCCGCAGCAGCTGCAACACCATATGACTTATGACGATTAACAATTACTCGACAGCATATTCGTCTTATTTCATTCATCAATATTGCCAATACATGCCTTATGGCTTTATCTGATCGTTCTAAGATCAATAAACTTATATGCTCATCTATCTCATTGAATTGATGGATGTTGAGAGACGCTCTATCTGTGAGCAGATCCACCCATTGAAGACATCATCAGCGCAGGGCAGGCGACAGACCATTTATCCATAGACAGTCCCAAACCAAATCGGCTGCTCCGTACTCAAAACCAACTCATCTGGCGCTCAGGCTTACCATGCGAGCAGGGAGCAACGGTTGTACAGAAAATTTTAATACACATTAAAATGCGTGTTAATCAATTTAACACTAAGCAAAATTTATATAAATCCAATAATTACCCGGGATCAAGGCATCTGTTGACAACCAAAAAACACGTTCTAAACATACTTTTGCTCATTGCTGAGCGATATTTTTTAGTTTATGTTAGTTCGCATAGTCCTGCGTGTTATAATTTTCAACATCGCTTATAGGAGATGTTATGCGTCCTTCCATAGCCGTCGAAGAGTCCGTCATTCAACTCGGCTCCAATCTCCGGTCTGCCCGGCTCCGCCGCCGGCTTCCTCAGTCTGTCGTTGCTGACCGAGCGGGCATATCACTCAATACCCTTTCCAAAATTGAAAATGGAGACTGCGGTGTCTCTATTGGAAACATTGCGTCCGTGCTCAATGCGCTTGGCTTGTCCCCTCTTCTATCCGGCCTGGCTGCAGCGCAAGAGGACTCTGCAGGATTAATGCTGGAAGAAAGGAATCTGCCTCAGCGAGTGCGTTCAAAAAAGAAATCTGCCGGGCTGTGACTTGAGTCAGCTGCGTCTCTCATTCAATTGACTTATATTGAAGTGCATTCATTTCACTATTAATGAATGTCATTTCCATTAAACGCATTGGCCAATAACAAACCAGCGCTCCTCTCTATTCAAATCATCATTGACGCAACTCATTTAAACCAATCATCTGCATCCTATGTCCAAATGCTCATTTAGAAAATGGCTGATTCATTCCGATGCCATTCAGGATGAACCATTGATCGGGGAGCTTTACTTCCCGACACTGCCCTCTGAGATTGCCGTAGAGAGGACATCTGAAGAAAGCCATTCCAATGGCGAATCGATGACGGCAATGAATGAGCGGCAGAAAAAATCCCTGAACCGTCTGACAGCTGCGGAGATGAAATGGAGTGCACGAGCTATGGCGTCGCTTCAGGACAGCATTCGCTTTCGATATTCAAAAGCGTGGCTCGACAACGGTTTTCCGATTGGTGCAGATCTGCCTTTGCAGGAAGGCTTGATGAAGCCCTTGAATGCAGCACGACTGTTTGGATTTCTCGCAGATCGTGCGCTTGACGGGACTTCCGCCCTTTGGTTTGAGCAAGCTTCTGCAATGGGATCTCAGGGGACGGCAGTGCCGGCTGATGCATCCTCAATCGAGCGGCAGTCCATTTTGCTGCCCCACTGCGAAGCCCACGCCGGCGGCATTCGCATACGCAGCACAGAGGGAGAAGCGGCCGGAAGCACTCTGCCGATTCCGATGGAGTCCAATGCTGCGGCAGGCATTCCTTTAGCCATTCAGAATGCTGAACGCGGCCGCACCGATTTGCGGTCGCTTTTGGCCATTGCAGCTGCCACGACCTTGCCTGGGCGGCATTCTCCGCGCGTTGTAGTCTCTGGGCGAGATGAAGAGGTCATGACGCTCAGTCGGCTCGATGACCTCTGCAGCATCCCTGTTTGGCGCGAAATTTACATGCGTTTGGCGCGTGAGAGCGGGATTGAAACCGCTCAAACGCGTTTAAAAGACGTCCGCGGAAGCACTGCACTCCTCACGAGCCGCATTGACAGAGCAGCGGGGAAGCCGCTCTTCACGCTTTCAGCGCGAACACTGACTGCCGGCCGAATGGGTTCCTATCTAGGCATCGCCGACATCTTGAACAGCGACGGCGCCTCCCCTGCGGAGGATCTGCCCAAAGTTTGGCGGCGAATGGCCTTTGCGCTGCTTACCGGCGCAGCTGACGCCCCCGAGCGGTGGCTTTTTGTGCGGGAAGAATTCGGCTGGCGGCTGGCTCCGGCCCACGGATGGCGTCCGAATACGGGAGCCGCACGGCCAATGACTGCTGACGGGCGGCGGCCGATTGCCGCAGCCGAAGATCTGGTTCGGCTGGCGCCCTACTTTGCTATGAAAACCGCTGACGCCAAGAAAGTCCTGCTCGCCATCCGCCGTGCGACGGCGGACTGGGAGGACCTGGCTTTTTCGGCGGGGGCCGGCGCTCAGGAGGTGCGTGAGCTCGAACCCTGCTTCACCACCTACTGATGCTTGACGGCTGCTTGAGCGAAGCGGATAAAGGACGAATCCGCTTCGCGCCGTGCTGAACTCACTCAGTAATCACGCGGCTTTTCACGGAAATCGAGCTCCATGTCATACCACACCGCTCCGCCGTGCACAGACTTGGAAACGCCGCAGTTGACGTAGCCAAAGCCCTCATAAAAGGGAATGAGCTTTTCCTTGCAGGTGAGAATCAGTCCGTCGCGTCCTTCCTGACGCGCTTTTTCAATGAAAGCACGCATCAGGGTTGAAGCGCAGCCCTGATGGCGCTTCGAAGGGATCACTGCAAGCCCGAAAACCGACTGCCACCGGCCGTTGGGCACATGCAGACTGGCATTTTCAAACATATCGTCGGAAATCGTACGGTTGTTGGTAATCATGCCGTCAATCAGGCCGACAGGTTCCCCGTCCTCAAAAAGGATCAGGAAGCAGTCGGGAAAGACCGCCAGACGCTTTTCAAAGCTTTCGCGAGTAGCCATTTCGGCCTCCGGGAAGCTCTGCGCCTCAATGCTCGCAAGGATGTCCACGTCCTTAGGCGTGGCGGCACGGAGAGTAAACAAGGCAGCACCTCATGAATACGTGAATGTTCCGACAGGCAGCACAGCAGCGGCGTGACGTGCGGCCCAAATCGCGCATTTTAACTGATTCGGTCTGATTGTCCGTTGTATTCAGATCATGACGCGGATCACACAAACTTCACCGGTTCGACATCAAGTCTTCATCGACGTGTCAACGGAGCGTCATGACAACTCTTGAAAATGCACGTCGTTGGAGGTCGATCCCTGAGCAGCTTGCGCAGCAAGCGCCCGAACCTCTGAAATCCAAGAACGCAGAATATTTTGGAGAACTCCATGCAGCGTCGTCTTTTCTTCCGCAATGCGGCCGGCCTATTCCTCGCTCCTGCCGCCATGCAGTTTGCCGGCACGGCCTCTGCCGCTACGCCGGCTGTCAGCCCGATCGAGCTGCCGCCCGCGGAAGACATCATTTCCTCCTTCGGCTGGGTAACGGACATCCACTACACCACCGCACCCACCCATACGATCCCGGCGGAAGACTCCATCCGCGTTTATTCGCACTCCCTTGCCAAACTCCATCAGGCCATTGACGTCTTCAATACGCGCAAGCTTGATTTCGCCATTGAACTCGGCGACTTTAAGGACTGCACGAAGACGGTTGACCGCGAACTGACCATCGGCTTCCTGCAGACGGTCGAATCGGCCTTCCGCCGTTATCAGGGCGACCGCTACCACGTCATGGGCAACCATGACTTCGACCAGATTTCACTCGGCGACTATCTCGCCAACACGAACAATGCGGGCGATGCCGACGGCAAGACCTACTATGCCTTCGTGAAGAACGGCGTGAAGTACATCGTCCTCGACGCCTGCTTCAACAACGATGAAGGCGAGCACTATTCGCTCGGCAAGCTCGACTGGCAGGTAGCCATCGTTCCGAAGATGGAAATGGAATGGTTCCGCAAAGAACTTGCAACCGGCAAGGAACCTGTCGTCGTCTTCTGCCACCAGCTCGTCAACACCTGGGACGAAAAGACGCAGAACATCCCCCACGCCTTCTTCGTGCAGAACGCCGCAGAAGTCGTCGATGCCATGGAAAAGAGCGGCCGCGTTCTGGCCTTTATCTGCGGCCACTTCCATAAGGGCGCCTACTCTGAACACAACGGCATCCACTACATCGTCAATCAGGGGCTTGTTGAACGCCCTCTCCCGCACAACGTTGCCGGCATGGTGCATATCGACAAGAACCACAACCTCTACGTTGAAGGTCTCTGGAACGAACGTTCCCACGTCTGCAAGAAGGCCTAAAACCCGCTTCGGGAAACGTTTCCAGCCAAACGCTCCCTTTGCGGCATCGGACTCTGCCGCGGGATGCGCCGAAGTTTTTGCGAACGGTCTTCGGCGCGCCCGCGGCGGTCCCGCAGCCGCACCCCTTTATTCGCCTCTATGTTCCTCTGAAGGCGCTTTCAGCCCGCTCTCGCCCGCTTTCTAAATGGGCCGAAGCGGGTTTTCTTTTTTTCGAGGACACCATAGGCGGATGCCGCTTTGGACATCCTGAAGAACAGAGTTCGGCCGCTAGAATAGAAGCAACAACTTCTTAGAAGACTTCCGCTATGAAGCCGCTGCGTCTATTCTCCACTCTCGCCCTGTCGGCCGTGATTGCGCTCTGCGCCGCCACAGCTTGGAAGCTACGTACTGCTGAAAATGCCGCGTCGGCCAATCGTGCCTGGGGCAATGTGGAAACACGGCAGACGTCGCTCGCCTTTGAAGCCTCCGGACGCATTGCGGCACTCCATAAAGAAGAAGGTGAATCCGTAGAAGCCGGCGAACTTTTAGGACAGCTCGATGATGAAGCGCTCCGAATCAGCCGGCGGCAGGCCGCTGCTGAACTCAAGCGCCTTCAAGCGCAGGCAGCGCTCGCGCATGAGGGCACTCGTGAGGAAGATATTGACGCAGCTCGCGCCAATGAAGCAGCAGCACGCGCTCAGCTCGAATACGCTTCGGCCACGCTTAAACGGCAGCAGGATCTGGTTCCCGTTGGCGCAGCCAGCCGCCAGATGCTCGACGATGCCCGGCGTGCCGAACATGCCGCACGCGAATCTCTGACTGCCGCAGCAGCCCAGCGCGCGGCAGCTGAAAAAGGACCGCGCGCGCAGGAAATTGCCGCTGCCGATGCCGCGGCAGAAGCCGCAGCTGCGTCGCTCGCAGCCCTTGACTACCAAATCCATCGGGGAGCGGTCCTCACGGCACCTTCAGCCGGCATCATTCGAGCCCGTCTTGCGGAACCCGGCGACATGGCCAGTCCCTCGCGAACCATCTACCAGCTTTCCGTTGCTGACCCCAAATGGATCCGCGCTTATCTCACTGAACGTCAGCTCGGCCTCGTGAAGGAAGGGACTTTGGCAACCGTTTTTACCGATACGGTTGGTCCCGTTGACGGCACCGTCGCCTTTGTCTCTGATACAGCCGAATTCACGCCGAAAACGGTGCAGACCGAGGACCTGCGCGCCAGTCTCGTCTATGAAGTGCGCATCACCGTACGAGATCCGGAGAACCGGCTTCGGCTCGGGCAGCCCGTGACCGTTGAGTTTGCGCAGCCGCGGAGTTCGCCGCATGACTGAGGCGCTGCCGCTCGTTGTCCGAGGGCTCGTTAAGACCTTCCCGGGCCCTGACGGCACGCCCTTTGCTGCCGTCGATCATCTCGATCTGGAATTGCCTGCGGAAGGTGAACTCGCTGCGGTTGTGGGTCCGGACGGCGCCGGGAAAACCACGCTCCTGCGGCTCTTGGCCGGCATACTGAGCCCGGATGCCGGCAGCATCAGCCTCTTTGGCCTCACTCCCGATACAGAAGACGAGCGCTTTACGCATACCGTCGGGTTTATGCCCCAAAAAACCGGACTCTATGAAGAACTCACCGTATTCGAGAACTTTTCCCTCTTCGGCCGGCTTCGCGGCCTTGCCGCTCACGAACTCCAATCCAAGTTTCAAGAGCTGATGACGCTCTCGGGCCTTGTCGGCTTTGAGAATCGGCTCGCAGGCAAGCTTTCGGGCGGCATGAAGCAAAAACTAGGCCTCGCCTGCGCACTTCTTGGAGAACCGAAGCTCCTGATTCTCGATGAACCTACGGTGGGCGTTGATCCGCTCTCACGCCGAGAACTCGGCCGCATTCTCGATGCCATGCGGCTGCGCTCGCAAATGACCGTAGTGATGTCAACGGCGTACCTGGATGAAGCCGAAACCGCTGACCGCGTCATCGTGCTCTCACGCGGCCGCATTGCCGCTCAAGGAAAGCCCCAGGCGCTTTGCGCTCCCCTGACGGGCCGAACATTCCGCGCTGAAGCGGTTGAAGCCGAGCACTCCTCAACGCTCGCCCGAACCCTGATGGAAGCAGCTGCACTCCCGCCCGGTCTGGCGCTTATCATTGACGCCGTGCCGCGGGGACGTTTCATTGACCTTTTGGCAGCCGCTCAGAGCGGCGCCAATGCATTATCACTTCGATTACGGCAGTCACTTCACTCGGGACCGTTGCCGGCCTTCCATTTGGCTCAGCGCCCGCCAACACTCGAAGATCTCCTCGCGGACCAAGGTTATCTGTCGTCTGATGCCGCTTCGGGCTCATCAGCATCCAAACTCAAGCATCTCCCGACGGCTGACGCCCAAAGCGAAAACCTCTATGCCCCGGCAGCACTTTTCCCCGGGGAATATGCAGTGGAGGCGATTGACCTCTCTCGGCGCTTTGGCAGCTTCACTGCCGTTGCCGACAGCACTTTTCAAGTGCGGCGCGGCGAAATCTTTGGGCTCCTTGGTCCCAACGGCGCCGGGAAAACGACGACCTTCCGCATGCTCTGCGGTCTGCTTGCGCCCACCACCGGCGACATTCGCGCAGCCGGCGCAGATCTGCGCCGCGCCAAATCCGCCGCCCGCGCCAGAGTCGGCTATGTTGCGCAGAAGTTTTCACTTTATGAACGGCTGACGGCACGGCAAAACCTCGAATATTTCGGCGAAGCCTATGGCGTCGCCGGTCAAAACCTTGCCCGCCGCATCGATGCATTAGCCGCCGAGCTCGGGCTTTCAGACGACCTTGAACGGCGCACAGCAGTGCTTCCCCTGGGTGCCAAGCGGGAGCTCGCTTTTGCCTGCGCGCTGATCCACCGGCCTGCCGTGCTTTTTCTCGATGAAGCCACGTCCGGAGCGGATCTCACTGCCAGACGCGCCTTCTGGCGGCGCATCGTCAGACTCTCCCAAGCCGGCACTACCATCGTCGTTACGACGCACTTCATGGAAGAAGCAGAGTACTGCGACCGAATTCTGATTCAAGACAATGGCCGTATATTGGCCTCCGGAACGCCATTAGAAGTCCGAACCCGCGCGAATGCCGAAAGTATCGATGAAGCTTTCCGGCAAATCGTGCTCAATGCTCGGCGCGCCGAAGCCGAAGACAAGCGCGCCAAGTCGTCGGAGGCCGCACGATGAACAGAGAACGCGGCAGACCTCAGCTCCGCTTTGGTGAGCAGCTTCTCATTTTGCTCGAGAAAGAATGGCTGCAGATGGTTCGCGATCCTGCCGTGATCTTCATGGGTGCGCTGCTGCCTGTCGTCCTCATTGTCCTCTTCGGCTGGGGGCTTTCGATGGATCTGCTCAAAGTGCCTGCAGTCTTCACGGCGGGCGAATCAACCGCCTTGACGGCAGAGGTTCGCGCCGCTTTCCGCGGAAGTCCCTACTTTGAACTCACTGAAGTGCCGTCGCGGCACGACGCCGAAAGGCTCTTTGCGGCCAGACGCACGGAAGTCATCATTGATTTGCCGCCCGGGTTCACGCGCGACGCCGCGATGGGCCGCGCTCAGATAGGACTTACCGTTCACGGCGTTGATGCGAGCGCAGCCTCGATCATCCGCACCTATGCCGCAGCTGTCGTCGCCGGACTCTCGCAGAAGATTGCGCTTCGTGAAGACTTTGCGCTGCTGGGAAGCTCTGCGGGCCCGCAGGCTCAGACGTCAGGAGCCGCAGCGCTTCTCTCCCGCACATGGTTCAACGAGGCCAACACCTCCGCCTGGTATCTGGTTCCGGGACTTTCCATCGTGGTGCTGACCCTCTCGGCAAGCTTTCTCGGGGCCATCATCATCGCTCGGGAGTGGGAACGCGGAACGCTTGAAATGCTCTCGGTAACGCCGGCGAGCCCAGGCGCCATTCTGGCGGCCAAGTTTCTCGTCAACTTTCTTTTGACGGCCGTGGGCGCCATGCTGGCATTTTTCGCAGCCGTATTCGTTTTTGAAGTCCCAGTGCGCGGCAGCCTCTGGCTGCTCGCGGCCACGATACTGCTTTATTCCGCCTGGGCCATTGCCTTTGGGCTGCTCCTCTCAGCCGTCTTCAAAAGTCAGTTTACGGCGATTCAGTTTGCCGTCATCGGCAGCTACCTGCCCTCCCTCATGCTCTCGGGATACCTCTTTGACTTGAGGAGTGTTCCTTGGTTCATCTCTGCCGTCGGCAGACTGATGCCGCCCACCTACGCCATTGAATCCGTGAAGATTCTCTATCTCTCAGGGGAGCCCGAGCGAATCGTGCTGGCCAACCTGGC
>ULRN01000554.1_pt1 | contig 12398 bp, 8 predicted proteins | sample 1955461 | NCBI WGS metagenome assembly ULRN01 (sample SAMEA4835683, study PRJEB28245) | human gut metagenome | biome: gut microbiome; material: fecal sample | place: Denmark | collected 2008 | reverse complement strand
GGGCTTTGTGAGTTTTTGGGTGTTTTGACACACCCTCATTTCGCGTCTTGTGCCTGTCATGCATATTATCCCCGATAATCCAATCGCTCCATTATTTCTTATTCTTAATTAATTTTCTTACCTTTGCACCTCCAAACTATAGTGTATTTATTCAAAGATATATGAGAATATTGTCTGATGCCCAACTGGCACAACTCCTTGATAAAGAAATTTTCCATAAGATATCAGAGGCGGCAGACGCACTTTCGCTCGAATGTTACGTGGTGGGAGGATACGTGCGCGACCTCTTCCTCGAGCGCCCGTCCAACGATATCGACGTGGTCGTGGTGGGAAGCGGAATCAGGGTGGCCGACGAACTGAGGAAGTCGCTCGGGAAGAAAGCCCACATCTCCGTGTTCCGCAACTTCGGCACCGCACAGGTGAAATACAAAGGCATCGAAGTGGAATTCGTGGGAGCGCGAAAGGAAAGCTATACCCACGACTCGCGCAAACCTATCGTGGAAGACGGTACGCTGGAGGATGACCAGAACCGTCGCGACTTCACCATCAACGCCCTCGCCGTATGCCTGAACAAAGAGCGCTTCGGCGAACTCGTGGACCCCTTCGACGGCGTCTACGATATGGAAGACGGCATCATACGCACACCGCTCGACCCCGACATTACATTCTCCGACGACCCGCTGCGCATGATGCGCTGCATACGCTTCGCCACACAGCTCAACTTCTATATCGAAGACGAGACGTTTGACGCCCTCCAGCGCAATGCCGAGAGGATAAGGATAATAAGCGGAGAGCGTATCGAAGAGGAGCTGAACAAGATAATGATGACAAAGACGCCGAGCAAGGGATTCGTGGACCTGCAGCGCTGCGGACTGCTCCATCTCATCCTGCCCGAACTGAGCAATATGGATATAATAGAAACCCGCAACGGCAGGGCACACAAGAACAATTTCTATCATACCCTTGAGGTGCTCGACAACGTATGCCGTAAGAGCGACAACCTGTGGCTGCGCTGGGCTGCCCTGATGCACGACATAGGCAAACCAAAGAGCAAGCGCTGGGACCCTGTGGCAGGCTGGACATTCCATAACCACAACTATCTCGGTGCGAAGATGGTGCCGGAGATATTCCGCCGCCTGAAGCTTCCGATGGATGCCAAGATGAAATACGTGCAGAAGATGGTTGACCTCCACATGCGTCCGATAGCGATAGCCGATGACGAGGTGACAGACAGTGCCGTGCGCCGTCTGATCAACGATGCCGGCGACGACATCGACGACCTTATGACGCTCTGCGAGGCGGACATCACAAGCAAGAACCAGGTGAGGAAGAAGCAGTTCCTCGAGAATTTCCGTCTGGTCAGAGAGAAGCTCGCCGACTTGAAAGAGAAGGATTTCAAACGTCTTCTGCAACCCGTTATCGACGGCAATGAAATCATGGAGATGTTCAATCTGAAGCCCTGCCGCGAAGTGGGCACGCTGAAGCAGACTCTCAAGAATGCAGTGCTCGACAATAAAGTGCCCAATGAGCGCGAACCCCTCATGGAACTCCTTCTTAAAAAAGCAAAGCAAATGGGACTTGCATAAATCGGTACTTGCATAAATAAGTATAAAAACAATGATGCGCCCGTCAAGCCAATAAGCTTGCAGGGCGCATCATTGTTTCTTTTATAACTCCACACTCCACACTCCACACTCCACACTCCACACTCCTCACTCCACACTCCACACTCCACACTCCACACTCACATCACTCCTCTTCAAGATACCACTTGGAGTATTCCACGTAGTGCTGTGCGAAGCTTTCCGCCTGGTTAGGGCGCGTCTTCTTGATGAACTTAGCAGGCACGCCGCCCCATATTTCATGTTCGCCCACCTTGGTTCCGCCGAGCACCAGTGCACCGGCAGCAACCACTGCACCCTCGCCGATTTCGGCATTGTCGAGCACGGTGGAGCCCATGCCTATAAGCGCGCCCTTTCGGATTGTGCAGGCATGAACTGTGGCATTATGGCCGATAGATACATCGTCCTCTATTACGGTCGGTCCGATTTCGTTGGTCACGTGTATGCACGCACCATCCTGCACGTTCACCCTGTTGCCGATAGTCACCGGAGCCACGTCGCCCCTGACCACGGCGTTGAACCATACAGAGCATTCATCGCCCATCGTAACCTCGCCTACAATTGTGGCGTTCTCGCTGAAATAGCATTCCTTGCCCCATTTCGGGGTAAGTCCCTTTATTGATTTAATCAGTGCCATATTCTTTTATTGTTCGAATTTATATATCTTGTATCTGTTATATATATCGTTTCGGATTATATATCTTGTTTCTGTTATGTATTTCCTTTAATAATTTCCTTGTCTTCTGGCTTGGCAGATCAGTCCTGTTCCTCCTCCAGCTTCTGTATCTCGTCAGCAGACATACCAGTGAGCTCCGCTATCATGCCTATATCCATGTGCTTTTCCAGCATAGCCTTAGCCACGTTTGCCAGTCCTTCAGCTCTTCCTTCAGCCCTTCCTTCAGCTCTTCCTTCAGCTCTTCCTTTAGCCATACCTTTAGCCATACCTTCGGCTTCGCCCTCGGCGAATTTTTTCTTTTCGGCGGTCCTTATGGCGTTTATAATGTCGCGGTAGGCATTCATGCTGTCCTCATACATCTTGAGCTCCTGCGGGTTGAATTTTGAAATCTCAGCCTGCTCGAAGAGCCTTGTGAACACACGTTCCTGCAATGAAGCTGGACGGCTCATCAGCGAAGAGAGGTTTTTCAGAACAAACATCCATTTGTCGTACATCGACTCGAGCTCGTCCTCCTTCTTGTCGAACTTCGGTATTTCCACATACACATACGTCAGCTTGTCATAGAACACCTCTTTTGTGTCCACTTCCATCAGCTTCACTTCATGGTGCCATCTCCTGGCATCCTCCAGTCCTTCGGCGAAGTTGAAGTTCAGCAACCCGATGGTGTATACGGAATTGAGATGGAAGTCCCATTCTCCGCCCTTCTGTGCCTGTTCTCTGATGGGGAAGGTGGAGTAATATATGGTTCTGTCCTTGAAGAATTCCTGGTATACGTTCTGCATTTCCACGATAAACCTTTCTCCTTTGTCGTTGGTGCAGTATACGTCGAATACCGCCCGCCGCGCGTCTATACGGTCGCCGAGCTGCTCTGAATTGAGATACGTCACGTCCTGCACGTTCTGCTCACCGCGGAACATGGCATTGAGGAAACTTATCAGAAGTTCCTTGTTGAATTCCGAACCGAACAGTCGTTTGAATCCGAAGTCGGTGTGCGGGTTTATGTATTTCTCTACCATACTGGGTATCCTTTCTTTTCCGGATTGAGTAAGTCTTTGTTATGCTGAGATGCAGCTTATCTTATGCAAAGATAGTTCTTTTATGCTTTGCAGCAAAATCTTTCGCTTCTTTTACGGCTCTTACACATATTAAAAGCCAGACAAAATCCACTCTTATAGAAAAACATAATCCAAGCAAGCCCTAATAGCTGTTTGGGGTTTAGATGTATCTGATTGCCAGAAAGAAAAGTGGCGGCAACATGATTCCTGCCGCCACAAGTATATATGAAAAATATCCGCTTATAAATTATAGGTTCGGATTCATCTTTGTCCACTCCTCTACTGGTGGAACGATGCCGAGAGCAACAATCTCGTCGCGCATCTTGCAGAGGTGCTCATAAGACTTCTTCAGAGAAGCGATTTCCTCGGCTGTGCCTGTAGGCTCAACGAAGTGTACGCCAGTCTTGTCGATAGTTGTAGGCATAGCCATCATCACGTTCTTGAAGCCGAGAGCGTCGTGGTTCACGTAGCAGCCTGCAGGCAGAGTGAACTCTTTGCCGCCCATGGCAGCCTCGATCATCTTCACGGCGTTGTATGCAGGGCTCTGGAAAGAGCTGCGTCCGCGGAGCTTGATGATGTTCGAACCACCCTGTACTGTGTGGTGCTTGATCTCCTCCCAGCGCTCGTCTGAGAGACCCATCTCTGCCAATGGCTTTCCATCAACCTTCACCTGCGAAGCGAATACAGCCATCTGCTCGCCGTGACCGCCGTATGTGTGTGCACCGGTAACCTTGTCCTGCTGTACGCCGAACTCCAGGGCCAGAGCCTGCTGCAGACGTGTAGAGTCGAGGGCAGCGAGAGATGTGAGCTGGTTTGGCTTCAATCCTGAGTGGATAAGAGCTGTGAGGGCTGTCACGTCGGCCGGGTTGAAGATAACAACCACGTGCTCTACGTCCGGACAGTATTTCTTGATGTTGTCGCCGAATTCAGCGGCGATCTGGCAGTTGCCTTTCAGAAGGTCCTCGCGTGTCATGCCGTCCTTACGTGGGGCACCGCCTGAGGAGATGATATACTTAGCGCCAGTGAATGCCTCTTTCGGGTCAACGGTGTAAGTCACGTTAACGCCAGGGAAAGCACACTGCTGGATTTCATCGAATACTCCATGAACACCTGGCTCATAGATATCATAAAGACATACGTTTGGAGTCAAGCCGAGCATAAGAACGCTCTGGGCCATGTTTGAACCAATCATACCGCCAGCACCGACGATAACAAGTTTCTCGTTAGTTAAAAATTCCATAGTTTTTAAACTCTTAATTTGTTTATTGTATTTTGAATATTCTTTTTCTGATTTTCATGGCAAAGTTAGCAAAAAAAACTTGATAAAGTGCAACATAATGGGGATATAATTTGTTATTAAAATGAAAATTGATACCTTTGTAATATAGATTTTACAAATACACATTAAATAGCCTATCATTATGACAGAGAATATCGAAGAGAGACTTGAGAAGCTGCGTCGCGTGATGCGTCGCGAGAAGATAGATGCGTTCATCTTCCCGAGTACCGACCCTCACAACGGTGAGTATGTACCAGCCCATTGGGAGGGCAGGAAATGGATAAGCGGCTTCGACGGAAGTGCCGGAATAGCCGTGGTCACAATGGAGAAGGCCGCCCTCTGGACCGACTCCCGCTATTTCCTCGCTGCCGCCGAACAGCTGCGCGGCACCGGATTCCAACTCATGAAGCAACGCATCGAGGGCACACCCTCCATCTCCGAATGGCTGGGAATGACGCTTGCCCATATCGACGGTGCCACGGTGGGGCTCGACGGTTATGTTAACTCCGCAGGCGACGTGGAGCAGCTCGCCGAAGAACTCAAGCGCCAGGGCGGAATAAACCTCCGCACCAATTTCGACCCTCTGCGCGAGATATGGCAGGACCGTCCCGCCATCCCCGAAAACAAGGCCGTGGTGCACCCGTTGGAATATGCCGGCGAAACCACAGCCAGCAAGCTTCGGCGCATCCGCAAGGCTCTCCGCAGCATGGGAGCCGGCGGAATGCTCGTTTCTGCCCTCGACGACATTGCCTGGGCGTTGAACATGCGCGGCAGCGACGTACACTGCAATCCCGTCTTCGTGGCCTACCTCCTCATCGACGGCGACGATACCATATTATATATAAATAAGGTAAAGCTTGATGCCGGCACGATGGCATACCTTAAAGAGAACGGCATCCAAGTGGACGACTACTCCAATGCGGCACAGGGACTCTCCCGCTGCCAGTCGTACTCCATGCTCCTCGACCCCGCCGTGACCAACTACGAGATGTTCCGTTCCGCCCGCTGCCCCAAGGTGTTGCGTGTCCAGTCGCCCGTGCCGCAGATGAAGAGCGTGAAGAACGAAGTGGAGATACAGGGCTTCCGCAACGCCATGCTCCGCGACGGCATCGCCATGGTGAAGTTTCTCAGTTGGCTACGTCCCGCAGTGGAAGCCGGCGGACAGACGGAGATTTCCGTAGACAGCAAGCTCACCGCCCTGCGCAGCGAGCAACCCCTCTTCCGCGACATCTCCTTCGATACTATCGCCGCATACCAGGAACACGGTGCGATAGTCCATTATGAGGCCACGCCCGAAACCGACGTTGAACTGAAGCCCGAGGGCTTCCTCCTGCTCGACAGCGGCGCGCAATACCTCGACGGCACCACCGACATCACGCGCACCATCCCTCTCGGTCCCGTCACGGCCGAGCAGCGCCACGTATACACCCTCGTCCTGAAGGGCCACATACAGCTCGAACTCTGCAAGTTCCCCAACCTCGCCAGCGGCACCCAGATTGACGCCCTTGCCCGTCAGGCAATGTGGCGCGAGGGCATGAACTATATGCACGGCACGGGCCACGGCGTGGGAAGCTACCTCAATGTTCATGAAGGCCCCCACCAGATACGCATGGAATGGAAACCGGCGCCTCTCGTTTCGGGTATGACCGTCACCGACGAGCCGGGCCTCTATCTTGCCGGCAAGTTCGGCGTGCGCATAGAGAATACCATCCTCGTGCGTGACTACATGGAGACCGAGTTCGGCAAGTTCCTCCAGTTCGAGCCGCTAACGCTCTGTCCGATTTCCCTCGACTGTGCCGACCTGGATATGCTCACGGCAGAAGAGAAACAATGGCTCAACGACTATCACAAGATGGTATACGAGAAGCTCTCCCCATTGCTCAACGACGAAGAGAAGGAATGGTTGAAGACTAATACCGTACGGATATGATGAATATTCGGAAATACAGCGTGCTTGTCGCCTTGATGATGATTGTAACTTGTGGACAGTCGGTGGCAAGCCGCTTTGCAGGGAACGAAAAGACAGACGACAATAGCCTGCCGTCAGATATACTGAGCTACGGCAATGGCGCTCGTGGCAAGGAGTTCTATGGACTCCGAATGGGTGGAAACGGCGGCACGCTGGTTCCTGTCTTCTCCAAAGACAGCAGCTATGTAGCCATTATTACCTGCGACACGACGAAGAAGGGAAAAACGGGTGATGTGGGACTCCTTAGCGTATACTCAGCCAAAGACAGAAGAAAGGCCGCTTGGGTAAATAAGATAAATCCAAAGACCACTTCCTTTTCCATCAATGGTCCGTATATGGTTTCCGTGATGCAGCTCGAAGTGGGGAAGGAAAAGGCGATACGCAATTACGTGGAGTTCAGAAAACTTGAAACAGGCATGGTGGAGTCTTTCATCCAGACCACTCCGATATATGTCAATGACTCCCTGGATATTGTGCTTGGCGTGGGAAATGATGCCTTTCCGGATCTTTTCGCGTACAGGATTTCCGACGGTTCGTTTTTATGGAAAAGTGACAAATGGGGTTCGCAAGCCCAAAGATGCTATACCCAACTGTATGACGAGAAGACTCTGTTTGCCGTTGCAGACAACTTATACAAGATAAACCTCGAAACGGGAAAGGTGTACAAGAAGAAGGTCAGAGCATACGACGAAGGCTTAGACGCAACAGCTTTCTTTGTGGGTGGTCTCATCGGCTCTTTTCTTTCGACAGTTTTGTTTGGACCGCCACATTATTATTATTATCTATACTGCCCGATGAGAAAGCCGTTGGGCTATCTCGGTTCCAATATCTGTTTTGAAAACGGGAATGTATATATGGCAGACTGTTCCAACGTCTATTGCTTTGACATGATGCTGAATGAAATGTGGAGGACAAAACTTGATGCCAAGGGAGGTAATATCGTGTTGAAGGCGGATTCGCTGAAACTTTCTGTCTTCAGCAACGGCTACGGAACTGATGACGACGATAAAAAAGTGAACCTGGGCAAGACGTTCTATATGGAACTTTATTCGCGGAGCGGAAGAGAAATCATGGGACAGACCTTTTCCAAAGGCATAAACGCCGTCCGTGATACATTGGCAAATGGCGAAACTTTGAAGACTTTGCTTTTCAAAAATTCTATTGTCTGGCTGTCGGAGAACATGAGGGATGTCCGTACCGTGGAGTATCCGAAGAAGACGTATGGTAAATTCCGGAATTTTATTAAGGGACAGGCGTATCTCGGCGTGGAGAAAAGAAGCCGGTTTGAATGTATGGACGAAGGTAAAGGGTGTATCGTCGTGAACGACAAGGACAGCGCTTTTGTAATAAAGGATGACGGAAATGTGGTACGCAGTTATGATGCATCAGACGTTTACACGAAATGTCTTGAGCTTGACAACCTGTCGTTTATGAAGAACAACAGCGGGAGAACGCGGTTCTTTATTACAGACAAGGATATCGAGCTGAAGGTAGAGCTTGACGATGACGTGATAGATGTGTATAGATTTGCCGACGGAGTAATCGTGGCAAGAAAGGGCGGCTTTGTATTTATAGACGGCGACAAACTGAAAGAATTCGGAAAGTAGGCCGCTTTCTAAGGGAAACTGGCTTACTTTCAATGGGAAACTTGGCAACTTTCCATGAGAAAGTATGCAACTTTCTTATATTTTGACGTAAAAACTTGCAGAATTTGAAAAATAGAAGTAATTTTGCAGCCGCTAATAAAAAGCATTGATAGATAATTAATTAAGTATAACCAAATAAAAAAACAAAGAAAAAATGATTATTGTACCAGTTAAGGAAGGCGAGAACATCGAGAGAGCCTTGAAGAAGTTCAAGAGAAAATTTGAGAAGACAGGTGTCGTAAAGGAGCTTCGCTCACGTCAGCAGTTCGACAAGCCATCTGTACTCAAGAGACTCAAGATGGAGCGCGCTATCTATGTGCAGAAGCTGAGAGACGCAGAGGAATAATCCCCGCCGCGAGAATACTCAGATGTTTTTAAGCCGGGCCGCATGCGCGTCCCGCACAATCAAGATTAAGAACAATTCTTTTGTAACAGGAGGTGTACTTAGGTAAATAATCAAAAGAATATTCAGGTGCAGGACCACTCCCCTCGGAGACAGTCCCAAACCGCAGAGATGATACATCATCGCCGTGTCAGGCGCAGATGTATCATCTCTTTTTTACCCCCAATCGGTTATTAGGACTTGCTTGTATTCTTTACGGCCTAACGGCCGTTTGGGGGTTATCCCCGAGCAAAGCATAAAAAAACAGGATTCGAGGGGAAGGGTCCGCGGCGGAAGGGATTCCCTGTCGGGTCTCCCCTCGCATCGCCGGACCGCGTCCCTCAAATCCTACTTGATAATAACAACGTTCAAATTATACTATTTCTTCACCATCTTCACTCCGTCCACGATATACATTCCTGCCGGGAGAGACTCCCATTCGCCGTTCATCTTCATGCCCTCGATGGTGTAGATGCCCGGGCGGCGGAGAGAAACGTCGGTCTGCACATTCTCTATGCTGTTTGTGTTGTCGGCTTCGATGACCACCTTTTTCACCAGTTCGCCGTTCAAGGCTATGCCATGCAATTCAGCGTCGAATGCGGCGCCCGCAGGTTGGGTGATGGAGCAGCCCTCAAGGGTCAATGACGAGATACCTTCTATAGCGGAATAAGTACATTCGGCTGTCACATTGGCATTACGGATAATCAGAGCAAAAGGATAATCAACAAATGCTCCATATATTCCATTTCCTCCCTTGAGGTTTATAGTACAGTCTTCAATAGTAAAAGGCGCACTGCAGACTGATATGCAAGCGTCTCCAGAAGATTCTGCTTCAAGAGAGCCTGGTCCGGAAATCTTCATTTCATGGGTTAGAGATTCTATATGCCATTTTTCAGTCTTCATCTTGTTCGAACCTACCAACTTCATGTTAAGCCCGTCAATATAATTATTGATAATATCTTTATCTGTTTCTATCGTCGCATCCTCAAGTGTCAGCGTCTTTGTCTCGCGGTCGTACGTCACCTTGCCGCTTATGCCCTCAATTTCGCCCAGCTTGTCGCAATTCTTTTTTGTCACTTTCTCGTTACAGAACGATAGCCCCAGATAATCAGTCTCTATCACAACCTTGTCGGTCACGATGGCCCCGTTCTGCGCCACTCCCTTCAGCGTTGCGTCGAATGCGGCACCGCTTGGCTGGACTATATCGGAATTTTTGATTACGAGTTCACCTATATTGCAGATGGAGCCTTCCGCACCTGTGGCCTCCACCGTGGCAAAATCAAGACTGAGCTTCTCCGTGCCGTTCACGCCCTTGATGGCGCTGCCGTATCCGCTTTCTGCCCCCACGGTACAGTCCTTCATATTGAGATTCGCTGCCATAACGATGCCGTTGCCGTCATCCGAATATACACTGAGGACTCCACCTTCGTCCTCATCACCGGTTATGGTAGTTTGTGCACCGATATACAGCGGTGTCTCCTCCAATGTGGTGAGGGTGTTGGTTCCTCTCAAATCGATTTCCAGACCATTCATAGACAGGTTGGCAATCGCCTCATCCACAGATTCTATTGTAGTGTCATAGAGATAAATATAATTTGAAACAGGGGAATACCACACACTTTTGCCCGTCACGGCAGATATCGCATTAAGGTCATTGGCTATGGCTTTGGTGACATATTCATGGTCAATCCTGATGCCATAGACCTCGCTCTGGATGGTGACATCATTTGCGGTAGCTCCGCCATCCACAAAGGTCTTCTTTTCCGTATCGAAAAGTACGTTGCCTTCGCCTGATTGTATTTCGCAGTCATCAATGCTGAAAGAGTCATAGTTGAACACAGCCGCTTTGCCGCCGTGGAGATTCACGTCCGCACACTTTACTGCCAGATTGCTGTAGCCGCCACCGCCGCTGCTGTATAATGCATAATCCTTTCCGCTTATATTCAGGATGCACTGTTTTGCAGTGAGGAGTCCGCCTTCCTGGAACACGCCCAAATTGCCGCCGGAGATATCGAGTCTGCCCGCTCCCAGGATGGTGGTGTTGCGCCTCACTGTCATACCCGCGAGATTGTCTTTCACATCAAAGCGGCAGATGCCTTTCACTTGGATGGTGAGGCCGTCGAGTCCGCTGTTGTCTATGGCAGCACCCGATTCTATGGTTGCCCTTTTGAGTATCAGGGCCTTCATTTCCGGGTCGTATTTTGCATAGCCGTCGCCGTTGGTCCTCACTCCCTCGATGACCGTAAGGTCCTGGCAGTTCTCCCTCGTCACATACGTGCCGGCCACCTTGAAGCCGTAGTCGGTGAATGAAATCTCGATGTCGCCCACTGTCTTTCCATCCTTCGCCACAGCCTTCTGCGTCTCATCGTATGCCGCTCCGTCGGGCGAGGTGATGGCACAGCTCTCAAGCACTAACTTGCCGATGTTGGCAATGGAGCCCCAGCCTGCACCTTTTGCCTTCACGTCAGACCTGCGTATGGTGAGTGCCTCGTCATTATGTCCGCTCTCGCCCATGATGCCACTGGAACCTTCTACCGTCATTATGCAGTCCTCGATATTAAGAGGTGCCTTTCTCGTCAGTATTCCAAAAGATTTTTCAGACTTTACATTGAGCGTTCCCGAGCCACGGCCATAAATGGTAGTCGCTGCTTCGATTTCGATTGCCACACCTTGTGCTGTCAGGTTGTTTTCTCCATAAAGCACTATCTTCAGATTCGGGTTGGAGTTATTTTCGATAATGGAAACGTCTTTCTCTATCGTCGCATTTTCCAGATACAGCGTTTTGTTTTTTGCACTATACCATGCCTTTCCCGACACGCCTTCTATTTTGCTGAGTTTACCGCTGTTCTCGCTTGTCACTTCCTCTCCACAGAACGTGAATCCGTAATTTTTCACTTCTTGCGCCCTCGCCGACGTTGTTGTCAGCATGGCGAGCATGAGCACTATGAGCGTGCCCAGCCAATTCTTCTTGTGAATTTGTCTTTCCATAATAATTCATTTTTTGTTGGTTATACATTATATATCTATATACAGCCGGAGGGCCTTTTTGTCTTTTGTCATTTCATTAGATCAAGAACGAGGGGAACAGGGTCCGCAATCCCGAGGGTAAGTCAATTTAGGAATCCTTCGGGTAATCGTCTCCCGCTCCCCAAGTTCTCGAAATGAAAAAACTCAATCACAAAAATACTGCCTCACGACAATTTCTGTTTCTATAGTCCTTTGATGTCGGCAAAGTTACGAAGGGAATGCCTAATGCCGGTAGGATATTTTTTACAAAAATCGGCCAATTTCTTTCATTTTCTCTCACTCTTGCTTTTCCCGCTCTTTTCCCCGTCCTTTCCCCTTTTGTCGCCTTGTCGGCATCGTTTTCTTCAAAAAACACTGATTCCATCGTTGCGAATAAAGGACGGCTGGAGTGGGGAAGACGGTAATTCGCAAGAAGATGGTCGGATTTAGAATTTAGAATGTAGAGTTTAGAATGTAGAGTTGTCGGCTTCGCCGATTAAGAATTAAGAATTGCTTTGATTAGTGTTCAAAAAAACATTCGCGTATATATTATATTAAGGTGAACACAAGTCTCCCGAATCAAACGAATCATTTAATATGCAGACAAATCAAAAAACGAATCCGTCTTAAATCCCTCTTGTCCTGTCAAGGCACAATCAAAATCAAAAGAAAAAAATCAAAAAAACGAATCCGTGAAAAGACTCCGTGATAAATCCGTGATAATCCGTGAGCGTTTTTTTGATTTAAGCTCTGTAGCCGCAGG
>ULRN01031858.1_pt1 | contig 12445 bp, 6 predicted proteins | sample 1955461 | NCBI WGS metagenome assembly ULRN01 (sample SAMEA4835683, study PRJEB28245) | human gut metagenome | biome: gut microbiome; material: fecal sample | place: Denmark | collected 2008 | reverse complement strand
ATAATATGAAGAAAACAGTATTGTAAAATCGTTATGAGAGCGTTATTTGAAATTTCATTCGTGACGTCTGTAATATAAATCGAATTTTGATTGTCTTTTTTTAAGAGATAAGCTATAATGAACGCAGAGCTTAAATTAACATTTTCGGTCAGATGCAGCTTGCTTATGAGATGTATCTGCGCGGAGAAGAGAATTGGAGGAAAACAATATGTTAGTATCAGCAACAGAAATGCTTCAAAAAGCAAAAGCAGGACATTATGCAGTAGGACAGTTCAATATCAACAACCTTGAGTGGACAAAAGCAATTCTTCTTACAGCACAGGAGTGCAACTCTCCGGTAATCCTCGGTGTATCTGAAGGAGCCGGAAAATATATGACAGGATATAAGACAGTTGTAGGCATGGTAAACGGAATGCTGGAAGAACTCGGAATCACAGTTCCGGTTGCTCTGCATCTTGATCACGGCAGCTACGAAGGATGTATGAAGTGTATCGAAGCAGGATTCTCATCTATCATGTTCGATGGATCACATTATCCGATCGAGGAGAACGTAGAGAAGACAAAAGAGCTCGTTAAGATCGCTCATGAGAAGAACATGTCCATCGAGGCAGAAGTCGGTTCTATCGGCGGAGAGGAAGACGGAGTAATCGGAAAAGGCGAGTGTGCCGATCCGCAGGAGTGTAAGATGGTTTCCGATCTCGGAATCGATTTCCTTGCAGCAGGTATCGGAAATATCCACGGAAAATATCCGGAGAACTGGGAAGGATTAAGTTTTGAGACTCTGGATGCGATCCAGCAGCTTACAGGCGATATGCCGCTCGTTCTTCACGGAGGCACAGGTATTCCGGAAGATATGATCAAAAAGGCAATCAGCCTCGGCGTTGCTAAGATTAATGTAAATACAGAGTGTCAGCTTGCGTTTGCGGCAGCTACACGCGAGTATGTTGAAGCAGGAAAAGACCTTGAAGGAAAAGGATTTGACCCGCGTAAACTTCTTAAACCGGGTACAGACGCAATCATGGCTACTGTAAAAGAGAAAATGGAATTATTCGGTTCTATCGGACAAGCTTAAGCAGCGGCGCAGCATATCTGACGTCTGCTTTCGGCGGCTGAATTTTTCAAAAAAATACTTGCCTTTTTTAGTTGGCGGAGTTATACTGACTGACAGAGACATGAACAGGGGCGTTCCAGCATAGCATGGAGTGCCCTTTTTGTAATAGCAACGAGCTAAAGCACGGGAGTGCCAGAGATCTTGGCGGCTGCTTACGATCCCGGAATGTTCTCTTCGGTGCTTCCGGTGATTTATGGTATGCCATAATCTTTTTTGTATTATATTGTAAAAGCAGTAATACATAGAGTAGTCTGATACAAAAAAGCGTTCATGCAGTCTTGTTAAAAGGTAGGAAGGAAAGGTGAATTATGAGTACAGAAGCAATCAATGTAGCTGAAATTTTTGGACAGAATGTTTTTGACGATACAGTGATGCAAGAGCGTCTGCCGAAAAAGATTTACAAAAATCTGAAGCACACGATCGAAGAGGGCAGGGAACTTGATCTGGAGACGGCCGATGTCATAGCTCATGAGATGAAAGAGTGGGCGATTGAAAAAGGCGCGACGCATTACACACACTGGTTCCTGCCTTTAACAGGCGTTACGGCAGAAAAGCATGATTCATTTATATCGGCTCCCCAGCCAAGTGGAAAAGTTCTTATGAGTTTTTCGGGAAAAGAATTGATCAAAGGAGAACCGGATGCTTCCTCGTTTCCGTCAGGAGGATTAAGAGCTACGTTTGAGGCAAGAGGGTATACAGTGTGGGATTGTACTTCTCCGGCATTTATAAGAGAAGACGCGGCAGGCGCGATCCTGTGCATCCCTACTGCATTTTGTTCTTATACCGGAGAGGCGCTTGATCAGAAAACACCGCTTCTTCGTTCGATGGAAGCGCTCGATACGCAGGCAATGCGTCTGCTTCGCTTATTCGGAAATACAACTTCAAAGAAAGTGACGCCGTCTGTCGGTGCGGAACAGGAATATTTCCTTGTAGATTCAGAAAAGTTTCTTCAGAGAAAAGACCTGATCTATACAGGAAGGACGCTGTTTGGCGCGATGCCTCCGAAAGGTCAGGAGATGGACGATCACTATTTCGGAACGATCAGACAGAGAATCGCATCGTTTATGAAAGATGTAAACGAAGAACTTTGGAAGGTAGGCGTTACGGCGAAAACTCAGCATAACGAGGCTGCGCCGGCTCAGCATGAGCTTGCTCCGATCTATGCAAAAGCGAATATTGCGGTAGACCATAATCAGATCGTGATGCAGACTTTGAAACGGGTGGCAAGCAGGCACGGAATGAAATGTCTGCTCCATGAGAAACCGTTTGCAGGGGTGAATGGATCGGGAAAACATAATAACTGGTCGCTGATAACAGACGATGGCATCAATATGCTCGAACCGGGAAAGACACCGCATGAGAATATTCAGTTCCTTCTTGTTCTGACATGTGTTTTGAAAGCGGTCAACAGACACGCGGAACTTCTCAGAGAATCTGCGGCTGATCCGGGAAATGATCACCGGCTTGGGGCAAATGAAGCGCCTCCGGCAATTATTTCCGTTTTCCTTGGAGAGCAGCTCGAGGATGTGATCGATCAGCTTGTAAGTACAGGGGAGGCGACACATAGTTTGAAAGGCGGAAAGCTGGAGACGAGTGTGCGTACTCTTCCTGATCTGATGAAAGATGCGACAGACCGGAACAGAACTTCTCCGTTTGCATTTACGGGAAATAAATTTGAATTCCGTATGGTAGGTTCGAGAGACTCGATCGCATCTGCCAATATTGTGCTCAATACGATCGTGGCGGAAGCGTTTTCGGAAGCATGTGATGTTATGGAACAGGCGGATGACGTTCAAAAAGCGATCCATGACCTGATCAAGGAATATGCGATCGAGAACCAGAAGATCATTTTTAACGGAGACGGATATTCACAGGCATGGGTAGAAGAAGCGCAAAGAAGAGGACTTCCAAACATTAAGTCTATGGTTGAGTCGATCCCGGCGCTTGTATCTGATAAGTCGGTAGAACTTTTTGAGAAATTCGGAGTATTTACACGCACAGAGCTTGAATCCCGCGCGGAAATTCGCTATGAAAATTATTCAAAGGCGCTCAATATCGAGGCTCGTACGATGATCGATATGGGAAGAAAACAGTTTATTCCGGCGATCATTAAATATACAAAGACGCTGGCGGATACGGTTAATTCGGTAAAAGCCGCAGGTGTGGATGCCAGTGTTCAGCTTGCGACGCTTGATGAGATTACCGTGCTGCTCAAAGAAGCAAGCCGCGCTCAGGCACAGCTTGAGAAAGTGACGGAGACGGCTTCTTCCATGGACGACGGTCCTGATAAAGCGGCTTATTATTATGAGACAGTGTGCCCTGCAATGGAGGATCTGCGTGCGCCGATCGACAAGCTGGAGATGATCGTTGATAAAGAGGCATGGCCGATGCCGTCTTATGGAGATCTGATATTTGAAGTATAATTAGAAACAATGTTCTTGCGAACGATGTTTCGATAAAGTGGAAACAGAGACTTTTTGAGATATGATTCCGAAAGCCTCTGTTTCTTTTTATAATTGACATCTGAAAAATCTCGGGGCATACTTATTGCAGAAAGAAGAGCTGGAGACTGTATTATTACCGGAATGCGGCAAAAACACACATTGTCCGAAATGAAAACAGGAGGTTGTACTATGATAGGAGGACACTTATTACACGGTGGAGACTATAATCCGGAACAATGGATCGAATATCCGGAGATATTGGAAGAAGATTTAAAGTTGATGAATAAGGCAAATGTAAACTGTGTGACGCTCGGAGTGTTTTCTTGGGCGGAGTTAGAGCCTAAGGAGGACGTTTATACGTTTGAATGGCTGGAGGAAATTATAGATAAACTCCGAGAGAGGAAGATACAGGTAGTTTTGGCGACTCCGTCGGGAGGAATGCCGCACTGGCTTACACAAAAGTATCCCGAGACGCTTCAGGTGCAGGCGGACGGTACGGTAAACCTGCCGGGGAAGCGCCATAACTTCTGCTATTCCTCTCCGGTCATGAGGCGGAAGGTAAAGCAGATAGACCGGGCTCTTGCGCAGCGATTCGGAAAGAAAGAAAATGTGATCCTCTGGCATATTTCCAATGAGTTCGGAGGAAACTTCAAAGATTCCACATGTCATTGTGAAAAATGTCAGAAAAAGTTTCGGGAATGGCTGAAAAACAAGTACGGAACACTGGATAAGCTTAATGCGTCGTGGTGGACGGGATTTTGGAGTCACAAATATACAGATTGGGATCAGATCCACAGCCCTTCTCCGCAGGGCGAATGTCTGACGACAGCGTTGACTTTAGATTGGAAGAGATTTTCTTCCGAGCAGATTACAGATTTTTGCAAAATGGAAGCCGATGCATTGAGAGAATTTTCCGATCTTCCGACAACGACGAATATGATGGGATTTTTCAAAGGAGTTGATTACAATACTCTGAAAAATGCAGTTGATATCATATCATGGGATAATTATCCGTTTTGGCATGAGAGAAAAGATGAAGTGCCGGAGGCGGTATATACATCTGCGGGTAATGCTCTTATGAGAAGTCTGAAAAGAGAGCCGTTTCTTTTAATGGAAAGCACGCCCTCTTCTGTGAGCTGGCGTTCTCACAATCCGCTGAAAAGACCGGGGATGCACATGCTTTCTTCTATGCAGGCAGTTGCGCACGGAGCAGATTCGGTTCAGTATTTTCAGTGGAGAAAGAGCAGGGGCGGCTATGAGAAATTTCACGGAGCAGTCGTAGATCATAAGAACGGTTCTGATACGAGAACATTTCGAGAAGTGACGGAAGTAGGAAAGCGGCTGGAGCACTTAAGCGGCGGGATCAAAACTTTTTTAAACAGGGCGAAAGCGGCCATTGTTTTTGACTGGGAAAACTGGTGGGCTGTAGAAGACACGAGCGGACCGCGTCAGGATCTTGATTATGTGAAATGTGTGACGGATCACTACCGTGCGTTTTGGGAGTGTGGCTTGGACGTTGATTTTGTAAGTATGGACGATGATTTTTCGGGATATCGGCTTCTGGCGGCGCCACTTAATTATATGTATAAAAAGGGATATTCCGAAAAGGTCAGAGCGTTCGTGGAAGCGGGCGGAACTTATGTGACAACGTATTTCAGCGGGATTGTAAATGAAACCGATCTTTGTTTTATAGGACGGCATCCGTTGGAAGATGTACTCGGGGTGGTTTCTGAAGAAATGGACGCGCCGTCAAAGGAGTTTGAGAATTGTTTTGATTATAACGGAAAAGAATATCCGGCGTATACGATGTGTGATATCGTTCATGCAAAAGCTAAGACGGAAATTTACTCTGTTTATAAAAAAGACTTTTATAAAGGATGTCCGGTAGTAACTGAAAATGCATATGGAAGCGGAAGGGCGTATTATCTTTCGGCAGAATCGGATCAGAGGTTTCTAAGTGCATTTTATAAAGATGTGTTTATAAAGGCGGGATTGTTGAAAGAAGCATCATCTGCCGACCGCATATTAAAACGACTTCCCCATGGCGTGACGGCTGCAAAAAGAGAGGATGAGACAGGAAGAAAAGGTCTTGTTTTTGTGATGAATTTTAATGACAGGCAGGTTCGTTTGGAAGGCATTGGAAAGCAGATTGATGCAGAAAGTGGAGAAGTATATGAAAATGTGTTGGAAATGGCCCCGTTTTCATGTACGATTTTAAAGTTGAAGTAAAGCGTCAGTATGAATATTGTCAGGCAGTGAAATCAGAACATTAAGATAACGGCAGACAGAGTAAAAGAACGTAAAACGTAAGCCGATGCGCGGCGCGGGAAAATAGTGGAAGAAAGGAATCGAGAAAATGCAGTCAGCAGCAGATTTGAGAAGTTTATTGAACAGGATCGATCATCGTGGATATCCTGCTTATAAAGATACGAAAGGAACATATCGGTTTCCGGGATATGTGTTGTCTATAGATCATGTACAGGGAGATCCGTTTGCGTCTCCGTCAAAGGTGAGCATACATGTAGAAGGAAAGGCAGCGGCATTTCCGAGTGATCTTTACTGTGGGAAAGATCAGCGGATCGCGCTTCAGGATGAATTGACGCGTCAGTTTGCAAAAAAGGCGGATCAGTTTGCTTTTCAGGCAAAAGGTTCGGGAAAAAGTGGGATGATCGCTGTAAGCCGCTGCGGGCAGGAAGTTTTGGAACGTACGGCCTGCAGACTTGATCCGAACAGTGGAGATATCATTTTGCGGATGGAAATCGGTTTTCCCGCAAACGGAAGAACGATCAATGCGCGGGAGCTTGAGAAGATCCTGTTTCAGTTTGTGCCGGAATGTGTAAAGGCCTCTTTGTTTTATAAAAATGCAGATGCGGCCCGTCTGCGTAAAATTATAGATCTTGCGGAAGATCAGAGGTATATAAGAGATCAGCTTCCGAAACTCGGACTTTGCGCTTTTGTGGCAAACGGAAGCATTCTTCCGAGAGAGTCCGGCGTTTCGTCTAAGCCGATGCGCGGCGCAGTAAAGTTTCAGTCTCCAAAGGAGCAGGAAGTGACGATTACACTTCCGCATGCGGGAGTCATAAGCGGAATGGGGATCAAAAGAGGGATCACGCTTATTGTGGGCGGGGGATACCACGGAAAATCTACGCTGTTAAAGGCGTTGGAAACAGGAGTTTATCCGCATGTTGCAGGCGACGGACGGGAGTATGTGATCACCGACGATACGGCGGTAAAGATTCGCGCCGAGGACGGGCGGAGTATTAAAAAGACGGATATTTCTATGTTTATCAACGATCTTCCAAATGGAAAGGACACGGTTTTATTTTGTACGGAAGATGCCAGTGGAAGTACGTCTCAGGCGGCAAATGTAATCGAAAGCATGGAAGCCGGAACTTCTCTTTTTTTGATCGATGAGGACACAAGCGCTACGAATTTTATGATACGGGATGAACTGATGCAAAGAGTGATTCATCGGGAGATGGAGCCGATCACGCCGTTTATCGAGCGGATAAGAGAATTGTATGAAAAACAGGGGATTTCCACCGTGATCGTAGCGGGAAGTTCAGGAGCTTATTTCCATATTGCAGATACGATCCTTCAGATGGATCGATACGAGCCGAAAGATATTACCGGATATGCGAAAAAGGAAGCGGAAGCATTTCCTGCGATCAGTCTTTCTCAAGAGCCGGCGCGGCAGCCTGATTTTAAGAGATGTCCGATCGCAAATGCAGATTTAAAGGGGAATGACCGGATCAAGATGAAGACGATGGGAAAAGAAGCTGTCATGATCAACAAAGAAATGATCGATCTTCGCTATGTGGAACAGATTGTTGACAGCGAACAGGTGACAGCGCTCGGATATTGTATGCGATATGCTCAAAAACATCTTATGAACGGAAAGAAAGATCTTCGTCAAGTGATCGCAGAGATGGAAAAAGTTATAGAAAAAGAGTCGCTTGATGCTCTCTGTGAGAGCAGATCAAGTATCGCATGTATGGCGATGCCAAGAGCGCAGGAAATTTTTGCCTGCTTTGACAGATACAGAAAACTGAAACTTTAATAAGCGTGTTTTCGCAGAAAAAGAAAACGATCAGGATGAAGCGGAAAGGAACAGTAAAATGAAATTTATACATTTATCGGATCTGCATATCGGAAAACATCTTTATCATTACAATATGAAAGAAGATCAGGAACACATTTTGGAGGAAGTGATCGGATACACAGAGAAGCTTCGGCCGGATGCGGTTGTGATCGCGGGAGATATTTATGATAAATCTGTTCCGTCGGCAGAGGCGGTCGCAGTGTTTGACGATTTTCTGACACGGCTTTCATCGGTAAGCCCTCAGGTGTCGATTTTGATCATCGCGGGGAATCATGATTCGGCGCAAAGACTTGATTATGCCAGCCGTCTGCTTGGAAGCCGCGGCATCTATATTGCGGGGAAAGCGCCTGAGACGGAAAAAGAACATTTGAAAAAAGTTGTATTAAAAGATGAGTATGGTCCGGTGAATTTTTATCTGCTTCCTTTTTTGAAGCCGGGATATGTAAGGTTGTTGTGTGAAAACGAGACGCCGGGCAGTTATACAGAGGCTGTCGATGCGGTTTTAAGGAGAGAGGATATCGACTTTTCGGAGCGAAACGTACTTGTATCTCATCAGTTTTATACAGGAAACGGCGAGACTCCGGAAACGTGTGATTCAGAGCTTTTCAGTGTCGGCGGAATTGATAATGTAGACATTTCCGCAATCAGCCGATTTGATTATGCGGCGCTTGGACATTTGCACAAGGCACAGAGAGTGGGGGCGGAACATATTCGATATTGCGGGACGCTTTTGAAATATTCGGTCAGTGAAGCAGACTTAGAAAAGTCTCTTCATCTTGTGACGATAGGGCAGAAAAAAGAGGTGGTCACAATCGAAAAATTTCCGCTTCATCCGCTGCGGGACGTACAGAAAGTGCGGGGATGTCTTTCTGGAATCTTAAGTTCGGCAGATCCGAAAAAGCGGGATGATTATGTGAGCGTGACGCTTACAGACGAAATCGATCCTTATAGACCGAAAGAACAGTTGGAAAAAGTGTACAGCCGTATTTTAGAAGTGCGGACGGATAATGAACGGACGCGTAAAAAACTTGAGTTTAAGGATGAGGATATCCGCATGGAAAATCCACTGGAAACATTTTCGGATTTCTATGAAGAAATGCATGGAAGAAAGATGTCTTTAGAAGAGGCGGAAATGATGACGCAGATTTTTGATGATGTGAAAGGAGAAGAAAGATGAGACCGATCAAACTTACGATGTCTGCGTTTGGTTCTTATTCCGGTATGGAAACGATTGACTTTACGAAAATTCGAGGCGGGCTGTTTCTCGTTACCGGCGATACCGGAGCCGGAAAAACAACGATCTTCGATGCGGTGACATATGCTCTTTACGACAGGACAAGCGGCGGACGGCGCGACGGAAATATGATGAGAAGCCAGTATGCCGACGACGAGGCGGAAACATTCGTGGAATATACGTTTGCATATCGGGACGGGCAGTATACGATCCGAAGAAACCCGGAATATATGCGCGCGGGAAAGCGGAAAAATGCAGACGGAAAGATCCGCCTTGTAAAGGAAACGTCAAAAGTCAGCCTGATCATGCCCGACGGGAAGGAGTTTCAGGGGAAAAAGCGTGAAGTTGATCAGAAAATAGAGCAGATCATCGGATTAGACGCAGGGCAGTTTACGCAGATCGCTATGATAGCGCAGGGAGACTTCCTGCGGCTGCTGCATGCGGAATCAAAAGAGCGAAAGAAGATATTTTCCAAGATTTTTCAGACGCAGATATACAGAGACGTCCAGGAACAATTAAAAGAGCAAGGAAAAGCATTGTATATACAGTTAAAAGAAAATGAAGCCGATATTCGGCGTGAGATGGAGCGCGTCGATGCAGACGGATCGAAGGTGCAAAAGGTGTGGGAAGATTTGATTTCCCAGGAAATGCCCTCGGCAGAGGCTGTAACAGAAACGCTCGGCCGGATATTAAAAGAAGGAAAAGAAGCGTACGAAACGATGGAAGCCGAAGAAACGGCGCTTCGGAAAGAATCGGAGCAGCTCCATCTTATGATCGGGAAGAAAGAGGAGATCAACAGGATCTTCGGTCTGTTAGAGCGAACAGAATCGGAATATAAAAGACTGCAGGAACAAAGCGCGGAATATGAGCTTTTGAAAAATCACGCGCTGTTGGGAGAACGTTCGGAACAGGCGAGAAGATTGGAAGTGCAGGCGCTTCGTACAAAGGAAGATGCACGGAGGATCAAAGAAGAAATCGTTACTCTGAATGAGTGGATGGAAGAGCACAGTAAGCGGGAAAACAGGCTGAAAGAAGATGCGGAGCAGGCGGAGAGTGAGATGGATCGGATCGAACCGAAGCTTCGAGAACAGATCGTGCGTTTGCGTGAGATTCTTCCCAGATATGCAAAAGTACGGAAATTAAAAGCAGAGTATGAGAAACAGACAGTTCAGATGACACGATGCATAGATCAGTGTAAAGCGGCGTCGGAAGATTATGAAGAAAAATACAGAATCTTTTTCGGCGAACAGGCGGGGATTCTTGCAGAAGAACTTAAGGAAGGTTCTCCGTGTCCTGTGTGCGGGTCGGTGCATCATCCGCATAAGGCGAAAATTTCCGAAGGCGGAGTCGATGAAAAGACAGTAGAAGAGGCGAAAAAGATCCGTGATGAAGCGGAGCGAAAGAGAGCGGCGGCACAGGAAAAATATCAGGAAGTTCGCGCACAATTTGAAACAGAAGAAAAAGCGCTTTTTGGAGAAAGGTATTCTCGGGAAGATGAAAAACAGGCGGAAGACCGGCTTGCAGAATATGAGAGCCTGCTTGCGCAAAAAAGATCGAATTTGAAAAAGCTTCAGGACGCATACAGAAAAACTGCAGAAGAAAACCAACGTCAGGCAGGGCGGGCGGAAAATCTGGTTTTACAGAAAACGGAACTGGAAGAGCGGTTCGAGCAGGAACAGGAAATGTTTCGTCAGGAGATACGAAAGCAGCGGTTTGCGGATCAGGAGGAATACCGGGAGGCGAAAAAATGGATCGAAGGCTGGAGGCAGATGAACGATCAAGTAAAGACGTATGAAAGTCTGGTCGTTCAAAAGAAAAGCAGTGTTGAGACATTGAAAGGTCAGTTAAACGGTAAAAGGCGGCAGGAGACGGAAAGTGACGTCAGAAAGAAAAATGAGACAGATATGCTTTTGAAAGAAAAGAATGTGCGAAAACTGGAGATTCACGGGAAAAATATTACCCATCAAAGCGCCTGTGACAGCCTTAAAAAGTATTTTGCGGCAGAGGAGGAACTTCGGGAAAAGTATGAAGTTGTCGGTAATCTGAGCAGGACGGCGAACGGAAGTTTGACAGGCAGTGTGAAGCTTGATTTTGAGACGTATGTTCAGAGAAAGTATTTCCGGCAGATCATACAAGCGGCGAACCGAAGGCTTGCCAAAATGACTTCCGGAGGATTTATCCTGCAGTGTCGGGAATTGAAAGATTTAAGCAGTCAGGGGCAGGCCGGATTAGATCTGGATGTGTACGATCTGGTGACAGATTCTGTCCGCGACGTAAAATCTCTGTCAGGCGGAGAATCATTTATGGCGGCGTTGTCAATGGCGTTAGGACTTGCGGATATCATTCAGAACACAGCCGGAGCGGTGAGTTTGGAGACGATGTTCGTAGACGAAGGATTCGGTTCTTTGGATGATCAGTCGCGGGAGAGGGCGATCCGTATCTTGAAAGAACTTGCAGGAGAAAAAGGACTTGTAGGTATCATTTCTCATGTCAATGAATTGAAAGAGCAGATCGACTGGAAGCTGACTGTGACAAAAAGCGGCCATGGAAGCCATGCCCGCTGGATCATATAAGACTTTTATAAAGCTCTTTTTAAATACCGGATGCTGTATGCGGGCAGGACGAGCTGTCCGTTAAGTTCCTGTACGGAAGTGTCCTTGCCGCTTGTGATCGTTTCGTTTTCAAAGGAAAGGATCTGTTCATATGTGCCGTTTAACTCATGGTGTCCGGCTGTGAATTCACAGTCGGATGCGTTGACGGCAACAAGGAATTGCTCTTTTTCTGTTTTGCGCTCGAAAATAAGCTGATGATTTGTAATAACGATATTTCGATAAGAACCGCTGCACAGCGCATCGCTTTCTCTGCGAAGAGCGATCAGGCGGCGGATCAGATCGGTGAGATCGTTTGGCTTAGGCGCATCGAAACAAGGCCTTAAGGCATAATCATTATCAGGTGATTTCGTTCCTTCCTCTCCCCATTCGCTTCCGTAATAAATACAGGGAATACCCGGCATACCGAACAAAAGTCCGTAAGCAAGGGGGATATGCCGCTTGTTTGTCAATATGGAAGCAAGCCGCGTGACGTCATGGTTATCTGCAAAAGTCATGAGATGCTTTCCTCTGTAAATGCACCACTGCTCCGGTCCGTATTGGCGGTTTAATGAGTGGGCGATCTCGAACAAGTTCATGCTGTTAAAGCTGGAATATAATCCTTTGTAACATTCGTAGTTCGTGCAGCTGTGAAGCATTTCGTTGTTGACGATCAGGTTGTAGTCTCCGAATAAAACTTCTCCTACAAGAGCGAATCCCGGCTTAATCTCTTCGCAGAAAGAGCGGAGGCGGCGCATGAAGTTATGATCGAGAGAATAAGCGACATCAAGGCGCAGTCCGTCAATGCCGAAAGTTTCGATCCACATTTTTATGCAGCTAAGCAGATGGTCTGTGACGGCAGGATTTTGCAGGTTTAACTTCACAAGTTCGTAGTGTCCTTCCCAGCCTTCATACCAGAAGCCGTCGTTATATGCGCTGTTGCCGTCAAAATTAATATAAAACCAG
>ULRN01010096.1_pt1 | contig 12602 bp, 8 predicted proteins | sample 1955461 | NCBI WGS metagenome assembly ULRN01 (sample SAMEA4835683, study PRJEB28245) | human gut metagenome | biome: gut microbiome; material: fecal sample | place: Denmark | collected 2008 | reverse complement strand
TTCGAGTCGACCTCGCCCTTGGAAAGCAAGACAACCGTCTCGATATGCTCACTGTGGGGGAACATATCCACCGGCGTGCTGCTCTCCACTTTGTATCCCTTCCGGGTCAGCAGCTCCAGATCCCGGGCCAGCGTGACCGGGTTGCAGCTCACGTAGACCACACGTTTCGGGGCCATGCGGGCCACGCTTTCGATAAACTGCGGCGTAGAGCCCTCCCGCGGCGGGTCCATAAAGATCACGTCTGCGCGTTCACCAGCCGCAGCGGCTTCGCCGATCCACCGGGTGGCATCTGCGGCAAAGAAGCGGGCGTTCTTCACGCCATTGTGCTTTGCATTACCTATGGCATCGTGCACCGCTTCGCGGTTCACCTCCACGCCCACTACCTGCTTTGCATGGTCGGCGGCGGTCAGGCCGATGGTTCCGATGCCGCAGTAGGCATCCAGCACCACTTCTTTGCCGGTGAGATGCGCCGCGTCCACCGCAAGGCCGTACAGCACTTCGGTCTGGGTATGATTGATCTGATAAAAGCTGCGTGGGCTGATGGCATAGGTCTTGCCGCAGAGGGTATCCAGAATGAATCCCTTGCCGTACAGCACCTTTTCCATATCGCCCAGCACCACGCTGGTTTTGCGGTCGTTCACGTTCTGGACGATGGTGGTGATGGTCACACTCTGCTTTTCTGCCTCGGTCAGCAGGGCTTTGACAAAGTTCTTGGCACCCGGCAGCACCGGCTGAGCCGTCACCAGCACCACCATCACCTGCCCGGTCATAACACCCCGCCGCAGCAGGCAGTGACGCAGAAGGCCGGTGCCCTTATCCTCATTAAAAGGCTGGTAATGGCAGGTGCCCGCTGCCGCACGCACGGCCAGCATGGTCTTATCCAGCACTTCGTCCTGCAAAAGGCAGCTTTCCACCGGCAGCACCTTGTGGCTGTTTGCCGCGTAGATGCCGGAGGTAAGTTTTCCACCCCAGCCGGTGGTAAAGGTGGAGATCACCTTGTTCCGATAGTGGTACGGCGTTTCCATGCCCCGGATGTGCTCCACCGGGCCGAATCTGCCCAGCAGCTTTTTCACGGTCTCTTCTTTCTGTTTCAGCTGTGCGGCGTAGTCCATGCCCAGCATCGGGCAGCCGCCGCAGTTTTTGGCACGCAGTTTGCAATCCATCTTCCGCTCTCCTTTTTACCCATAAGGGTCATACAGATCATATTCTTCCGCTTCCAGATGCTTTTCCTCCAGCACCTTTATGGCCTGTTCCAGCTCGCTCTGGCCGCAGCCGCTTTCGCTGACCAGCGCGCGCACCGCCGCCGCAAGGTCGCCGCCAAAGAGGGTATCCAGCCGTTCCCGCATACTCCACACATTATAGGCGCGCTGGGTGATGGCCGGAGTGTAGGTGTTGCGGTTGCCATCCTTGCCGCTTTTTACCCAACCCTTTTCTTCCAGCCGGTAAAGAAAGTTGAGCACGGTCGCCGGTGCCCAGCCCTTTGCGCGCAGCTTTTCGTCGATATCCCGCCGGGTGACGGGCGCACGGCAGGCCCACACCGCCAGCATCACCTGCTCCTCTGCCGCCGAAAGCGGCTTTACACTGTCCGGGATGCCATACATCCTGCTGTTCTCCCTCCTTTTGGCATCTTTTTTGCTTTTACGTTTGTCTTTGTTTTATTATTATACCAATCTCTGCGCCAAAGCGCAAGAGCCGGAAACGCCGATGGAATCAGGCTTTTTCAGCTCTATTTTACATTTGTCTTTGTCTTTGTTTTTCCATCAAGGACATTTGTGTGCTTTGTGCCCGCACAGGGGCTTTTGCGCCGTATCTTTGTGCAAAGATGCTCTTGTTTTCATCCCTGCAAAACCGGTATACTACGGCTACAGCAATCAACAGAACGCACCGCAGAAAACCGCGGTGCTGTGCGATACAGGAAAGGGAGAGTTCATTATGGCACGAGTTTACAACTTCAGCGCAGGCCCCAGCATGCTGCCCGAGAAGGTGCTCAGGCAGGCACAGGCAGAGCTGCTCGAGTATGGCGACAGCGGTCAGAGCGTAATGGAGATGAGCCACCGCAGCAAGTGGTTCGATGCCATCATTAAGGACACCGAGGCCACCCTGCGCCGGGTAATGAACATTCCCGACAACTACAAGGTCGGTTTCTTTCAGGGCGGTGCGACCCAGCAGTTCGCCATGGTCCCGCTGAATTTCATGACCACCGGCAAGGCAGATTACCTTGTCACCGGCAATTTCTCGAACCTTGCCGCCAAGGAAGCCGCCAAGTTCGGCGAGGTGAACATCGTTGCTTCCAGCAAGGACAAGAACTTCACCTACATCCCGGACGTGAACGCCATCAACTATGATAAGGATGCCAGCTACATCCACATCTGCCAGAACAACACCATCTTCGGCACTCAGTTTGTAGAGGTACCGCAGGTGGAGGGTGTGCCTCTGGTAGCCGACATGAGCTCCATGATCCTCTCCAAGCCGGTGGATGTGACCAAGTACGGCTGCATCTACTTCGGCGTGCAGAAGAATGTAGCTCCCGCCGGCATGGCAATTGCCATCGTCCGCGACGACCTGCTGGGCCATGCCGCCGACAATGTGCCCACCATGATGAACTACACCACCCTGCTGGGCAAGGACAGCATGTACAACACGCCCCCCTGCTGGTGCATCTATATGACCGGTCTGGTGCTCAAGTATCTGGAAAACGACATCGGCGGTCTTGCCAACATGCAGAAGATCAACGAAGCCAAGGCCAAAGTGCTGTACGACTATCTGGACGGTCAGGGCTTCTTCACGAATCCTGTGGAGCACCGCTACCGCAGCACCATGAACGTCACCTTCACCAGCCCCAATGCAGATCTGGACAAGAAGTTCTGCGCCGAAGCTGCAGAAGCAGGCTTCGTGAACCTGAAGGGCCATCGTCTGGTGGGCGGCATGCGCGCTTCTATCTACAACGCCATGCCTGCCGAAGGCGTGGATAAGCTGGTGGACTTCATGGAGAAGTTCCGCAAGGAGAACGCGTAAAACCCTCTCAGCCTCACTTCGTTCGGCAGCTCCCCCGAGGGGGGAGCTTTTTATCAGAGGGACAACTTGATCGAACCCGCTTTCTAAGCTCGCCCTTCGGGAGAGCTGGCACGGCGCAAGCCGTGACTGAGAGGGTTCCTGTATAATAGAAGGGAAATCTGGACTATGTACACCATCAAAACTTTGAACGCCATCAGCCCGGTGGGTCTGGCAAAGCTGAACAACAAGCAGTTTGACGTGGCTGTGGACACCGATACCCCGGACGGCATCCTCGTTCGCAGCGCCGACATGCTGAATACCGCCTTCAACGACAATCTTCTGGCCATCGCCCGCGCCGGTGCCGGCGTGAACAACATCCCGCTGGACCGCTGCAGTGAGCAGGGCATCGTGGTGTTCAACACCCCCGGTGCCAACGCCAATGCTGTGGCCGAGCTGGTGATCGGCATGCTGATCGCCGGCAGCCGCAATGTGGCTGCTGCCGCCCAGTGGTGTCAGGGCCTTGTCGGCGACCCCGCCATGGCAAAGACCGTGGAAAAGGGCAAGAAGCAGTTCGTGGGCAACGAGATCAAGGGCAAGACGCTGGGTGTCATCGGTCTGGGTGCCATCGGCTCCCGCGTGGCCAACTGCGCCATTGAGCTGGGCATGGAGGTCTACGGCTACGACCCCTACATCTCCATTGATGCCGCATGGAACCTGAGCAGTCAGGTACACCATTGCGTGAACCTGAACGACATGCTGCCCCTGTGCGACTACATCACCATCCATGTGCCCTACCTGCCCACCACCAAGGACACCATCAACGTCCAGACCCTTGCCCTGTGCAAGGACGGCGTGAAGATCCTGAACTATGCCCGCGGCGAACTGGTCAACACCGAAGCCCTGCTGGAAGCCATGGAGACCGGCAAGGTGTCCGGCTACATGACCGACTTCCCGTCTGAGGCCATTCTGGGCAAGCCCGGCATCGTGTGCACCCCCCATCTGGGCGCTTCCACCCCGGAAGCCGAGGACAACTGCGCCGTGATGGCTGCAAAGGAGCTGAGCGACTACCTGAAGAACGGCAACATCATCCACTCGGTGAACATGCCGGAGGTCAACCAGCCCCGCGCCGGCGGCAAGCGCATCTGCATCATCCACAAAAACGAGCCCGGCATGATCAGCCAGATCACCGCCCTGACCACCGAAGCTGGCCTGAACATCGAGAACATGGTGAACAAGAGCAAAAAGAACATGGCCTACACCATGCTGGATGCTACCGGTGCTGTGGACAAGAAGCTGGCCGAAAAGCTGGCTGCCATCCCCGCCGTGATCCGGGTGCGCATCCTGTAAAGCAAAACGGTTTAAAATGCCCGCCGCGTCGCTCTTGGCATCTTCAGCGGAAAACGATTTTTATTTTAGCAGCCCGGAAAAGTCTGCGGATTTTTCCGGGTTGCTTTTTCACAGAGAAGGGCCGTGGCGGCAACCTGCATTTCCAAATCAGGATTTTTTACAAACTGGAAATTCTTTCTCGTCCCATCTGCCGGTTAGTTTCCATTTACAAACTGTAGTTTGTCTTAAAAAACGCGTTAGAGATAGCTTTTTCTAACTACACATCGTAAAAAGTTTACATGTATTAACATTCAAGAAAAAGCTTGAAAATGGTAAATTCTGTGCTACAATAGGCTCGACAGAAGGGAAATGTCCACCCTGTTCTCCGGCTTTTGGGCCGGTATATTCATCTTACAGGTCCTGCGGTGCAGGGCCTCTGACAGGAAATAGAAAAGGTAGGGAAGTTACTATGGATATCAAGAAGATTGCACTGTTCGCCGCCGGTACTCTGTTCGGCTCTGCCGGTTTCAAGCTGCTGTCCAGCAAGGACGCCAAGAAGGTCTACACCCAGACCACTGCTGCCGTGCTGCGCATGAAGGACTCCACCATGGAGACCGTCAGCAAAGTTCAGGAGCAGGCCGGTGACATTCTGGCCGATGCAAAGGCCATCAACGAGGCTCGTGCTGTTGAAGCCGAGGCTGCTGTGATCGAGGATGCCGCCGAGGAGACCACCGAAGAGACCGCTGAGTAATTTTCGGTTCGTAAAGCACTGAAAGCCCCAACGTGGCTTTCGAGCCGCCTTCGGGCGGCTCTTTTTTGTGAGAGTGGGGCCGCAGGCGTGCAGGGTATAGCAGCCTGACGCTGCGGCAAAAAGATAGAGAAGGATATTTGATATATGAAATGTACCATTCTGCATGAAGGCAAAGGCCGGATGCGCGTGCATGTAGAAAAAGTCCGCATGACCCTGCACCGTGCCGATGTGCTGGAAGCTTATCTGAACCACCATGATGCCATCGTCCATGCCGCCGTCTACGAGCGCACCGGCGATGTGGTCATTACCTATACCGGCAGACGTTCCGCTGCCATCGCTGTACTGGCGGGCTACAAGTTCAATGTGGCCGAGTATGACGCTCTGGTCACCTCCGCCGACAGCCGCAGGCTGAACCGGGAATATCAGGATAAAATGTTCGATCTGGTGGCAGGCCGCTGCCTGCGCAAGCTGTTCCTGCCCGCACCCCTTGACGCTGCCTACACCGCCTTCCGCTCCATCCGCTTTCTCTGGAAGGGTGTGCGCTGCGTGCTGAGCCGCAGGCTGGAAGTGGAGGTGCTGGACGCTTTGTCCATCGGCGTCTCGCTGCTGCGCGGCGACTTTGGCACCGCCGGTTCTGTCATGTTCCTGCTGAATCTGGGCTCTCTGCTGGAAGAGTGGACCCGCAAGAAGAGTCTGGACGATCTGGCCCGCAGCATGGCCCTGAACGTGGACAAGGTGTGGGTGCGCAGTCAGGGCACCGAAGTGCTGGTGCCTCTGACCAAAGTACGCTCCGGCGATGAGGTGGTCGTGCGCAGCGGCAATATGATCCCGCTGGACGGCACCGTGCTGGAAGGCGAAGCCATGGTGAATCAGGCCGCCCTGACCGGCGAAGCCATGCCGGTGCGCAAGGCAGAGGGCTCCACCCTCTATGCCGGCACCGTTGTGGAGGAGGGCGAGTGCGTCTTTATCGCCAAGGCCGAGGGCGGTTCCAACCGCTACGACAAGATCGTGGCCATGATCGAGGAATCCGAAAAGCTCAAGTCCAGCACCGAGAACCGTGCGCTGGTGCTGGCCGACAAGCTGGTGCCATGGTGTCTGGGCGCAACGGTGGTCACCTATCTGCTCACCCGCAACGCCACCCGCGCCATCTCCTGCCTGATGGTGGATTTCTCCTGCGCGCTCAAGCTCTCCATGCCGCTGGCCGTGCTTTCCGCCATGCGCGAGTGCGGCAGCTACCACATCACCGTCAAGGGCGGCAAGTATCTGGAAGCGCTGTCTCAGGCCGACACTATCGTGTTCGACAAGACCGGCACCCTCACCCGTGCCACCCCGCAGGTAGTGGAGGTCGTGCCCTTCTCCGGCTGCAACGAGCGCGAAGTTCTGCAGCTGGCCGCATGTCTGGAAGAGCACTTCCCCCATTCCATGGCCAACGCCGTGGTGCGTGCCGCCAAAGAGCGCGGCATTTCCCATGAGGAGATGCACTCCGAGGTGGAGTACATCGTGGCCCACGGCATTGCAAGCCGCGTGGGCGGCCAGCGCGTGGTCATTGGCAGTCACCACTTCGTCTTTGAGGATGAAAAGTGTACCATCCCCACAGCCGAGCAGCAGAAGTTCGATGCCCTCAAGCCCGCGTATTCGCACCTGTACATGGCTGCCAGCGGGCAGCTGGTGGGCGTGATCTGCATTTCCGACCCGCTGCGCCCGGAAGCCGCCGCTGTGCTGAACGGCCTGCGTGCGCTGGGCATCCGGAACACCGTCATGATGACCGGCGACAGCGAGCGCACCGCTGCCGCCATTGCAAAGCAGGTGGGCGTGGACCGCTTCTTTGCCGAGGTGCTGCCCGAGGACAAGGCAAACTTCGTCCAGCAGGCCAAGGCCGAGGGCCACACCGTGGTGATGATCGGCGACGGCATCAACGACTCCCCCGCCCTGTCCGCTGCCGACATTGGCATTGCCATCAACTCCGGCGCTGCCATCGCCCGCGAGATCGCCGATGTGACCATCAAAGCCGACAGTCTGGAGGAGCTGGTGGCCCTCAAGGCCATCGCCAACTCTCTGCAAAAGCGCGTGCACGCAAACTACCGCTTCGTGCTCACCTTCAACTCGGCCCTCATCGCGCTGGGTGCTCTGGGCATCCTGCAGCCGGCCTCCTCTGCCATGCTGCATAATCTCTCCACCATCGGCATCAGCCTGAAGAGCATGACCAATCTCCTGCCGGAGAACAAGGCTTCACAGCTGAAAGCATAATTACCGCAAAAAATAACGCCGTGTCTGAACATTCGACACGGCGTTATTTTTTATCTGTTATTCCAGCCCGATCTGCTGTGCGTACTCTTCCAGCAGCTCCCGCTCCAGGAACGGAGTCTTGACACCCTCGCGGTCACGGTAGGTCTCGTGGCCCTTGCCAATGACGGCGATCAGGTCGCCCTCCTGCGCGTGATCCACTGCGTAGTGCAGCGCATCCAGACGGTCGGGGATCTCCACGAACTTTGCATCCGGGTTGCCCTTGTTCATGCCCACGCGGATATCAGCAAGGATGTCCTCCACCTTTTCAAAGCGGTTGTTGTCCTCGGTAAGGATGGAGAGATCCGCCATCTTGGCGCAGATCTCGCCCATGCCGTAGCGGCGCAGCTTGGAGCGGTTGCCGCCGCAGCCGAACACCACCACCAGACGGTGGGGCTTGTAGGCCCGCAGAGTGGTGAGCAGGCTTTCGGTGGACACCTCGTTGTGAGCGTAGTCCAGCAGGATGGTGAACTTCTTGCTGATGGGCACCAGCTCCACGCGGCCCTTGACCACGCACTTGCCAAGGCCGTCGTGGATGGCCTGATCCGGCAGCCCCAGCACCTTGCCCACCGCCAGAGCTGCCAGCGCGTTGTACACGCTGAACTCACCGGGCATATTCACCTTCACATCCATCTCGTCCTTGCCGGTCACATGGAACTTCACGCCCAGAAAATCGTGGGTGCGCAGCAGTTCAAAGCCGGTCTCGCGGTAGTCCGCCTGCTCAGCGCGGCCATAGGTGACAAGGCGGCAGGTGTGGCCTTCCAACAGTGCTTCGGTATTCTCATCGTCAATGTTCACCACGCCCACGTCGCAGCGCTTGAACAGCTGGCCCTTCCAGCTGCGGTACTCCTCAAAGGTCTTGTGCTCACCAGGGCCGATGTGATCCGGCGAAAGGTTGGTGAACACGCCCACATTGTAGTGCACACCGGCCACGCGGTCCATCATCAGGCCCTGGCTGGAAACCTCCATCAGCGCGGTGTCGCAGCCTGCATCCAGAAATTCCCGAAAGGTCTTTTGCAGTTCGTAGCTTTCCGGAGTGGTGTTGGCAGTATCCTTGTGGCGGCCCATATAATAAATGCCGTTGGTGCCGATCATGCCCACCTTGCGGCCTGCAGCTTCCAGCACGCTCTTGATCATGTGGGTGGTAGTAGTCTTGCCCTTGGTGCCGGTCACACCGATCATGGTCATCTGGCGGGACGGGTTGCCGAAGAGGTTCGCGCTCATCAGAGCCATGGCATAGCGGCTGCTTTCCACCTTGACCACGGTCACGCCCGGCATGGCGGAAAGGTCGATGTCGTGCTGGATGACCAGTGCGCTGACACCCTTTGCCGCGCAGTCGGCGGCAAACTCATGGCTGTCACGCTGGGTGCCCACGATGCACACGAACAAAAGGCCCGGTGCCGCCTTGCGGCTGTCGTAGATGATATCCGAGATCTCGGTGTCCAGACTGCCCTGCGCAAGGGTAAAGGGCACGCCTTCCAGTAACTGTTCCAGTTTCATACTGCACACGCTCCTCAAAACATTTTGTCACATGGGGTTTTCTTCGTTATTTGCGGTCATGCGGGCGGGGTCGGTCAGCGGTGTTTCTTCCGCAGCTGCCGCCGTATCGTCCGCAGGCTGGGCCGCAGCGGCATCCTCTGCACCGTCTGCCGCAGTATCCTCGGCAGCAGAGGTGTCAGGCTCTTCCGGCACGGTCTTTTCCGGCACAACATAACCGGAGGGCAGGGTCGGCTGGCCCTGTGCAAAGTAAATTTTACGGGTGCTGCCCGCGCTGACATGGCTGAAATCCAGTCTGCCGGTGTCGGTAGGGGCACAACCCTTGCCGTCGGCATTGGTCAGCACATAGCGTGCGCGGTCCAGCTTATAATCCAGATCGTTCCGTGTACCCAGAAGCACACTGACACGATCCTGATACAAAAATGCCATCTGGTCGGTGTCCGCAAATTCCATGCGGGTCACATCGTCCAGCATCCCATACTCTTCCAGCTTTGCCTGCAGCTCATTCAGTGCATCCAGACGGTCGTCCGTCTGCACCGCTGCCGAAGCTGCTGCCGAAGCTGCTGCCGAACCGGATGCATCCGATGCCGCCGGGTCTGCCTGCGCTGCAAAGGCCAGCTGGTCGCCGGGTGTCACCGACACCGGCTCGCCGCCGTATAGGGTCTTGAGTTCTTCCGGCTGGGCAGACTCGCAGGCCAGGATCTTGAACTGATCCGAGAGGGTCAGCCAGCCGCTCTTCGTCTGCATGGCATAGGTAGGCACCGCCTCGGTCACCTGCACCACCACCGTGTTGGGATAATCCCGAACCACCCTGATGGATTCCAGCAGCGGGAACTGCTTTTCCAGTTCCGCTTCCTTGGCGGCGGGGTCAAAGCTGAAAATGTTCTCTTCGGTCTGCACACCCAGTGCCTGCAGAATCTGGCTGCTGGAATAGCCGCCCACCTCCTGCACCACGGTGCCGTCCGCCGTCTGCACCTGAATGGTGCCGATCTTAAACAGCATGGTCATGGTCAGGTAAACACCGGCGGCAATCACGGCCAGCAGGGTCACAAAGGCCATCAGTCGCCGCAGCATCCGCCGCCGCTTCAGCGCGGCGCGGGTCAGGCGGCGCTTCTTGCGTTTTTCCCGCTGTACCGGGTCGCGTGGCTGCTGGTGTGCCGGGCGCAGACGCTGGTTTTTGTAGCGCTGCTGCGCTGCCTGAGCCGCTGTCTTGCGCGGCTTCTGCCCCTGTGAACGGCGCTGCTGCGGCTTGCGGGCCGTGCCGGATGCACGCTGTTCCGGCTGGGCCGTGCGGCTTCGCTGCGCGGTACGGTTCCGGTTCTGGCCGCTGGTGCGCCGGGTGCCGCTCTGTTCGGTGCGGCGCGGCTGCGAAGGGAACTCGATACTGTTATCGGTACGGGTGCGGCGCACCGTACCATTGGCGGTGCGGTCCGGCGCAAAGCTCAGCGGTTCCCCGTTGAAGCCATAGCGCCCGTCCGCACTGCCGGAAGATCCTTTTTGTTGTGAAGGCGGCGGAGTATGCTGCAGGTCTTTCCGCAGGTCGTAGATATTACCGTTGTTTCTGTTATTGCGGTATTGCTGCATGGCGCACACCTCCTTTCCGGTTTAGGTTTTGTTTTACTTCTGCACCAGTTTCATCAGAGCGTCTGCAATACGGTCAAGGCTGTCATCCACCGACAGGCTGCGGGCATTTTTGCCCATCTCAGCCAGCTTGCCGGGCTGTGCCAACATGTCGGACACCGTGCTCACCAGCTTTTCGCCGGTCAGGTCTTTTTCCTCGATCACCACAGCGGCATCGGCCTTCTGCAGTTCCATGGCATTGAAGTACTGGTGGTTCTCAGCCACATTGGGGCTGGGGATGAGCACGGCTGCACGGCCAACAGCTTCCAGCTCGGCCAGCGTCAGCGCACCGGCGCGGCTGATGACAAGGTCTGCCGCAGCCAGCAGTTCCGGCATATTGTTGATGTATTCCTTCACCACAAGGCCGTCGCCCTCCGCGAAGTTCTTTTCCTTTTCCAGATCCTTGAACAGCTGCACACCGTACTGGCCGGTAGCGTGGAGATGCAGCACCGGCTTCTTCTCGTGCTGTTCCCATGCACACAGGTCAGCCACCACCTCGTTGACGCGGCGTGCGCCAAGGCTGCCGCCGAAGGAAAGGATCACCGTGCGGTCGCCCGCGCCCAGCTCAGCGCGGATGGCATCGCGGTCCTTTGCCTTGGTGAACACCTCCGGGCGCACCGGATTGCCCACCACGATGGTCTTATCAGGTGCGCCCAGCTTTTCCACAGCAGCAGGCACGGCGGCAAACACGAGATCCACATCCGGTGCCAGCAGCTTGTTGGTCACGCCGGGGAAGGCGTTCTGCTCATGAATGGCGGTGTGGATGCCCATTTTGGCGGCACAGCGCACCACCGGGCCGGACACATAGCCGCCGCAGCCGATCACAAGATCGGGTTTGACCTCCTTCATAATGGCCTTTGCCTTGGGGCCAGAGAGGGCCAGATTCCACAGCGTAACGATGTTGCGCTTGATGTTGTTCAGCGACAGCCTGCGCTGGAAACCGGTGATCTCGATATGGTGGAAGGGATAGCCCGCCTGTCCTACCAGACGATACTCCATGCCCTCCTTGCGGCCGGCAAAGTGGATCTCGGCAGAAGGGTCTGCCTTTTTGATAGCACCTGCAATGGCAAGTGCCGGGTTGATATGGCCGGCAGTGCCGCCGGCAGCGATCAGAACTCGCATGACGATTCCTCCTCTATTATTAGTGCATCTGGGCAGGCTATCGGGGAGTTCCCCACTGGCCTGCGCCCTCAAAACAGTCGTTACAGTTCATTGCGCGCACGGCGGGCATCGTCCAGATTGATGGTACGGTCCTTCAGCTCCGCATCACGCTGAGCCTTTGCAGCCTGCCGCTGTGCGTGGGCCGCCGCCCTCTGCTGCGCCGCCCGCTCTCCGTTGCGCCCAATGTTCACCATCACGCCCATTTCTGCCAGCAGCAAGATCAGACTGGTGCCACCGGACGAGAAAAACGGAAGGCTGATGCCGGTATTCGGGATGGTGTTGGTGACCACGGCGATGTTGCAGAACACCTGCCAGGCGATCTGCGCCATAATGCCAATCCCCACCATGGTGCAGAACTGGTTCTCGGCCTTATAGGCGATCATCAGGCCCTGCGCTATGAGCAGTATGAACAGCACGATGATGAGCACCGCACCGATGAAGCCCAACTCTTCGCACACCACACTGAAGATGAAGTCGTTGGTGCTTTCCGGCAGCCAGAGCTGCTTTTCCACGCTGTTGCCAAGGCCAAGGCCCTTCAGTCCGCCGGAGCCGATGGCGTACAAGCTCTGCTTGGTCTGGTCGTTCAGCGCTTCCAGATCATCGGACCATGTGTTCAGGCGGTCCTGCAGATAGCCAATGGATTCCACCAGCGTCAGAGCCGGTTTCAGCAGCAGAGCCGCCGCCGCGGCCCCGCACCATGTCAATACACCGCCGCAGCCGGTCAGCATGAGGATGGTGCCCACGATGGCGGTGGTCAGCAGGATGCCGGACATGTGCGGCTCTAAAAACAGCAGCAGCACCACCGGCACCAGCGGCAGCACCGGCACGATCAGCTGCCTTACGATGCGGATGAACAACCAATCCTTTGGCTTGATTTTTTCTCTCAGCGACGGGCTGAACCGGCCGATCTGCGGCGCACTTGCCGCCAGATGGGACGAGAGCAGGATCATCTCAAACTTTGCCACCTCAG
>ULRN01053479.1_pt1 | contig 12674 bp, 7 predicted proteins | sample 1955461 | NCBI WGS metagenome assembly ULRN01 (sample SAMEA4835683, study PRJEB28245) | human gut metagenome | biome: gut microbiome; material: fecal sample | place: Denmark | collected 2008 | reverse complement strand
CGCAATTCTTATTGCAATACTCAACAGCGTTCTCGGTGATGTGCTGAGCGGTGCAAAATTTGTCTTTGTAACCCCTACAATTCCGATTATTTGTGCAATCGTTCTTTCTGCCGTTACAATATTCCTTTCGTCATTCTTTATTGCACTGCGTGCGTCAAGAATCCCACCGCTTGTTGCAATCAGAGGCAACAAGGATATCAAGATAAAGAATAACAAGCCGTACCGCACATCTAAGCTTACTAAAAAACTCTTTGGTGTGGGCGGTGAAATTGCTTCAAAGAGCCTTAAACGCAGTAGGAAAAAGTACCGCACAACTGTTATTTCAATTGTAGTCAGCGTTGCAATGTTCATTGCAGTTTCGGCATTTATGGACTACGGAATGACATTTACAGACCATTACTACGGCAATGCCGATTACAGCTATATGGTTGTCGGAATTGATTCAAAGCAGGCTCAGACAATTGAAAAAATGCCCGAAATCGAAAATTATCTGACAGTCGGTTTGCAGTACGGTTATGTGTCGGCAGATGTGCCTGTTAATGAATGTGGCAAGAACTTCCTTTATGATGAACCTGACGGTTCAAAGTCATTTGGTGCAGAGTTTCTCGAATTTGAACACGATACATTTGTTAAGATTTGCAGGGAATTAAAACTTGACTACAACAAGGTCAAGGGCGGTGTACTTGTGTATTCTCAGGTAACACCCGATAACAGTGAGAGTGGCAACTCTTCCAAGCCAATGAAACTGTTCGGCAAAACCGCTCCGACAAAGTTTACCGTTCACGGAAATGATGATGAAGGAAACGCCTTGATAGCAGGCAAATTAAAGGTTTCGTCAGTGTTTGATGAAATTCCAAAGTCGGCTGATTCTGTAATCGGCGAAGGAACAATTTTCGGTCAGGGATTGATAATCGGCGAACAGGGTGTAATCTCCCCTCAGCTTGGTGAACACGGATGCGGTATTACCCTCTATGCCAATACATCAGACCACACTTCGCTTACAAATCGTATTGAGTCTATGTCGGGCACAGGAGCCTCGGAAAGCTATATTTCTATTTTTGACTATGAAGAAATTGTAAGACAGTTCAATGCCATTATGCTGATTGTCGGAATATTTGTTTACGGCTTCATCGGTGTTATCTCGCTTATCGGACTTACAAACATTTTCAACACAATTTCAACCAATATGCAGTTGAGGAGCAAGGAATTTGCATCGCTTAAATCTATCGGTATGACAAAGAAAGAATTTAACCGTATGATTCGCCTTGAAAGCCTTATGTACGGCATAAAATCTTTGCTTATCGGTATTCCTCTCGGCGTTCTCGGTGTATTTGCAATCTTCTCCGCATTTTCAAATGGAAATGTTCCAATGAGCTTTGTATTCCCATGGAAAGCGATTTTGATTAGCATTGCGGTTGTATTTGTCGCAGTATGGCTGATTATGAAATACTCAATTTCAAAGGTTAACAAGCAAAATATTATTGAAACAATCAGAAATGACAATATCTGAGCATCATATTCAGCCAGCAGACTGTATTTTGTTGAAATTTGTTGACAATAGTTTTACACTCTGTTATAATGTAGTTGTAACAATAGATACCACAATATTTTGTATGTTTTCATTGCTGACGGGCGGATTATTGATTTAATCCGCCCGAATTTCATTTTGGAGGACTTGTTGTGAAAATTCTTCTTGTTGAGGACAACCGTGCAATTTCAAAAGGACTTGTTTACACACTTGAACAAAACGGCTTTGAGGTTGCGTTGTGTGAAAATGCCGAATCAACCCTTAACTCTCTCGGCGGTGACTTTGACCTTTTTATTGTTGATGTGTCGCTTCCCGACGGCAACGGTTTTGAACTTTGTGACGAGATAAAAAGAGTGTGCGAAACTCCCGTGATTTTTCTCACAGCACTTGACGATGAGGACAGCATTGTCAAAGGCTTTGACCTCGGAGCGGAGGACTACATAACAAAACCGTTCTCAAGCCGTGAGCTACTCGCAAGAATTAAACGAATTACCAAAAAGCTCGACAAAACTATGGCTATGAATTTTGGCGACATCAGCATTGACTTTGACAAAAAACAGGTTTGCAAAAACGGCAATCCGATTGTGCTTACGGCGCTTGAGTACCGCCTGTTTGCAATGCTTGCCAAAAACAGCGGCAAGGTGCTGACCCGTGAACAGATTCTTGAACGCATATGGGATTTGTCGGGAAATTATGTTGAGGACAACACGCTGACCGTGTACATAAAAAGACTTCGCAAAAAACTTGATACAAATATGATTAAAACCGTAAAGGGCCTTGGTTACAGGCTGGAGGTATAATGAAAAGCACATCAAAATTTCTTGCGGTAATGCTTGCGATAACGGGACTTTTCTGTTGTGCCGTTGCAGTAGGCATCGGTGCAGGCTTTAACGCTGTTCGTGAAAGCACGGATAAAAAGATAATTGCCGTTGCGGAAAAGGTTAGGGAACAATATCCCGACATTTCGGAAAAGGAGCTTGCTCAAATTTTGAACAGCGATACTGCCGGCATAAAAGGCGACTTTGCAAAGTACGGAATAAAATCCGACAGTGGCTGGGTTGACATTCAGAGCGGAAGTTATGCAACAATTACAATTGTGATTACAACCGCAGGTGTTTGTGTGTTCGGAATCTTGCTCTGCGTTGTGTTCATAAGATACTGTAAAAAGCAGAAGCGACAGCGACTTGAAATTGTAAAATGTCTTGAAAAAATAAACAACCGAGAGTACGACCTCGACCTTGACGGCTCAACCGACGACGATATGTCACTGTTAAAGCAGGAGATTCAAAAAACAACGGTAATGCTTCGTGAGTATGCCGACAATTCAATGCGAGAGAAAGAAATCCTCAAAAATTCGCTTGCCGACATTTCACATCAGCTTAAAACACCGCTGACTTCAATTTTGATTACAACCGAAAATATCCTTGATGACGATGATATGCCCGTTGAAATCAGACGGGATTTTGTTATGGATATAGCGCATAATGCCCATTCGATAAATTTCCTTGTAAAAAGTCTGCTCACGCTCTCAATGCTTGATTCGGGAACTGTTGAATTGAAGTTCGGAGATGTGTCGGTTGAAAAAATAATTGACGAGTGCATTTCACGCACAGAGGTTCTTGCCGATATCCGTGATGTGAGAATTGAAAAAAACGTCAAAAATGATTTTAATCTTAATTGCGATTTTCGCTGGATTTGCGAAGCGGTTTCAAACATTGTAAAAAACTGTATTGAGCATACCGACGGCGGTTATGTCAGAATTTCTGCCGAAAGGAACAGCATGTATTCGGAAATCATCATAAGCGACAACGGATGCGGAATCAGCCCGAAGGATTTGCCCCACATTTTTGAGAGGTTCTATAAAGCACGAAATTCATCCCCGTCAAGCGTCGGCATAGGTCTGTCGCTTGCAAAATCAATCGTTGAAAAAACAGGCGGATATATTACCGCAGATTCCAAACTCGGCGTCGGCTCAACCTTTAAACTCAGATTTTTGAATGTAAGACTCAGATAAGATAAAAATTAAAAAGCGAAAATTGCGGTCGGGAATAAAGTTTTGTTAAGTACAAATCTTATTATTCCCGACCGTATTTATGTAATTTTCGGCAGGGGGGCAATTGAAACTGTCTTTATAAATAAAAACAGAAGAGCGACAAGGGTAATTTTGCATAAAATTCCAGTGTAAAGATTGTGTAACTTGCTATTTTTACAAAATAAAAGGATTATGTGTAGTTTTTGTGAGAGTTTTGTGATAAAATCAAATTGTCTAGGGATGTTTGACCCTACGTTTTAAAAGCTTTGAAAGGAGTAATCAAACAATGAAAAAAAGAAGTATGAAGAGAGCGCTCAGTGCCGTTTTGACACTTTGTATGGCTCTCCCCGGTGCTTCCGTAGCATTTGGTTCGGCAAGTGCTGCAACAGTTTCCGATGACAGCAGCACATCTGCATCATCAACTGCCGCAGGTTCACTTGTTGAAGATGACGGCTTTACATGGGATAATGCCAATGTGTATTTCCTGCTTACCGACCGTTTTAAGAACGGAAACACCGCAAATGACCATTCATACGGCAGAACACTTGACAAGGACGGCAAACCGCTTGACGGCTGGGATACAAACCCCGGTACATTCCACGGTGGCGACTTTGCAGGTGTTACTCAGTCAATTGAAGAGGGTTATTTTGATAACCTCGGTGTAAACGCAATTTGGATCTCAGCTCCGTATGAGCAGACTCACGGCTATTGTGATTCAGGTAAGGGCTTTGCTCACTACTCATATCACGGCTACTATGTTCTTGACTATACCGAAACCGATGCAAACTTCGGTACAAAAGAGGAGTTCAAAACTCTCGTTGACACAGCGCATGAGCACGGTATCAGAGTTATCATGGATATCGTAATGAACCACACAGGCTACAACACCGTTGCAGATATGGAGCAGTTCGGCTTCGGTACTCTCCTTGACGGTGCGTTAGACTACAAATACAAGCTCACAGATGTAAGTGATGTAAACGACCACATTGACTATAAAACATCAGCAGAAGACTGGGGCAAATGGTGGAGCAATGACTGGATCCGCAGCGGTCTTCCCGGATATACAGAGGGTGCCGGCGGTGATCTTACAATGTCACTCAGCGGACTTCCCGACTTCAGAACAGAGCAGACAAAGAAAGTTACAATTCCTCCGATCCTCGAAACAAAGTGGAAGCAGGAAGGTACATATGATCAGAAGCTCGCAAAATACGGTGATTCAAACACAGTAACAGGCTACCTTTCAACCTGGCTTTCAGAGTGGGTTAAGGAGTACGGTGTTGACGGTTTCCGTTGCGATACTGCAAAGCATGTTGATAAGGCTTCTTGGAACCAGCTCAAGCAGGCTTGTGTTTCTGCTCTCAGAGAGTGGAGATCCAACAACAAGGGCAAAGCAGGTGCTGACTGGAAAGAAGATTTCTGGATGACAGGCGAGCATTGGGATCACGGTGTAGGCTACGACACATACTATTCCGAGGGCGGCTTCGACTCAATGATTAACTTCGCAGTTACAGGCGGCGGAGCTCTTGCAAGCGGTAGTGTTGCAAACACATATCAGGGCTATGCAGACCAGATCAACACAAAGGAAGGCTTTAACGTTCTTTCATTTATGTCATCACACGATGAAACACTTACCCGTGGCGATGAGAACACAATGCTTTACAATGCGGCTGCATTCCTCCTTCTCCCGGGCGGAGTTCAGATTTTCTACGGTGACGAAACCAACCGTCCTCTCTATCCCGGCGTTGCATTTGACGGTTACGGCGGATCGGGTCATGCACTCAGAAGTGATATGAACTGGAACGACATGGACAAAACTCTTCTTGCTCAGTGGCAGAAGGTTGGTCAGTTCCGTAACAAGCATGTATCTATCGGTGCCGGCGCAAATGTTAAGCTCTCAGCTACAAGCGGTGTTGCTTTCGGCCGTACATACGATAAGAACGGCGTAACAGATCAGGCAGCTGCAGTAATCGGCTGTAACAAAAATTCAAGCGTAACTGTTGATGTTTCAACTCTTTGGGAAGACGGCAGCTATGTAATCAATACTTATGACAACTCATCTTCAGTTGTTACTGACGGTAAGGTAACTTTCAACAGCGGTGCAAACGGCACAATCCTTATGGAAAATGCTGACGGTCAGCCGCTTGTATCAATCACAGGCGAGCCGAAGTTCTACGGCACAGAGCAGGTTACTGTTTCTCTCAAGGAATGCGACAGCGCAAAGGTTTCTGTTGACGGCGGTAACAAGTTTGTTGTTAAGGACGGCGACACATTCACAATCGGTCAGACAGCTTACAAGAACGATACAATCGAAGTAACTGTTGAGGCTACAAACGACAAGGCAAGCTCAGAGGCTAAATTCACATTCCTCAAGCTCGGCGAAAATGACGAAAGACCTACAACCAGCCCGACACAGAGCACAACTGTTCCCGGTCCGACAGCAAGTCAGACATCAAAGCTTACAATCAAGAGCACAGCAGGCGCTCCGAATGTTTACGCTTGGACAGGTGCAAGCACAGCACTCAATGGTGCATGGCCGGGTCAAAAGGCAGCAGCCGTTTCAGGTCAGGCAAACACATATGAACTCACACTTCCTGTTTCAGCCGACAAGCCATTCAGCGTTGTTCTCAACAACGGCAGCGGCACACAGTCAGGCGATATCACAGGTCTTTATGACGGTGCTGTTCTCGAAATTCAGAACGGCAACTACACATCAGTTAAGACAGTAACCAACGGTAATCAGCAGGGAGGCGGCGGCGATCCAGAGCCTGCAGAGGGTTCTGTTTCCGTAACAATCAAGCCTTACAGCCCATCTGCAAGCTACAAAATCTATGCTTGGAATGATACACAGAAGCTCACAGGCGCATGGCCGGGCGTTGCTCTTACAGAAAAAGATTCTGACGGCAACTATGTTGTTAAGTTCGATAATGTTGACGAAGTAAGCATTATTCTCAGCAGCGGTTCAGGTCAGACAGCAGATATCACAGGCGTTAGAGACGGCGCTACAATCGAAATTACAAACGAAGGTTGTACAACATACAAGCTTATATCAAAGCCAATCGTTGTTTCACCTTATGAATCACTCAAGAAAGAAGCAAGAAAGATTCTTGCTATGACAGCATCAGACTACACAGCAGAGAGCTGGGCAAATGCTCAGAAGGTTCTCAAGTCAGCTGAGGCTATGATTAAAGCAGGCGAAGACGCTACAACAGCTGAAGATATGAATGCTATGATTGCAGACCTCAAGTCAGCTCAGAAGGCACTTGTACTTGCTCCTGCAACACTCACATATGCAGTTGTAGGCAAGAGCGTTGTATCAGGTGTTACAGCCAGCGCTGCAAAGGTAACTGTTACAGTTGACGGTAAGACATATACTGCTACTGCAGACGATGTAACAGGTGCATTCACAGTTGCAACATCAGCTCTCAAGGGAACAAGCACAATCAAGGTTGACGCAACAAGAAACGGTGTAAACGGCACATATTCATATGCTATGAAGAACGGCAACATTGAAAGCGGATTTGTTCCTACATCTCCTACACTTCCGACACAGCCTACTACTTCAACTCAGCCAACAACAGCTACTCAGCCGACTGCACCTACACAGCCTACAACAGCTACAGAGCCGACTACTGCTCCTGCTCAGAAGCTCACAGTAAACGCTACTTCAAATTACTTTGGTTCTGCATCAAAGACAGTAAGCACTGACGGCAAGAAGGTAACTGTTCTCTACAAGCTCAACTCAAACATGGGCGTTGTTGACGGACAGTGGGCTGTTAAGTATGATTCAAGCAAGCTCAAATTCAACATGGCTGATAACAAGGCAGACGGCAAGCAGACAATCATGCCTTCACAGTCAAACCTTATTCACAATGCTTACAGCAATGTAATTAAGGGTATATTTACTAACCCACAGGTACCTACTCAGTACAACGGAGATACATTTATCTCACTCACATTTGAGGTTATCGGTTCAGGTACTGCAAGCGTATATCTTGACACACAGTACCTTACATTAGGTTATGTAAAGGGCAACAAGCTTAATCAGGCATCTGTTGTAAATAACAGCAAGGTTTGCGATGTAACAGGCATTGCAGGCTTTGAAAAAGTATCAGTAAACGCATCAACGGTATTTGTCGGCGATGTAACCCTTGGTGATGTTAACATGGACGGCGATATCACAGTTTTTGATGCAACCGAAGTTCAGAAGTATGTTGTTCAGCTCGTTGCATTCACAAATGACCAGTTTACTGCTGCCGATGTTGACCATGACAGCACAATCACAGTTAAGGATGCTACTACTATTCAGAAGTTTGTTGTAAAACTCATCAGCAACTTTTAATAAGTTTTAAAGCAATTGACATATCGTTCCGTTTAGTCGATATAGTAAGGAATGCCCCTCACAAAATGTGAGGGGCATTTTTTGTACAGCTTTTTAAATAGAAAATGGCAGACAACCGTGTGATTGTCTGCCATTTTGTCATGATGAATTTAAAATTACCGATTATACTTTTACAAGAACCTTTGTAATTTCGCTGATGTACATTTTATGGAAGTCGTTGTCATACCACTTGTCAACGCTTTCACGGTCGGCAATGCTTTCGGCATTAAGACTTTGAGCGTACATTTTTTTGCATTCAAGAACAAGCTTTGCCTCTTCAAAATATACAGAGCCGTTTTCCGTGAACGCAGGAGTAAGACCTGTTTCCTTTACCTTGTCATAATCCTTGCCGCTCTTTGAACCGCAGAATTTGAGGGCATCTCTGTACTTTTCATCAAAAAAGCTCATTGTATAGCGGTCGCCGTTCTCCATAAACGCAAATGTATATCTCTGCGGACGAATAAAGGTGAATACAACGGGCTTACCCCACATAATGCCTACACCGCCCCAGCTTATCGTCATTGTGTTGAATTTTTCTCTGTCACCTGCAGTAACAAGTGCCCAATCATCACCGATAAGCTTAAACGGACTTTCAACAATTTCTTTCGGATTTATCTCTTTGAATGCTGACATATAGATCTTCCTTTCAACAATTGTGTTTTATATAATATGCTTTCAAAATTCTATTTTGAATAGACTGCATCATTTTTTGCCAAAAGATAGACACAGTATTGATTCATACTTATGCCCTCTTTCTTTGAATGTTCGGCAAGTGAGCGATGCAGACTTTTCGGGATTCTCAGCTTGAATTGTCCCGAATATTCTTCAAGACTGTCGGGTTCGTGAATTACAACTCCGCTTTCAAAGGCGGCTTCAAACCAGGCTTTTTTAGCGTTCTCTGCATTTGCAACAGCCGATTCAATCGTATCACCGCAGGCTATGCAACCCGGAAGCTCGGGAAATGATACAACAAAACCGCCCTCGTTCCTGTCCTCGACAATTTCCATACGATATGACATTGCAAGATAATCGTTAAGTGTTTTCATCATCTTTCGCCTCACTTTCAACAATTTGTCTTAATGCCTGTTTTCGTATTTCCGAATAATATTATATATGGTATCGCATATGGTGTCAACAGGTTTTTGAAGTGATTTCAGCGGTTTTCACAAAATGAAAAATATGCAAAATGGATGTATATGTATGTATGAATATGCATAAATGGATGAATAAAATGAATATTCATTTTTTGTGCATATATGCATTTTTCAGAAATTTCGAGGGGAATATGACATATCAACCGCCAAAAACACTGATAATACAGCGAAAATAAAGCAGATTTCGGTCAATTTGTACCCAAAAATGCAAATTTGAAAAAACATTGAATATTTATTCAAAAAACACTTGATTTTTTGAAAACAGAGTGTATAATGTAAGAGTAATAAAAATTAATTAAAGGAAACACCGACATAAAGTGTTTCCAAATTCCGGAGGAATCAAAAATGGCTGACAATAAGATTAAAAAGGTAGTTCTTGCATATTCAGGCGGTCTTGATACTTCAATCATCATTCCGTGGCTTAAAGAAAACTACGACAACTGCGAAGTTATCGCTGTTTCGGGTGATGTTGGTCAGAGTACAGAGCTTGACGGTCTTGAAGAAAAGGCTATCAAAACAGGCGCATCAAAACTTTACATTGAAGACCTCAACAAGGAATTTGTTGACGAATATATCATTCCCACAGTAAAAGCAGGTGCTGTTTACGAGGGCAAGTACCTCCTCGGCACATCTTTTGCCCGTCCTATCATTGCAAAAAGACTCGTTGAAATTGCAAAAGCCGAAGGTGCTGACGCAATTTGTCACGGCTGTACAGGCAAGGGTAACGATCAGGTTCGTTTTGAACTTGCTATCAAAGCTTACGCTCCTGACATGAAGATTATCGCTCCTTGGAGAACATGGGAATTCAAGAGCCGTGAAGATGAGATTGAATATGCTGAAAAGCACAATATTCCGCTCAAGATTAACCGTGAAACAAACTACTCAAAGGATAAGAATCTCTGGCACTTGAGCCACGAAGGTCTTGACCTTGAGAATCCTGCAAATGAGCCGATGTACAATAAGGAAGGCTTCCTTGAACTCGGTGTTTCACCTGAGCAGGCTCCCGATAAGGCAGAATATGTAACTCTTACATTTGAAAAGGGTGTTCCCACAAAACTTAACGGCGAGGCTATCGACAGCGTTGAACTCATTAAGGAACTCAACAAAATCGGTGGCAGAAACGGCGTCGGTATCACAGACATCGTTGAAAACCGTCTTGTTGGTATGAAGGCTCGTGGCGTTTATGAAACTCCCGGCGGTACAATCCTCTATGCTGCTCATGCAAAGCTTGAGGAAATCTGCCTTGACAAGGACACACTCCACTACAAGCAAAATGTTGCCAACGCTTTTGCAGAGCTCGTTTATGACGGCAAGTGGTACACACCTCTCCGTGAGGCTCTCTCAGCTTTCGTTGACAGCACTCAGGAGTATGTAACAGGTGATGTAAAACTTAAACTCTATAAGGGCAACATCATTGATGCAGGCGTAACAAGCCCGTATTCACTCTATGACGAGGAAATTGCTACTTTTGACGAAGATCAGGTTTATGACCAGAACGACAGTGCAGGCTTCATCAACCTCTTTGGTCTTCCGATCAAGGTTCGTGCAAAGAAAGGCCTTATCAAATAATTAAATCTTTGATTTGCATACATAATCAGGGGCAGGGAATTTCTCTGCCCCGATAAGTGTTTATTACACCTTTTTATTTTTATGCGATTTCATGCGTTTAATCCCTATATTTTGGTGCAAAGAAAGCCGTTTCTCAATTGTAGCGGCGTTCAGCGAACGCCAATCGTTTTGGTCGTAAAACCAAAACGAACAGATGTGAATATATAATTGCATAACAATAAGCAGATGAATTGAATTAAGTCGAAACGATTGTACAATCGTTTCGATTGGCAATCAGTGATTGCCGCTACTGTATGGCAGTCGATTTGCCCATACAATCTATATGTAAGGAGAAATAATAATGCAGCTTTGGAAAGGACGCTTCAAAAAGGAGCTTTCAAAAACCACTAACGATTTTAACAGCTCGATTTCATTCGACAGCAGAATGTATAAAGAAGACATCGAGGGCAGCATTGCCCACGCAACAATGCTTGGCAGATGCGGCATTATTAAAGAAGAAGAGGCAAACGATATCGTAAAAGGTCTTAAAGGCATTCTTGCGGATATCGAAAACGGTACTCTGCACATTGATATGGAGGCTGAGGACATTCACACCTTTATCGAGGGTGAGCTTACCAAAAGAATCGGCGACAACGGCAAAAGACTTCACACCTCAAGAAGCCGTAACGATCAGGTTGCAGTTGACATCAAGCTTTACCTCAAAAAAGAGGTTGTCAATGTAAAAAACCTCGTTGTAGGTCTTATTAAGGTTATTGCCGACAAGGCTGAAAAGTACAGCGAAACCGTTATGCCCGGCTATACTCACCTCCAGAGAGCACAGCCGATTACCTTCGGACATCATCTCCTTGCTTACGGCGAAATGCTTTTGAGAGATGTTTCAAGACTTGAAGACTGCCTTAAAAGAATGGACGAAATGCCACTCGGTTCATGTGCGCTTGCAGGCACAACATATCCGATTGACAGAACAATCACAGCCGAACTCCTAGGCTTTGACAGAATTACAAACAACTCTCTTGACGGTGTTTCCGACAGAGATTACTGCATCGAATTTGCATCGGTGCTTTCGATAATAATGGTTCACCTCTCAAGATTTTCAGAGGAAATCATTATGTGGTGCAGTTGGGAATTTAAATTCATTGAACTTGATGACGCTTTTTCAACAGGATCATCAATTATGCCGCAGAAAAAGAATCCCGATATTGCAGAGCTTGTTCGTGGTAAGAGCGGCAGAGTTTTCGGTGACAATATGACGCTCCTCACAATTATGAAGGGTACTGCACTTGCATACAACAAGGATATGCAGGAGGACAAGGAGGCTATCTTTGACGCACTCGACACGGTTAAAATGTGCCTCACAGCCTTTACTCCCATGCTCGACACAATGCGTGTCATTCCCGAAAATATGAGAAAAGCTGCAGCAGGCGGTTTCATCAACGCAACAGACTGTGCCGACTGGCTCACAAAGAACGGTGTTCCGTTTAGAGATGCCTACAAGGCAACAGGCGAACTCGTTGCAAGATGTATTGAACTCGGTACAGACCTCGAAAATCTTCCAATGGACGAATACAAAAAGGTTTGCGATGTGTTCAACGATGATGTTTACAGCGCAATTTCACTTGAACGCTGTACAAACGAGCGTACAGTATTCGGCGGTCCTGCATCGGCAAATGTAAAAGCTCAGGCTAAGCGTGTTGCAGAAATCGCAGAAAAACTGTAAAAAATAAAATAACATTCCGAATTAACGGAATGTTTCAAATAATTTAATAAATAAGAAAACTCAATGCCGATAAACCCGATTTTCGGGTTTGTTGTGGTTGCAGGGAAGTTAAGGCGGTTGACACTCCCAAATGAATGGGGGTGATATGTATGACTGAAACGGTATTACTCGTAATTTTACTCGTAGCACTTGCAGAAGTCATTAAAAACATAAAAAAATAACCGCCCGACGCTCTACTTTCGGACGGTTATTACACCAGACAAAGTAGGTCAACCGCTTTAAACGGTTTTCCCTGT
>ULRN01013277.1_pt1 | contig 12681 bp, 10 predicted proteins | sample 1955461 | NCBI WGS metagenome assembly ULRN01 (sample SAMEA4835683, study PRJEB28245) | human gut metagenome | biome: gut microbiome; material: fecal sample | place: Denmark | collected 2008 | reverse complement strand
CCGGTAAGACCTATCTTGCCATGGCTATGGCGATCCAGGCTTTTAAAAACGGGGAAGTAGGCCGTATCATCCTTACAAGACCTGCGATTGAGGCAGGAGAAAAGTTAGGTTTTCTTCCAGGTGACTTACAGAGTAAGATCGACCCTTATCTGCGCCCGTTATATGATGCCTTATATCAGATCATGGGAGCGGAAAGTTATCAGCATAATTCCGAAAAGGGTCTTATTGAGGTAGCACCTCTTGCATACATGAGAGGACGTACCCTGGACAATGCATATATCATCCTGGATGAGGCACAGAATACCACACCGGCCCAGATGAAGATGTTCTTAACAAGAATTGGTTTTGGCTCCAAGGTCATCATCACCGGAGACCAGACCCAGAAAGACCTTCCTTCCGGCGCAACTTCCGGTCTGGATACAGCTTTAAAAGTCCTTAAAAACATTGACGATATTGGTTTCTGCTATCTGACCAGTTCTGACGTAGTCCGTCATCCTCTGGTACAGAAGATCGTCAAGGCATATGATGATTATGAGAAGAAAACAGCGTCAAAGACCGCCAGAGGGGAAAGAAAAACTCCGGCAGTGAAAAATACACGAAAGGGGAATAATCGGTAATGACAGTTTCCATTGAGTATGAAGCAGAGAAAAAACTGGATCTTCCCTATGAGAAGATCATAAAGGAGATCGTAGAGGCGTCTCTTGATTTTGAAAAATGCCCTTATGAGGCAGAGGTGAATGTGATCCTGACAGACAATGATGCCATCCAGGCCATCAATAAAGAGTACCGTCAGATCGATGCGCCTACGGATGTGTTGTCTTTTCCAATGGTTGATTATGAGAAACCTTCTGATTTTGACCATGTGGAAGATGCAGTGGAAGATTATTTCAATCCGGAAACAGGAGAACTGATGTTGGGGGACATCGTGATCTCTGTAGACAAGGTGGAGGAACAGGCTGAAAAGTACGGTCATTCCCAGACAAGGGAATTAGCATTTTTAGTAGCGCACAGTATGCTTCATTTATGTGGATATGACCACATGGTAGATGAAGAGCGGCTGGTTATGGAAGACCGTCAGAGACAGATACTGGACACAAGGGGGTACACCAGATGAAAAAAGGGAGCAGAAGTAAAAAGGCAGTACGAAGGAAAATGATGTTAGGAACGATCCTTTGCATAGCGGCGCTGTGCGCAGGATGCGGGAAGAAAGCGTCAGAAGAAGCAGCACAGACGCAGGTTCCCACAACACAGGAAACAACCACCCAGGCAGCCACTTCTGCTCCCGAAATCCTGATCCAGTCGGATGAGGAACAAAAGGAAGAAACGAAAGATTTGCCGGACTATAACTTACCAGAAGAACGGGAAGAAAAAGACGGCATGATCCGAAGCTTCCTTACAGGTCAGATGGTACCGGTAGAACAGGCAAACCGCCGTCCTATCGCTATCATGATGAGCAATGACAAAGAGGCAAGACCTCAGTACGGTATGAACCGGGCCGGTGTGGTCTATGAGGCACCGGTGGAAGCGGAAATGAACCGCTATATGGCAGTGATCGAGGATTATGATGATCTGGACCGCATTGGTTCAGTGAGAAGCTGCCGTACCTATTATACTTATTTTGCAAGAGAGTTTGATGCGATCTATGCCCATTTTGGCCAGAGTACCTTTGCAAAGCCTTATCTTAATAATGTGGATAATATCAATGGTCTGGATGCTATTGGAAATACTACGTATTACAGAAGCAAGGATAAACATTCTCCTCACAATGCCTACACAAGCGGAGACCGTCTGAAAAAGGCAATTGCGACTTTAGGCTATAGTACAGAGTATGATGAGTCTTATACGGGGCATTATCTTTTTGCCAGAGATGGCGTGGAGATCTCTTTAGATGGAAAACCAGGCGTGATAGATGCTGCCCATGCAAAACCTGGATATACTATGAACAAGCCGGATTTTGTGTATGACAGCAGTGATGGCCTGTATCACAGATACCAGTATGGGGATGTACACCGCGGAAGTGAAGGCCCTGTAGCAGTGAAAAATGTGATCTTCCAGTACTGCCAGAGCGGTTTCTATGCCTCTACCCAGTATCTGAACATCAATGTACATACCGGTGAATATGGGTATTATATCACAGACGGAAAAGCCATCCCTATCACCTGGGAGAAGGACGGGGAATTTGGTGTGACCCATTATTACGATCATGACCACAATGAGATCGTATTAAATCAGGGAAAGACCTGGGTCTGCATCATCCCTACTAAAGACTTTGATAAGTCTGAAATTAAATAAAAAACGTGGCGATACACGTTTTAAGTAATAAACATGGAGCACAGTAGAAGATAAATGAAAGCAGTACAGGGAAAAAAGAAAAATAAGGCAGCAAATTTCGTAATACAGGGAAGTATCCTGGCTATGGCCGGTATCCTGGTGCGTATTATCGGTATGCTTTACCGTATGCCTTTAAATGATATTATCGGAAAGCAGGGAAATGGATATTATACATCTGCGTATAATGTATACAACATTCTTCTGATCCTTTCCTCTTACAGTATGCCGGTGGCTATCTCAAAAATGATATCCGCAAGGCTTGCAAAAGGAGAATATGAGAACTGCCGCCGCATCTTAAAGGCAGGCCTTCTCTATGCAACAGTTACCGGCGGACTTGCAGCCATTATTCTTTGGTTTGGTTCTGACTTCTTTGCAGGACTGATCAAGACGCCTTATTCCAGTTACGCCTTAAAAACACTGGCACCTACCATCTGGATCATGGCGTATCTGGGAGTTTTAAGAGGTTATTTCCAGGGAACAGGAACCATGATCCCTACTGCGGTTTCACAGATCTTAGAGCAGATCGTTAATGCCATTGTCAGCGTAGTTGCAGCGGGACTTTTATTCCACGTAGGAGAAGGGATGAATGCGGCCCAGGGAGCAAAGAATTATTCTTATGCGTTAGGTGCTGCAGGCGGAACCATTGGTACAGGTGCAGGCGCTCTTACTGCATTTATCTTCTTTATCTTCCTGACAGCAAAAAGCGGTCGTTCTGTTTTAAAACAGCGTATTGCGACAGAGGAGTTATCAGAAGAAGCAGCGAAATATGCAAGAAGAAAGCGGACACGATATAGAAAACTGATCTATGCCCTGACGATCACAGTACTCCCTATTGTAGTCAGCAGCGGTATTTATAATTGTTCCAATGTAGTGGACAACTTCCTCTTTGGGCAGGGAATGGACAAGTTAGGATACAGCGGGGAAGAGATCGCTGTATTCTGGGGAGCTTTAGGACAGTATCAGCTGTTATTTAATATTCCGGTAGCTGTTTCTAATGCCCTTTCCTCCTCTCTGATCCCGTCTCTTACAAGAGCGGTATCTGCAGGAGACAGGGAACAGACTTTAAAAAGGATCGCAGCAGCAGTACGTTTCTCTATGCTGATCTCTATCCCGGCAGCAGTAGGTATTGCGGTTTTAGCAGATCCTGTGTGCAATCTGCTGTTTATCAGCGAAGATAACAGTCTTTTAATTAAGCTGACTATGGCAGGTTCTCTTGCGGTTGTATTCTTCTCTCTGTCCACAGTGACCAATGCAGTGCTTCAGGGATTAAACCGTATGGAAGTGCCGGTACGCCATGCAGCTGTTTCTCTGGTGATCCATGTGGCAGTGCTTTGGGTACTTCTTATGGTATTCCATATGGGTATTTATGGTGTTGTATTTGCAAACATTGTATTCGCCTTTGTAATGTGCGTTTTAAATGCCCGTACTATTGCAAAGCATGCAAGATATCGTCAGGAGTATAAGAAAACATTTGTACTTCCGGCGATCAGCGCCTGCGTTATGGGCGGGGCAGCCTGGGGTGTATACAAGGTTCTTACCTTTATCCTTCCGGTAGCGCTTCTAAGAGGACGTTCCGGCAGAGCGATCGTGGTATTCCCGGCAGTGGCAGTAGCAGCTGCTGTTTATGCAGTACTTTTAGTGGGACTTAAGGCAATTGATGAAGAAGAACTGCGGGATATGCCTATGGGAACAAAAATGATCCGCATTTTAAAGAAAGTAAGATTACTGTAAATGGTATTGCAAACAGTGCCAGGACATGTTTAAAATGGTCTATTATGGCAGATACTATTTCTGAAAAGGTCAGTAAATGAACGTATATGACTTGATACAGGAGGTAGTATCCATGAAACATTTTTTATTTGCCCTGGGACTGTTCAGTATATCAGCTGTAGTATCGGTTCTTGTGATCTACGGGGCGGCACGTTACCAGATGAGGGAAGAAGCGCCGGTACCTAATACAGTGATCGAAACAGAAAGTGTGAATGAAATGGAAGGAAGGGCAGCTGCCAACCAGGAGAGCATTACTCCGGTAAGTTCCCGGTATTTTCTCGTCAGTGAGTCCGGTTTCCTTCTTGTATTTTGCAGTGATAAAAGCACCGTCTGTCTGTACACCCATATTCCGGTAACTGATTTCCCGGAAAGTGAAAGAGCCCGACTGATGGAAGGCATCTGGTTTTCAGATATGATGGACGTATACCATTATCTGGAGTCGTATACAAGTTAAAACAGGAGTTAAAAAATATGAAGAAAAGAGTAGGAATTATTGGCGGTGGCGCATCCGGGCTGGTGGCTGCTATAGGAGCAGCCCGAAACGGGGCGGAAGTGACTGTCATAGAACATATGGACCGCGTGGGAAAAAAGATCCTTTCTACAGGCAACGGCAGGTGTAATCTTACCAATTACAAAATGGAAGAAGACTGCTACCGCTGCGGCAGGAAGGATTTTCCTATGCAGGTAATAAGGGGCTTTGATGTAAAAGAGACGCTGGATCTCTTTATGGGACTGGGGATCGTTCCAAAAGACAGAAACGGTTATGTTTATCCTAATTCCGACCAGGCTGCTTCTGTTTTAGATGTGCTAAGGACAGAATTAGAGAGACTGAAAGTCCGTATCCTCCTTTCCTGTCAGATCGAAAAGATCGAAAAAAAGAAAAACGGTGGCTTTCTTGTACATACAGATCAGGGAAAGGTAGAAACAGATGCCCTGATCCTTGCGGCTGGTTCCAAAGCAGCGCCTTCTACAGGTTCAGATGGCAGTGGTTACGAATATGCCAGACAGTTAGGACATTCTGTGATCAAGCCACTTCCGGCTCTGGTCCAGCTTCGCTGTCAGGGAAATTTATACAAACAGATGGCAGGGATCCGCACGGAAGCAGAAGTGAGATTGCAGGCAGACGGTATTACCCTGGCAAGTGACAGAGGAGAGCTGCAGATCACAGATTACGGTCTTTCCGGTATTCCTATCTTCCAGGTAAGCCGTTATGCCGCAAGGGCGTTAGATGAAAAGAAAAAGGTAAGAGTTTATGTGGACTTTATGCCGGGCTGGGATGATAATGAAAGTTTCCGGCTTTTAAAAAAAAGAGCCCTTTTGCTGGCTTACAAACCGGCAGAAGAACTGTTTACAGGAATGTTAAACCGCAAACTTGCCCAGGCTCTTTTGAAACTGGCAGGCATTGATCCAAATACGCCCTGTGGCTCTTTAACTGGAAAACAGTTGGAAAAGATCCGCAAAGAATTAAAAGAATATGAAGCAGTTGTCATGTCCGTTAATCCTTTTGCCAATGCCCAGGTGTGCTGCGGCGGTGTAGATGCTAATGAGGTGGATGGAACTACTATGGAGTCAAAGATCTGTCCGGGGCTTTATCTGGCAGGGGAGATCCTGGATGTGGATGGTATCTGCGGTGGCTACAATCTTCAGTTTGCCTGGTCCAGCGGCATGATCGCAGGAAGATGTGCAGCGGGAAATGCCGAGAAGAAGAGTATAGAGAAGAAAAGCATAGAAAAGAAAAATATAGAAAAAAAGAGAAACATAAATAAGAAACCGATGGAAAAGAAACCTGTTAAAAAGTACGCAGAGAAGAAATATACACAGAAAACCAGGAGGACTGCAAGAACATGATACGTATCAGTCAGTTAAAAATGCCTCTGGGACATACCAGAAAGGACCTGCTTTTAAAGGCGGCAAAAGAACTTCGTATCCAGCCTGAGATGATAAAAGAAGTAGAACTGATCAAACAGTCTGTGGACGCAAGAAAAAAGCCGGAGATCCATTATAGTTATATTGTAGATATTGCTTTAAAAAGCGGTGGCAGAAAAGAAGAGGAGCGCATTGTAAAAAAGAAAAAGGACAGAAATATTACAGTTCATGAGGAAAAGCCCTATTCTCTTCCTGAATGTGGAAATGAGCCTTTAAAATATCCTCCTGTGATCATTGGAATGGGACCTGCAGGACTGTTTTGTGGCCTTGCCCTTGCAAGAAAGGGATACCGTCCCATCCTTTTAGAACGGGGAGAAGATGTAGATACCAGAACAGAGCGGGTGGCAAAATTCTGGAAAACGGGAGAGTTGAACCCTTCATCTAACGTACAGTTTGGAGAAGGTGGTGCAGGTACTTTCTCCGACGGAAAGCTGAACACCCTTGTAAAAGATACCTTTGGAAGGAACAGGGAAGTTTTACGTATCCTGACAGAGTTTGGAGCAGACCCGTCCATCTGCTATGCCAATAAACCTCATATTGGAACGGATGTGTTAAGCCATATTGTAAAATCTATCCGAAAAGAGATCGAAAGCCTGGGAGGACAGGTCCGTTTCTTAAGCCAGGTAACAGATTTTGAGATAACAGAAGGGAAACTGACGGCGGTTACTGTAAATAATACAGAACGGATCCCGGTACAGGCAGCAGTTGCAGCGATCGGCCACAGCGCCAGAGATACCTTTGAAACTCTTTATGGAAAACAGGTATCTATGGAAGCAAAGCCATTTGCTGTAGGTTTCCGTATCCAGCATCCACAGACCATGATCAATGAAAGCCAGTATGGAATGGCAGAATGCAAAGAATTAGGACCTGCAAGCTATAAGCTGACAGCACAGACTTCTTATGGAAGAGGTGTGTATTCTTTCTGTATGTGCCCCGGCGGCTATGTAGTTAATGCTTCTTCTGAGGAGAAACGTCTGGCAGTAAATGGAATGAGCTATCATGACAGAGCAGGGGAGAATGCCAACAGTGCTCTGATTGTCACAGTAAATCCTGAGGATTTTTCTCACGATATTAAAGGCCGGGAAGAGGTACATCCTCTGGCAGGTATTCATTTCCAGAGAGAGCTTGAGGAAAAGGCATATGAGGCAGGAAATGGAAAAATACCGGTTCAGCTGTATGGAGATTTTAAAGACGGAAAAATCTCAGAAAAATTTGGCAAAGTTCACCCGGCTTTCTGCGGAGAATATCAATTTGCAGACCTGAGAAAAATCCTCACAAACGAACTTTCTGAAGCATTCATAGAGGGAATGGAAAGTTTTGGCAAAAAGATCAAAGGATTTGACCGCCCGGATGCAATTTTAGCAGGTGTGGAAAGCCGTACCTCCTCTCCTGTGCGTATTCCAAGAGGAGAGACATTAGAAAGTTCTGTCAGGGGTTTATATCCCTGCGGGGAAGGCGCCGGATATGCAGGCGGTATTACTTCCGCAGCTATGGATGGTCTTAAGGTAGCGGAAGAACTGATCAGAAGATACAAATTGACGGAGTAATAAAATTGGTGTAAGATAGTGGAAAAGTCCAGTCCTGCGCTGATTTATGTGATAAGATGTGTTGCAAGCTTGCTTGCAGAAACAGCTTATTGCAGAAATCAGCATATGCTTGACAAAGCATGCTTCTTGGTTTCATGGAACATGAAGCCAAGAAGATAGGCAGGACGAAACCTATGCAGAAGGGAGCTGACAGAAGATACCTATGGAAGCTACAAAACGTAACAGTTTAAAAGATAAAAAAAGAATTGTAATAAAAATCGGTTCCTCTTCCCTGACCCATCCGGAAACGGGAGAACTGAATTTAACAAAGATTGAGAAGCTGATCCGTGTGCTCAGCGACCTGAGGGGCGAAGGCAAAGAGGTAGTCCTTGTTTCTTCCGGTGCTATTGCAGCAGGCAGACAGGCTTTTGGACATCATAAAAGACCGGACAGTTTAGCGGAAAAACAGGCTTTTGCAGCAGTAGGACAGGCCAGACTGATGATGGTCTACCAGAAGCTTTGCAGTGAGTATAACCAGACAGCGGCCCAGGTCCTTTTGACAAAGGATACTATGGTCAATGACAGTTCCCGCTATAACGCACAGAACACCTTTGATGAACTGCTGCGTTTAGGTGCAATCCCTGTTGTAAATGAAAATGATACGGTATCTACCTCTGAGATCCCTTATGTGGACAGTTTCGGTGATAACGACCGCCTTTCTGCTATTGTTGCAGCTCTCATCGGAGCAGACCTTCTGATCCTGCTTTCTGATATTGACGGCCTTTATACCGATGATCCAAGAAGCAATCCGGACGCTAAATTTATCAGTCTGGTGCCGGAGATCAGCCAGAAGTACTTAAATATGGGAAAAGAGACTTCCGGAAGCAGTGTGGGAACCGGCGGAATGTCAGCAAAACTGGCAGCAGCCCGCATTGCCACAGACAGCGGAGCTGATATGGTGATCGCCAATGGTGACCAGGTAGATGTGATCATGGACATTATGAGTGGAAAAGAAAAGGGAACTTTATTTTTAGCTCATCCTAATCTGGACTTTGATCTGATGCATTATCTGAATAACGAGTATTAAAATGCTGTGGCAGAACTACAGCAATATCATTAAGGAGTAAAATTATGGACTCAAGCAAGATCGACAGAATTAACGAACTTTATCATAAATCCCAGTCTGTAGGCCTTACAGAGGAGGAAAAAACCGAGCAGGCAGCTTTAAAAAAGGAATATCTGGCTGCCATCCGTGCGAATTTAAGAAGCAGTTTAAATAATATCTCTATTAAAGAGAAAGATGGTTCTATTACAGACCTGGGCAAAAAATACGGTGGCATCAAGGAAGTATAAGCAGTATAAAAAAATCCGAGAGTATATTTATAGCCAGAAGGAGAGATGGTTATGACACTGGAAGAGATCGGAAGCCGCGCAAAAGCTGTTTCCAGAACATTAAATAACTTAGGTTCAAGAGAGAAAAATATAGGACTGGAAGAAGCAGCCAGAGCCCTGTTAGAGGGAGAAGATGAGATCCTGGCAGCGAACCAGGCAGATTATGAAAAAGCAGAAAGTTCCGGCATGAGCAAAGGCATGTTAGACCGTCTGGCTTTAAATCCGGGACGGATCCAGTCTATGGCAGACGGCCTTTTAAAAGTAGCTGCCTTAGATGATCCGGTAGGAGAAGTGATCTCCATGAAACTGCGTCCAAATGGGTTAAAGATCGGCCAGAAGAGGGTGCCTTTAGGTGTCATTGCCATGATCTATGAGGCCCGTCCTAATGTAACAGCGGACGCTTTCGGCCTCTGCTTTAAATCTGGAAATGCAGTGATCTTAAAAGGCGGCAGCGATGCCATTGAGTCTAATAAAGCGATCGCAAAATGGCTGCGCACTGGTCTTACCAGAGCCGGACTTCCAGAGGATGCCCTGCAGCTGATTGAAGATACCAGCAGAGAGACTACAAAAGAACTGATGCGTTTAAACCGCTATGTGGATGTGCTGATCCCAAGAGGCGGCGCAGGACTGATCCGTTCGGTAGTGGAAAACAGCACCGTTCCTGTGATCGAGACAGGTACTGGAAACTGCCATATTTTTGTAGATGAGACGGCTGATTTTAATATGGCCTTAGATATTATCTATAACGCAAAAACACAGCGCATTGGTGTATGCAATGCCTGCGAGTCCCTGATCGTCCACAGAAAGATTGCGGACCAGTTCCTTCCACTTCTTAAAAAACGTCTGGCAGAAAAAGAGGTAGAAGTAAGAGCAGACGAGGCAGCCAGAGCGGTTGTACCGGAATTTACTCCTGCAACAGAAGAAGACTGGGGTACAGAGTATCTGGACTATATCTTATCTTTAAAGATCGTAGACTCTGTAGAAGAGGCCATTGAACATATCAATAAATACAATACCGGACATTCTGAGTCTATTATCACATCGGATTATTTTAATGCCCAGAAGTTCTTAGACGAAGTAGATGCTGCAGCAGTGTATGTAAATGCATCCACCCGTTTTACAGACGGAGAAGAATTCGGCTTCGGGGCAGAGATCGGTATCAGTACCCAGAAGCTTCACGCCAGAGGCCCTATGGGCTTAAAAGAACTGACTACTACCAAGTATATCATCTATGGTGATGGCCAGATCCGTTAGGTATAGAAAAGAAAGAAGAGGAAACCACCAACATGTCAGAAGAAGAAAAGAAAGGCCGCGATCGGAGAAATTCCGAGGAAGAGCCGCAGGAGGAGACCAGTCTGGGAAAAGAGATCTTAAGCTGGCTTCAGATCATTGGGGCTGCGGTAGTCATTGCTTTTGTTTTAAATAATTTTGTCATTGCCAACAGCCGCATCCCAACCGGATCCATGGAAAATACCATTATGTCCCACAGCCGTGTGATCGGCTCCAGATTGTCTTATATAAAAGATGATCCGGAAAGAGGAGATATTGTGATCTTCCGTTACCCGGATAATGAAAAAGTATATTATGTAAAGAGAGTCATTGGACTTCCAGGAGAGACCGTTGAGGTGAAGGATGGAAAGGTCTATATCAATGGTTCTGATACACCTCTTGATGAGCCTTATCTGCCGGAGCCAATGGAAGGTTCCTACGGACCTTATGAAGTGCCGGAAGGCTGTTATTTCATGATGGGCGACAACCGGAATAATTCCCTGGATGCCCGTTTCTGGGATAATAAATTCGTTGCCAAGAACAAGATCGTGGCAAAAGTGCTGTTCTGTTATTATCCATTTAACAGGATAGGAAAAGTAAACTAATTACAGAAAGCAAAGATACAACTGGCTGGGTGATATTCTGCCCGGCCTGCTTGTGTGTTTTAGATAAAGAAGATTTTTAGATAATTGAAAGATGAATTTAAAGGAGATCTACATGGAAAATAAGACCCCATTTATGACGGAGATACCGGAACAGGAACCACAGCGTCAGCAGTATTTTATGGCTCACGCAAAGGAACAGTTACACATTTTAGAAGAAAACCTGGGCAGACCTCTTACCTGCTGTATCAATACCTTTGGCTGCCAGATGAATGCAAGAGACTCTGAAAAACTGTTAGGTATCTTAGAGACCATTGGCTACCAGGCAGTAGAAACAGAGGATGCAGACTTTGTTCTTTATAATACCTGTACAGTCCGTGAAAATGCAAATCTGCGTGTTTACGGAAGACTGGGCCAGTTAGGTGCCAGAAAGAAAAAACATCCACACATGATGATCGCTCTCTGTGGCTGCATGATGCAGGAAAAGGAAGTAGTAGAAAAGATCAAAAAGACCTACCGTTTTGTTGATCTTATTTTCGGAACCCATAACATTTTCAAGCTGGCAGAATTAGTAAGTATCTGTCTGGAAGAGCGTTTAGAGGAACTGGAAGCCCAGGGCCGGGAAGACAAGAAGCCAAAGCACAAAATGGTAGTGGATGTATGGAAAGATACAGACCAGATCGTAGAAGACCTGCCGGTAGAGCGAAAGTATTCCTTTAAATCCGGTGTCAATATCATGTTTGGCTGCAATAATTTCTGCAGCTACTGCATCGTACCATATGTACGTGGCCGTGAAAGAAGCCGCAGACCAGGTGAGATCATTGGTGAGATCAAAAATCTGGTGGAAGACGGCGTAGTAGAAGTTATGCTGTTAGGTCAGAATGTAAACTCCTACGGAAAAGGACTGGATGAGCCTTTAAACTTTGCTGAACTTCTGGAAGAAGTAGAAAAGATCGAGGGACTGGAGCGCATCCGTTTCATGACCTCTCATCCAAAGGATCTTTCTGATGAACTGATCGAAGTGATGGCAAAATCAAAGAAGATCTGCCGCCATCTCCATCTGCCTTTACAGTCCGGCAGCAGCCGTATTTTAAAGGCCATGAACCGCCGTTATACAAAGGAACAGTATCTGGCACTGGCTGAGAAGATCAAAACAGCTATTCCGGACATTTCATTGACAACGGATATTATTGTAGGTTTCCCAGGAGAAACAGAGGAAGACTTTCAGGAGACCTTAGACGTAGTAAGAAAAGTACGCTTTGACAGCGCCTTTACCTTTATTTATTCCAAACGTACCGGTACACCGGCAGCTGCTATGGAAAACCAGGTACCGGAAGATGTGGTAAAGAACCGTTTTGACCGCCTGTTAAAGGAAGTTCAGGATATTTCTGCTGAAGTCTGTGGAAGAGATGTACACACCGTTCAGACTGTCCTGGTAGAGGAAGTAAACGACCATTCACCGGAACTTGTAACTGGAAGAATGTCAAATAATATCGTTGTACATTTCCCTGGAGATGCATCTCTCATTGGAAAGCTGGTAGATGTATACTTAGAGGAAAGCAAGGGCTTTTATTATATGGGACGGCTGAACCAGTAATCTGATGACCCGCCCATACCTGTATTTTTACAATTATGACAGACAAACGGACAGATAGAAAGGTTACAGTTTGGCCATGGGTTGGTTTGTATGAACTGTAACAGATGGACAGATACACATAGAAGAGAGGAACACCATTGGAAATCGATTATTCACAGCTGTCTCCCATGATGCAGCATTATATGGAGACAAAAAAAGAGTACCCGGACTGTATCTTATTTTACCGCCTGGGGGATTTTTACGAAATGTTCTTTGATGACGCACTGAA
>ULRN01029266.1_pt1 | contig 12705 bp, 7 predicted proteins | sample 1955461 | NCBI WGS metagenome assembly ULRN01 (sample SAMEA4835683, study PRJEB28245) | human gut metagenome | biome: gut microbiome; material: fecal sample | place: Denmark | collected 2008 | reverse complement strand
AAATCCCACTAAACCCTATAGGTTGCGGATTTGAGGTTGAAGAAGAAAGGGTGCTTTCAAATTTGGACCAAGGAGACATTGGAAAAATATGGATTTAATCCAGAACATGCCACATATTATATTGTCATTCAATTCGACAACAAAGATGAAATGCCACTAAGTAAGACTGTAAATATCAAGGAACGAATAAATACCTACAGAGCCAGGTTACGCCCTTTAAGTGATTTTGTTGGTATTAAATAATGCGTGTGGTTAAAATTTTATGCAGAATATCTTATTGTATTATATATTATTTGTTTTTTTGCATAAAATTTTAATCAAATGGATATAAATAATAGTTTTTCTCCAATTTTACAACCAGCAATAATAGAAAGTGATGAAAACATATCATCGCATTCTTTACTTGAACTATATGAGATGAAAAAGCTTAGGCTTGGACTTTCCGATAGGGCTATACAAAAGTTATTAGGTATACAACTAAATAGTTTAAAACCAATCCTTGAAGGCACTGCTAAACAAATAAACTTGGTTAATTTTATTAAAGTGGCTAATTTTATTGGTGTAGAGTTCGGGAAGTTAGCTTCTGCTTATTTGCCCAAAATGGAGGCTGATACTATTGGCGAAATTCAAGATGCGCGTGATGCTGGATATTTAGTAGAGATGTTTGATTTGCAGACATTAAAGAAATGTGGTTTTCTAACATCTGAAAATAGTACTAAAAATATAGTTTCTCGAATAAAAAAGTTCTTTAATCTAAAAAGCCTTTATGATTTTGCTTCTGATGATTTAGGGCGTGCATTTAGTAGGACAAAGAAAACCTCAAATGAGAAAATGAGGGAGTTTTGGATTCGCTCGGCTTACACTCAATTCGTAACAATAAATAATAACAATCATTATAACAGAAAGAAACTATTAGAAATAATTCCGAAGATCAAGCCTTATTCAAGGAATGAAGAATATGGCATAACTACAGTTGCAAAAGCTTTGTTTGCTGTTGGTGTAACTGTTATTTATCAACCGTGTTTAAGTAAAGAGCAAGTTCGTGGTGCTACTTTAAGCATAAATGGTAAACCATGTATTGTCATTTCTGATTTAGGTAAAAAATACCCCACATTATGGTTCTCACTTATGCATGAATTATACCATGTGTTATTTGACTTTGAGGATATATCAAAAAATTGTTATCATATAAGTAGTGATTATGGTGATTTAATGCTAACGAATGAAGATAAAGCAGACAACTTTGCACAGCAGTTTCTGTTAGGAGATGATAAGTTAAAATTCATAGAGGGATACATAAATTCTCCATATAACGCATCTAAATATGCTCAGCAATGGGGAATTCATCCTTCAATAATATATTCAACCTATTGTTACAAATACAAAACATGGGCTAAATATAGCAAATATATTCCAGACACCTCAAAGGCTTTAAGGTTAATAAACACAAATCCTTTTGAAGTTGGTGAACTAGTAGAGAACGCAGAAAAAATTAAAAAACTTTTAGTTATAAACGATTATGGAGAATAAAACCAATATTGATTTAGAAAAGCTTGTTAAAGAGAAAAAGCAAGCAAGAGAGCTAGAAATAGAGTCTATTCTATTGAAAGCAAGTGAAAGCAAGGAAGAATCTTTGTTTTTTGCTGAGAATGGAGATATTGAAATAAGAAATGAAATAGAATCCTTACTGGACCAACAGATTGATGATCCAGATGAGAAATATGAACTCTATTACAATGTCATAAACAAAATTTTAAGAGACTATCTCCCTAAGGGAAAAGAAAATGAAAGTGCAAGAAATATAATATATGAAGAAAAAAATACTTATTTGACGAGAGGACGCCGTAAAGACGATAAAGGACTTAGACATGCTGATAGTAGAATGAGCTACAATGCAGATCTTAAAGTTCTCGTTGATATTGTTGTTGATTGGGCTTCGACTAACAGAAACCCTTTCAGCTTATATGTAAAATTACGTGATTTAAATAAGTCAATGGGGTATGGAGTACCATCTGTAGAAAAATAATCCTCTTTTTACATATACACCTCAATCCCATTCACCTCAAATATACACACGTCTCGAAGCTGTAGGATTTCGTTGGAGTCCAGCAGCTTCATTCGTCTTGTGCCTTTTGATAAGGCGGGCTATGTCTCAGTATAACATTCAAGCGTTGCTTGATGTTCTGCCTTCAACTTGCACCGTCTTTGTAGAAGTCATATTTGAGGGAGATGCAGCGGTGCCATGCTGCGAGTCCATAGACTGATGTCGATGGGTTCGGGACTGGAGAGTATTTTCTTTCCCCCTTCCTATATGGTGGCGTAAAAACCGTTATAAAGGGTGGAAAATCCTCCAAACATTAATATATAAGGGTGATATACCATAGGGAAATTTGCGTAATCCGTCGGAAATAAGTAATTTCGCATTCAAAAAACATGCGCGAGACTACCGGCGCAGACATAATCACGACTTCAAATACAAAAAATAATGGAACTAAAGAAACTGATAATGATGGGTGCTGCAGCCATGGCATTGGGCGCAGTGCCGACTGTTGATGCGCTTGCCGACAACCTGCCGGCATTTCCTGGAGCCGAGGGCTTCGGCCGTTACACCACCGGAGGACGTGGCGGAGCGGTATACCATGTGACGAAACTCGACGATGACGGTTCGGAGGGATCCTTCCGCTGGGCATGCAACAAGTCGGGAGTGAGGACAATCGTCTTCGACGTGAGCGGAACAATCTACTTGAAAAGTGCGTTGCAGCTGAAGAAGGGCAATGTGACCATAGCCGGACAGACAGCCCCTGGCGACGGAATATGCATCGCCGACTATCCTTTCACCATCGATTCCGACAATGTCATCATCCGCTTCATGCGTTTCCGTCTTGGCAACCGCCATGTGGACAAGCATGAGGGCGACGGACTTGGCGGCATGGACCGCAAGAACATCATCGTGGACCATTGTTCCATCAGTTGGAGTATCGACGAATGTCTGTCCGTATACGGCAGCAAGAACATCACCCTGCAATGGAACATCGTTTCGCAGAGCCTGAAAAAATCCGGTCATTCCAAGGGAAACCACGGCTACGGCGGCAACTGGGGAGGCAGCGGTGCGACATACCACCACAACCTGCTTGCCCACCACGACTCACGCGTGCCACGTCTCGGTCCGCGTCCCGGCACACAGAAGGATGAGCGCATGGATATGCGCAACAACGTGATGTATAACTGGGGAGGCAACGGCTGCTACGGCGGCGAAGGAATGACCGTGAACATTGCCTATAACTATTACAAGCCGGGGCCGACCACACTGAAGCGCACCAAGGCAATGCAATACCGCCTTGCAGCTCCTGGCATCCGCACCGTGGACTACTGTCTGAACAAGGCTGCCATCGCAGCCTACTACAAGACTGCCACCGGAACGGCAGTAACCAAGAACGATGTATCGGGTTCGTCAGACGGTACGAACAACTACGTTGAGATAAGCGGCACGAAATACAAGATTGACATGACGACCAACAAGATTGACGTGGGTGGAAAGCAAGTCACCGTAAGCTGGAACGACTGGAAGCCGATGCTCCACGTATGGGGCAAGTTCTATGCCGAAGGAAACTACAACCCTAACTCGGCAGACATGAACAAGGACAACTTCAAGTATGGCATTGCCAACCAGATAGACAAGAGCGGCAACGACAAGACGTATCCTGGTGACAACGCCATCAAACTCACTGTTCCGATGCCATTTGAAGGTGTAACCACGCATACGGCACAGGATGCCTACGAGAAGGTGCTGGCATACGCCGGAGCATCGCTTCATCGCGACTGGGTGGACGAGCAGATGGTGAACGATACGAGGAAAGGTATTGCCACTTCTACAGGCAGCGGCAATACGGGCGGCATCATAAATTCACAGAACGACAACAAGCCTGCCGGAGCTGCAGCTGACTGGAGTCCGTGGCCGGACCTCGTCACAGATACAAGTATCAGCGTTGCGGACACCGACGGCGACGGTATGCCCGACTATTGGGAGGATGCCAACGGACTGGACAAGAACAATGCCGCCGACGGCAATCTGACCGACGCAGAGGGCTATACCAACCTGGAGCGCTACATGAACAGTCTGGTTGCCGACATCATGGCGAAGGAGAACGAGGGCGGAAAGTTCCTCAGCGGCACCCAAACCTATGATGATGCCATGGGCATTGCCGATGCTACCATATATAATAAGGTGGCCGATGGCAGGATATACAATCTGCAGGGGATGCTGGTAGAGAATCCCATCCCTGGCAGTATCTATATCCAGAACGGAAAGAAATTCGTGAAGTAAGCTATAAACCTACAGTTACAAAACATAACATTTATCTAAACAGCCAATACAATTCAAAAAAACAGCCCGCAACTTCATGGAAAGCTGCGGGCTGATATTTTAGTTTTAAGCGTTATTGCTTGTCGGGGGAAATCATTTCTTGTATTTCCTTCCGTTCTGAATCACGATGCCCTTATAGTCTGCGGCAACCTTCTGGCCGGCGAGGTTATACATCGGCTTGCTCATGTCGAGCAATTCGCTGCAGCCAACCGTTTTGATGCCGTTCAGCTCAGGCACGTCCTTCTCGTAGAGATAAATCTTATCCACGTTCTGTGTTGTGCTGAGGTAAGCTCCGCCTTGAGGGATGGAGATGCTTGTTCCGGTAGTGAACATCGGGATGTTGTCGGCACTTGTGAGAGACCATACCTTGCCCTTGTCGGCTGCCGTGGCGTTGAATGGTGCGTCGGATGCTGCAACAAGCAGGTTCTTCTCGATGGCTGCTGTTTCGTCGGCACATTCAAGCTCGTATTCGCCCTTCGTGCCGATTACTATTACGCCCGTGTTTGCAGGCAGCTTCTCTGTGGCAGCCAATACGGTGTAAGCCGCATCGTTCTTTGCCTTCACTTCAGTCACGACGTATGCCTTCAGACCCTCGACACTGAAGTCCAGCGCCTTGTCAGAAGAGAATGTCATGATGCCGCTTTCGGGAACGATGACTTTCACGGTAGGCTTTGTCAGTTCGATTTCGCCGCACGAGAAATTCTCTTCGCCCACGGCGATAGAGTCGGCTGATGCGTATTCATTGAACTTGTCTGCCGTTACCTTAATCATATAGTTCCTGTTGCGTGCCACCTTGTTGAAGGTGTAGGTTCCGTCGGCAGCAGTCGTAGTCTCCATGTCGGCATCGTTCTTATGGCTGAGCACAACCTTGGCACCAGCCACAGGAGCCTTCTTGTAGGTCACCTTGCCTGAGAACGAAACGCAAGAACTCTTCATCTGGATGTTCATTTCCTTGTCGGAAAGGAAAATCAGATAGTCTTCCGACTCGTAGTCGAGACAATCGGTGGCTGTAGTGTAGAGCTTGTACTTCTTGTTTGCCTGGTATACAGGCATTGAGTAGGTGCCGTCGTCGGCGCTCTTTGCGGAATAGATTACTCCGTCATCGCTCTTCAACACCACTTCTGCACCAGCCACGGCGTTGCCGCCACATGTCACCTTGCCCGACATTGTCACAGCCTTCGTCTCGAGGTCGAGTTCCATAACAGGGTTCTTCGTCGGAGAAGACAGATTGTATGCATAGTAGTAGGCATTTATCACATTGTCGTCCGTCAGATAATAGATTGAAGCATAATCCTTTGACTTGATGTTGGTGTAGACTCTGAGGGCAGACGTTCCGTCCCATACGATAGGCTCCTGGAGGTTTATTGTCGTCACGAAATCCTCAGAAGGTTTTATCTTCACTGTCTCGTCGTTGTAGATCTTCGTCACAGGCATGCTCTCAAAATTCTCGCATGGTGTGAACGTAGCCGCATCGGCAAGAGCCACACGTGCTTCGAGGGTGGTGTTGCTCATAGTCTTCTCACTGGATGTACTGGTCATCGAACCTCTGAATGTGAGAGACTTGATCTTTGCGCCCTCCGAGAGTCCGTATTGCGTAAGCATACTTGCAGGGTAGATGATGTCGCACTTTGCTCCATCTGTGTTGTCTGCATTATACCATGATATTGGCACACTGCTTGACTTCGTCGTTCCTGCACCTATGGTGAATGTGCTCTTGATGGTCTCCTCGGCCACGGTTACTTCCACCTTGGGGGAAGTAACGGCCAGATTGTCCGCCTTGTTCTCGAACACCACGTAAGCTTCGCTTGTGCCGGCTTCATGCGGCATGTATGAGAACATGAATTCGGCATCTTCGCCGGCTGGAATCTCCTTTGCCTCGGCTGTGGCAACCACCTTGTCGCCGAAGTAGAGTGATGCGGTGTATGTTCCGGCCTGCTCAGCTTTGCTGTTCAGGTTCCTGTATGTAGCTTTGGCGATGTAGTTGTAGTTCACCATTGCCTGCTTTGGCATCTCGGCATTCTTGAAGAGTACGTCGTGGTTTACTTCAACCGGCTCGAAACCGTAGATGTTGTCGATACATGTATATCCGGCGCCGAATCCGATGTAGTAGTTTCCTGCCGGAATGTTGTCTACGGTGAAGGTGGTGAGTTTACCGAAGTCGTAGTTGTCGTTTGCCTTCTCTCCGCTCATCTCCTCTGCCGTAATCTTGCGCGCCAGAGTCCAGTTCTGCCTGTCGGTGGAGTAATACACGTTCAGGTAGTAGCCTTCGCCATACGTGTATGTGCTTGCGCGGCATGCGTCGAATATGAGTGCCTCACCCTCGGCCACCTTCAGCAGCGGGGTGACGAACTTGTCGTCGGAGTTTGTCCTGTTGTTCTTGAGCAGGTAAACGTTGTCGCTGCTGGTGTAGTCGCGCTGCTCGATTTCCCAGTTCTGTTCGATGTATGAACCGGCAGGAATCTTCTGGTCCTCAAACGTAACGTAGAACTTGCTCGGGTCGAGCACAGTGGCGCTGACGGCGATGTTGAAGTTTTCGATGCCAGTTCCTGCCACCACCACGTTGCCGCTGTATGTGCCAGGCGTTGTGGCGTCGGCTGTAATCTCCAGTTCCTTCTCTTCGTTGGCGGCGAGCGTCATGCTTCCGGTCAGGTTGGAGAGGAAACCATCGGGCAGGGTCACGGTGAAGTTCTCCAGCGGTGCTCCTCCGGCATTCTTCAGTTGGAATTTCTTCGTCGTATTCTGGTTTATCTTGCCGTAGGCTATGGCTTCTCCGCTGCTCATCTTGCCGTTTTCACCCCTCACTTCCAGGATTGGCTTGTATGGCACAGGCGTAACCCATGTTCCAAATACGCTGCTGTTGCTGAAGTTTTCCCTTACTGCATATCTGTTGTAGTTGGGATATGCGTTTCCGTCTACTTCTCCTGTTATCTCAACGATTGTTGATGCTCCGACGGCAAGGCTGACGTTTACTGGGAAGGTGTACATCACGGCGTCATCTTTGCTTCCATTGATGACCGACAGACTGTAGTTCTCCATGCCTGGTGTCAGCTCAAGGTCGCCCGTATTGTCTATCGTTACTGTGAAGTTCATCGGGAACTTGCCGTTCTCGTTGCAGAGAGGGTCGGATGAGCCCTTGTATACAACTTTCGAGATGGTCATGCCCGGCATTTTCACCACGTCGGCCTGGTCAGCGCTGAAATCGTCGATATAGACGCTGCTTGCCCAGATTCCGATATATGTCTCTTCGGTCTGCTCCGGCAGTTCCACCTTGTTCCATGTATTGCTATTTATCTCCGGAGCTGAGAGCGGTGTGATTTCATCGCCCTTTACGTAGTTGTCGCCGTTTTTCGTCACCTTGTAGAATTTAATTCCCGGGGTGTCGAATCCGTATTTTCTCACGTAGATGCTGGCGTTGCCCTTCACCTTAGGTGTAACGAGAAGATCGGTAGTAGTGCCGGTGCCGCCCCAATAGCCGCCCAGTCCCTCCTGCTTTCCGCAGACCAGTGCGCCGGAGCCGTTGCGTCCATTTTCGTCCGAATAGCTGTAGTCCACATAGTAGTCCTGGTAGTTGTCGCTGTCATGATAATAGCTGACGAGATGGCCCCAACCGGATGCTACTTTGAAGTCGTGTGCCGAAATACTTATGGATTTGTTGAAATCCATAACGTAGTTCTGCACGATTTCCGCCTTTGCCGTGCTCATGCCGCAGACGGCGAGCACGATGGCGAGAAGAAATTTCAGATGTTTCATGATATAAATTGATGTTGGTTATTTCATGATTTTCCTGACGCTGCCGTCAGCCATCTTCACGATGTTCACGCCCTTATTGAGCTGTGAAGTCTTGGTGCCGTTGATGCTGTATGTCTCCTTGATTACGCCGGCGTTGCTGTTGTCTGTAACGCTCTTCACTGACAGAGGCTCGCCGATGAGTTTCATGTCGGTGTACTGGCTGTATGCGCGGAACGCACCGTCAGACGGGTCCATATACACGGTCCTTACCTGATAAGCATAGTAAGAATCATCGTCGGTGTTGTCGGATGTGTCGATGGTTATGCTGTTGCCGTCGGTCACGGTGAACTGCTGTGCCGGTATTGGCATCTTGTCGCCCTTGGCGAGTCCCACGGTCACCTTCAGATCATCAACCCAAATCGGGCAGTAGCATTGTGCGGGAGAGGTGATGCTGATTCTTGAGTTTGAGCACCATTTGTCGCCATGGAGCATTACGTCCACGTCTTTCCATCCTGTGTTTGTCAGGTCGCTGATCATATTGAGCTGTCCGCCCACGATGCTGTAGTCAGGCTGCATGCCCATGTCCTGCGACCATGTGTAGATGGTGATGACGCCAGTTGACGACTGCTTCATCTGTGCCATCTTGCACTCCACTCTTACGTTGCGCGAGGTAACGTTGCTCAGATCGAGCTGTGGCGAGAGGATGTATGCGCCGGCAAAGATGTCGTCGTTGTCGTTGCCCGCATAGTTCATCCATGCGTCATAGCCGATGGCTCCGTTCATGTATGTAGGAGACTTCACGGTCCATCCCGGAGCGTTCTTTATCTCGTCCCATACGTAGCCCTTGCCGTGCTCATAGTCCTGCATAGTGCCGGTGGACTCGATATAGTCGAAGTTCTCGTCGAGGAGTGTGATGTATTCATCAGCGTTCGCCTTGTGCATCTTGTATACGAGCACTTCGTAGATATAGGTGCAGTCGGGGTCGGTGACGGGAGTCCATGTAATCATCACATTGTCTTTGTTCACTTGCTCGCCTGTAATCACCGGAATCTGGAGCCACTCTGCATTAGCACTTGTGAATGTAGCTGCAAGCAAGGCAGCTGAGAGTAAAAGTTTTTTCATAATAATAGTTATTGTGCAACGCCTTTTTTTGTTTGAATTTTCCTTTTATATTAATTGGTGTGTGCAAAATAATTGGGAGAATGCCGACCCGGCATTGCTTTAAAGTCAGTGTCTTCTCTTCATCATCGCGCTGCAAAAATATCAATAAAATTTAAATGTCCATACTTTTTGCGGGGAAAAAAGACAAAATATCCATGTTTTTCCGTAAAAATGAAGCAAAATGCTTCGCTTTTCTCGGGGAAAACATGGATATTCTGCCGTAGTAGACGCTTTTTGGGGGCTGTTGCCGTTTGCTAAATCCTCTGCTCCGTGTTGTTGTATGTCAGCATACCTTGCGGCACGTTTTCCTTGACGCTTTTTATAATCAGGTCGGCGATGGAATGACGCACGAAGTTCTTTGTCGTGAGCAGTACTACGTCTCTCACCGGAATCGGCAGGGCGAATGGACGCACCAGTTCTTTCTGCTGGTCAGACAGCTGGCTGAGGGCGAGTTCTGGGATGAAGGTCACGCCCTGTCCGCTCTCCACCATGCGCATGAAGGTCTCGATGCTGCCGAGTGAATATTTCGACTTGCTCTCGTTGGCAGACTTGAGGTTGCAGAATTTCACAAGTTGGTCGCGAAAGCAGTGGCCCTCGTCGAGCAGCCAAAGAAACTCGTTGTTAAGGTCAGATGTCTTTATGTTCTTGTGGGAGAAGAGCGGGTCGCCCTTTGCCACGTAGGCAATGAACTGCTCGTAAAACATCGAGGTCTGTGTATACACGTCCAATTCGTCAAGCCTCACGGCGATGGCAGCGTCAATCTCCCCGCGGTTGAGCGCCTTCATGATGTCGGCGGTCTTCATCTCGAGTATGTGGAAGTCGATGTCGGGGTTCTCCTTTTCCAGTTTTGTGAAGAAGCGCGGCAGCAGATAGGGGGCGATGGTGGGCAGGATGCCGATGCGGAAGGTGCCGGACAGCGACTGCTCCTCTTCGGCGATGATGTCCTTTATCTTGTTGGCGCGCGAGATTACCTTCCATGCCTGTTCCACCACAAGCTTGCCGATGGCCGTGGGGGTGACCTGCTGGGATGAACGCTCGAATATCTTTACGCCCAGCTCCTTCTCGAGCTTCTGTATCATTGCGCTCAGTGTAGGCTGGGTCACTCCGCACATCTCCGCCGCCTTTGCAAAGTGTCTCACTCTGTATACGGCGACGATATATTCCATTTGTTGTAGAGTCATAGTATCTTCTCCTTTATTTATTATATGAACTGTCTATGTTGTTCTTCTTCCATCTTTTATGTATTTGGTTGGAAGTGAGGGCGATATCCCCTGCAAATGCAAAAGTACAAAAAAATAATGAGATTGTGCGGTTATAATAGAAATAATCAATGGTATTATAGTTTTTATGATGTTGTCTTGTTCATTTATTGCATTACCTTTGCAACCCCAAACATAAAAATCATGTTCCACTGACTGATTCTAAAGCTAAAATAATGTGGCTGCTTATAGAGACAGCTTTTTTAAAAGAAGTTCCCCTGCCGGAATCCTTGTATGGATGACAGGCAGGGGACTTTCATTTGCTTTTATGTCTTGTGGAAACAGGTCATGGCCAAGTTCCACAGTTTTTCTTCATTCCGCAGTTTTTCTTCTACTTCACGATCTTCTTGCCGTTCATTATGTAGACACCCTTCTGCAGAAGCGATGCGTTTTTGTTGGCCAGTCTGCCGTCGATGGTGTAGATACGGCTGTCGGCAGGGGCGGCATCGATAGCCGATATGCCTGTAGGCGTTCCCTCGGTGACTGATACACTGTGGAGGGCGGTGCGGAACATGTTCACCTGACTGATGTCGTGGAAGCCGATATAGTATTTGCCGTCGGCTGCAGGAATAATCTGCATCGTGTACTCGGTAGGTGTGCCCGGCAGGATAGTCGGCTCCAGCAGAGTGGCGGTCATCGCTTCGATGAGGGCGTCGTTGCCGTATTTCACTTCCATCTTCTGGTCAAATTTCGAATAGGCAGACTGGGCGGTGAACTTCACGTCGTATGTCTTGCCCTTCTGGAGCTTCACCGGTGGGGTTATGATCCAGTCGTCGGCATCATTGTCGATGCTGTACATGCTCACTGCCGTGTTCTTGTCGGAAGTGCCGAAGTTGTCCACCTTGCCGTATGACCATGTCTTGCCGTCCTTGTTGGCGTCAATCACGGTGAAGGTGTTGAACACCTGCTCATCAGAGAGGTCGGCATTGTATGGTGTGTCGTAGCCCGGACCGATGGTCTGTGTCCTCGACTGTGCCATGTCGCTCTCGCGGAAACCGTTTACGGCAACGATGCCGTAGTAGTATGCCGTATTGTCTGTAGCCGGCAACGCCTCGCTGACTGTGAGCTCGCTGATGCCCGTTGCCACTTTCACAGCGCCCGGATAGCGCGTCACGTTGTATACCAGTTCGCCCAGGAATCCACCTTTGACTCCGCCTGTCGGCGCATCCCATGTCACGGTTGCTTTGCCCGTGGCGTTGCTGTATGTGAAGCTTACGTTGCCCACTGGCAGCGGAGTATCAAAACCTACGTATTTAAGCAATTCCTCCTCGGGGCATGCTCCCTTTGAACTCTCCACCTTTGCAGCGATTACGTTAGTGCCGCCATCAATTCCCGTCACGTTTACGCTCACCTTTTCGCCAGGCATTACGGTGCCGGTTATCTTTTTGTCAATGCTGTAGTTCATCGTCACGGTGTATGTCATCTGCTCACCGATTTCGTCGCCGTTCATAGTGAGTGTTGGTGCGGTGAATGTCACGGTACCCTCTGCGCCGCCATTAGGGAACACGGCATCGAGGTCGCCGATGCGTGCCGGACCGTCGCCCTGGTCTTCAAGTGGCGGTATGCAGAGACCCACGTATGACTCGCCGTTCGGCATATCGCCTATCTTCGTTGCCTTTCCGGTCTTCATGTCAATGGTGTAGAGAGCCGAGCTGCTGCTGGTGGTCACGGCGTTCCAGTAGAACGTGTCCGTGCTTTGGTCTATTTCTCCGCTCTGCGGATAATACTGTCCGCTATCGTTCGTCAGCCCCGTCACTCCCGTGTTACCCACGAGAGTTTCCGTTCCGTCGTAAATGTCAATCTTGTAGAGGTTGCCGTCTGTGGCAACGCCGTAGAGGTCTTTCTCGCTCGAAATGCCGAGGGCCAGATATAAGTGTGTGGCTTCGCCGATTGTGGAGCGCGTGAATTCGTCGAAATTCATCTTTCCGAATTCCAGAGCCGACATGTTGCTGTTGTAGTATACGCCGTACACGTCGCCCGTCTCCACATACTGTGCCGTCTCTATCGAAGCAAGCGATGTGCTGAGCTGTCTGCGCGAATAGACGCGGTTGCCCGATGTGTAGTTGAACTCCAGGTAGTCGGTGTAGACCACGCCGTAGCCGGCGCCCGAATAGTCGCATGAGAACACTCCGTATCTGCCGTCGTGGATTCTCGAGGGTGTGTCAAAACACCCAAAAACTCACAAAGCCCTGA
>ULRN01059345.1_pt1 | contig 12733 bp, 10 predicted proteins | sample 1955461 | NCBI WGS metagenome assembly ULRN01 (sample SAMEA4835683, study PRJEB28245) | human gut metagenome | biome: gut microbiome; material: fecal sample | place: Denmark | collected 2008 | reverse complement strand
GATCCCGCCTATCGCATCATGTGCCGCCGCCGCGGTGCCCATCTTGCCTATAGCGAGATGGTGAGCGTGGCGGGCCTTGCCTATGCCAGCAATAAGACGTGGCGCCTGGTGCTGCCGGCCGACGAAGAGCAGCAGATTTGCGTGCAGCTCTTTGGCTCCAAACCCGATCAGTTTGCGAGCGCCGTCGCCGCCGTCGAGGAGCGCGTTGGCGATCGCCTGACGCTGGTCGATATCAATATGGCATGCCCCCCTCGCAAAGTCGTTACCAAGGGCGAGGGCTCGGCGCTCATGCGCACGCCCGAGCTGGCCGAGCAGATCGTCGAGGCGGCGGTGGGCGCGGCGCACGTGCCCGTGACCGTTAAGATTCGCAAAGGCTTTTATGCCGAGGATCGCAATGCCGCGACATTTGCCCAGATGCTCGAGGGTGCAGGGGCAGCTGCGGTGGCGGTACATGGTCGCTGTGCCACGCAACTCTATACGGGCCAGGCCGATTGGTCGGTCGTCGATGAGGTGGCCGACGCCGTCGAGATTCCCGTGATTGGTTCGGGCGATGTGTTCTCGGCCGAGGACGCGGCGGAGCATCTGCAAAGCTCGGGTGCCAGTGCGGTGTTCATCGCGCGCGGTATCTATGGCAACCCCTGGGTGTTCGGCGATGCCCGCGCCCTTGCGCTCGATGGCATACCGGTGCCGGTGCGCAGCTCTGTCGAGCGCCTGGATGCCCTGCGCGAGCACCTAACGCTCACGCACGAGCTATTGCCGCTCATGTCGCGTGCACGTACGTACGCGAGCTGGTATCTAAAGGGCATGCCCCATGCTGCGGCCTGGCGCGCCCAGGTGGTGCGTTGCTCCACATACGAGGAGTTCATGGCATTGGTCGATGATATCGAGCGCGATGTGGTGGCCTGCGAGGCCGCACTTGCCGCCGGCGAGTCGGTGCCCGCGCATCCGCTGGAGGCCTAACGGTGGCCGTTACCGCGCTGTACGTGCATGTGCCGTTTTGCGCCCAAAAGTGCCGGTACTGCGACTTTGACTCGCGCAGTATTGCTCCGTGCGACCTGAGCGCTGCGCTCGATGCCTATTTTGAGCAGCTTTATGCGCGCCTCGATGCCTTTGGCGACGCAGGCGCGCTTGCACAGATCCGCACCGTCTATGTTGGCGGCGGCACGCCGTCGCTGGCGGGGGAGCGTCTGGTAGAACTTGCCCGGCGTATCTCTGCGTGGTGTAAGCCCGTTGAGTTTACCTGCGAGGCCAATCCTGAGTCGCTGACCGCCGAGCTTGCCACTGCGCTTGCCGAGGTTGGTGTCACACGCGTCTCTCTGGGCGTGCAAACGCTCGATAACGCCGAACTTACCGCCATCGGTCGCATTCACGATGCCGATCGGGCACTCGCTGCCATCATGACGGTTAAGGACGCTGGGCTCGATGTGTCGTGCGACCTTATGTGCGGTCTTCCCGGGCAGACCACCGTAAGCTGGCGGCGCACACTCGATGACGCGCTGGCGGCGGCGCCGCATCATGTATCGGTGTATCCTCTCACGCTCGAGGAGGGCACGCCGCTCTATCGCATGGCGTGTCGCGACGAGTCGCTCGAGCCCGACGAGGATTTTCAGGCTGTATGCATGGATGCGGCGCGTGAGTGCCTGGGCGCGGCCGGCTATCACCCGTATGAGGTGGCAAGCTACGCGCTCGACGGCCATGAGTGCGCCCACAACATTGCCTATTGGACGGGACAGGGCTATCTGGGCTTGGGTCGCTCTGCCGCCGGTATGCTCGACGCCGAGGATTTCGATCGCTTGGCCGGGCTGTTTCCCGACGTGCCCGCTCGCGGCGATGCGTATCGCGTGCGCTTGGTGCAACGCGACGATGCCGCGACGACGTTTGATGCCGAGTATCTGTCGCGGCGTGAGGCTGCGGCCGAGGATTTGATGCTCGCCTGCCGCATGACGCGTGGCATTGGGCCCGATCTGTTGGTGCGCTCGGCTAGCTTGGTCCCCGTGGACGAGCTGGCGGCGGCCTGTGACCGTGCGCTCGAGTTGGGCCTTGCCACCTGGGTGCCCGATCATGTTGAAGGGCTTTCGGGGCGCGTCGCCTCGAAAGACGTTATCGCAGGTCGCGTCCGTGCTCGTTTAGCGCCTACCCACTTGGGTTGGCTCGATGGAAATGTGCTGTTCGAGCTGTTTTGGGGTCTAGCCTAGGCCGCTCGGGTAGAATTACCGCAATATATACGCTGCTGTGAGCAGGAGGTTGCCGCGCATGGCGACGATGAACGAAAAAGATTACTACGAGATTTTGGGTGTCTCCAAGGACGCCACCTCGCGTGATATACAGAAGGCCTTCCAGCAAAAGGCCCGTAAGCTCCATCCGGACGTCAACAAAGAACCGGATGCCGAGAAAAAGTTTAAAGAGGTTTCCGAGGCCTACGCCGTGCTTTCGGACGAGCAGAAGCGTGCGCGCTACGACGCCATGCGCTCGGGCAATCCCTTTGCCGGCGCTCCTACGGCTTCGCCCTATGGCGGCGGCTACGCCGGTAGCGCAGGCTATGGCAATCCCTTTGAGGGCGGCTTTCCCTTTGGTGGCGCCTGGGGCCAGCCGCGTCGCGGGCAGGCTGCCTATAATCCCGAGAACGGCGCCAACGTGGTCGTCGATATTAAGCTCGACGCCAAGGAGGCCAAGGGCGGTGCCCGCAAGACCGTTCGCTATACGCGCTTCGATACCTGTGGTCACTGCGGAGGCTCGGGTTCTGTTTCGTCCGAGCATGCACATACCTGTCCGAGCTGCGGCGGTCGCGGCCACATCGACGTCGACCTGTCCTTCCTGTTCGGTGCCGGCACGTTCCAGTCGGTCTGCCCCGAGTGCGGAGGTTCCGGTAAGGTCGTCGCCGACCCCTGTCCCGATTGCGGCGGCAGCGGTCGAACCCGTGTGACCTCCGAGCAGACAATTGAGTTTCCTGCCGGCACGCACGATGGCGACGAGGTCCGCGTTAGCGGCATGGGTCACGCCGGCACCAACGGTGCCTCGGGCGGCGATCTTGTCGGCCGTGCCCATGTTGAGGCCGAGCGTCTGGAAGGCAAGGCCCGTACCGGTTTTTACCTGATGGGCATCGTGGCGCCGTTTTTGGTGCTGTCGGCCATATCGGGCGTGTTCTCGGCCTTTGCCGTGATGTGCTTTATTCCGTTTGCCATGGGCCTTTTCATGGTGGTCTCGGACGGCGTGCTGCACCGCAGCCTGCTGTGGTGGAAGCGCGGCGCGATGCAGTTTGCCAACGGTTTTGCCAACGGATTTATGTTCGCGCTCGTGTCGGTTTGGTTTGCGAGCTGCTCGCAACGTGCCATGCTTTCGCCCTACGCAGTGCAATAACATCTAGCCCTCTGTTTGCGGCCGGCCCAGCTTGGGTATAGGACGCACTGTGACAATAATGAAAGTCGGAAGGATTCGGTCGTGTCGGAAAATAGGGATTACTACGAGGTACTTGGCGTCGACAAGGATGCCGACGCGCGGACGATTAAGCGCGCGTTTCTAAAGAAGGCCCGTACCGTACACCCGGACGTTTCGGACGACCCCGAGGCCGAGGCCAAGTTCAAAGAGCTCAACGAGGCTTATTCCGTTCTTTCCGACGAGCAGAAGCGTGCTAACTACGACCGTTACGGCACCGCGGACGGCCCCGGTGGCTCCGGCTATGTCGACATCAACGATATCTTTGGCGGCATGGGCATGGACGACCTGTTCTCGTCGTTCTTTGGCGGCGGTGCCGGCGGTGGCGCCCGAAATCGCCGTGAGCGTCGTCGCGGCCGCGATATGGCCATCTCCCTTTCGGTGACCCTTGAGGAGGCGGCGCTTGGTTGCAAAAAGACGATCAGCTATGACCGCCTTGCTCCCTGCGAGGATTGCAACGGCACCGGTAGGGCCGAGGGCGCACAGGAAAAGCAGTGCAGCCGCTGCCACGGCACGGGCTATGTCACGACGGTCCAGCGTTCGTTCCTAGGCCAGGTCCAGTCCTCTTCGCCTTGCCCCGACTGCCATGGCGAGGGCACGGTCATCGACCATCCCTGCGAGACCTGCGACGGTCAGGGCCGCACGCCTTCGCACGAAAAGATCGACATCGATATTCCCGCCGGCGTTTCGACCGGTCGCCAGCTGCGCGTGAGCGGCTTTGGCGAGGCCGGCCTTCGCGGCGAGCCCTCGGGCGACCTGATCGTCAACGTGCGCGTCGCCGACCACGAGCGTTTTAAGCGCAACGGTGACGACCTGTACCTCGTGAGCGATATCTCGATTGCGCAGGCCGCGCTCGGCTGCGAGATCGAGGTCGAGGGCATTATGCCCGATGAGGTCGTCAAGGTGTGCGTCCCCGCCGGCACACAGTACGGTGACACCGTGAGCGTCAACAATTACGGCATGCCGCGTATCGGCGGTGGCGGTTCGCGTGGCCGTCTTATCGTTCAGCTGCGCGTGGTCGTCCCCACCAATCTCTCCAACAAGCAGCGCGAGCTGCTTCGCGCCTTTGCCGACGAGATGGGCGATGACGTCGCATCCGGTAAGAAGTCGGTAACCGATCGCATCAAGAGCGCTCTCGACGACATCCTCGATTAAGGAGCCCGCGTGCTCGCACCTCATATCTCTGTCGTCAACCTCGGCTGCCGTGTCAACCGGGTTGAGTCCGACCGTATCACTGCCGATCTAATGCGCCTGGGCTTTGCGATGGTGGAGCCTCAGGATGCTGAGCTGATCGTCATTAACACCTGTGCCGTTACGGGCGAGGCCGAGGCCAAGACCCGTAAGGCCGTTCGCCATGCGCTGGCCTATCCAAACGAGCCCTATGTGGTCGTGACCGGATGCGTGGTCAATCTGCATCCCGAGGAGCTGCTGGAGCTCTCGGACCGCGTGATCGCCGAGCCGTCCAAGATCGATGTCGCCGAACGCGTCTGTGAGGTGCTGGGCGTTGAGTCCGATAGCGTTCCCGCCTGCAGCGACGGCGAGGTTGTCGACGCGCTCGGTCGCTCGCGTCTGGGCGTGAAGATCCAGGACGGCTGCAACCATCGTTGCACCTATTGCATTGTGTGGAAGGCCCGCGGCCCCGAGCGCTCCGTGCCGGTCGAGTCCGTGCTCGAGCAAGTTCGCGAGGCACAGGAGGCCGGCGTGCCCGAGGTGGTGCTGACGGGTGTGAACCTGGGCGCCTACGATGGCAAGAGCGCGACTGATGAACACGTCGAGATCGATGAGCTGCTCGAGGCGATCATGGAGCGCACGTCCATTCCGCATGTGCGCATTTCCTCGGTCGAGCCCATGGATATCTCCGAGTTCCTGCTTAAGGTCATGGCGCGCTATCCGAAGCGCATCGCCCCGTTTTTACACCTGCCCGTGCAGTCCGGCTGCACCAGGACACTGCATCGCATGGGCCGTCCCTATAGCGCCGAGGCCTTCGAGGAAACGGTGCGCATGATTCGCACCAACTTGCCTCAGGTGTCCCTTTCGTGCGATGTCATCGTCGGTTTTCCCGGTGAGACGGACGAGGAGTTTGAGGAGTCGCTGGCACTGTGCCGCCGTGTGGGCTTTTCGCGTATGCACGTGTTCCGCTACAGCAAGCGTCCCGGTACCCTTGCTGCCGATATGCCCGACCAGGTGCCGCCCGAGGTTATGGCCGAGCGTAGCCGCCGCATGAGGGCCGCGGCGCAGGAACTCGCCATTGCCGACGCTCGCCGTCGCGTGGGAACCGTCGAGCGTGCCGTGCTTGAGTATGGCGACAACCTGACGCTCGGTTCGTTCCATCATGCCCGTCTTGACGATACCTGTGGACTCACAGCCCCGTGCCTGCTCGATGTTGCTATCATCGGAGTCGATGATTCCGGCTTGGTCCATGCACGCAGGGAGGTTCATGGAAGCCTCGAAGATTAGACTTACCGTTCCCGAGGGTATTGACCCCTCGCGCGTTTTGGGCGCCGGCGACGGTGTCCTTCGTGCACTCGAGAGTTTGGTTCGTGCCCATGTGGTCGTCCGTGGCGACAGCATCGCCGTGAGCGGTGACCCGGACGAGGTCGAGCTCGTGGCGCGTTTTTTCGACCATACTTTTCGCGAGGCGGCCGCCGGACGCACGCTGTCTGCCGACGATGTTTCTCGCTGCCTGGCCGTCTTGCGCGACGGTGAGCACGAGGCTACGTCGCTTCGCGATGATGTGCTGCTTTCGTATCGCGGTCGTGCCATTCGCCCCAAGACGCTCGGCCAAAAGCGCTACGTGGATGCCATCCGCTCGCATACCATCACGTTTGGCCTTGGTCCCGCCGGTACCGGTAAGACCTATCTGGCCATGGCGCTCGCCGTTGCCGCGCTCAAGCGTCACGAGGTGGGCCGTCTGATCTTGACGCGTCCGGTTGTCGAGGCGGGGGAGAATCTGGGCTTTTTGCCCGGTACCCTCGAGGAAAAGATTGACCCCTACATGCGTCCGCTCTACGACGCCCTTTTTGACATGATGGATCGCGAGCGCACCGATGAGCTCATGGAGCGCGGCGTGATTGAGATCGCCCCGCTTGCCTACATGCGCGGCCGCACGCTGAGCGATGCCTTCGTGGTGCTCGACGAGGCGCAAAATACCACGCCCGAGCAGATGAAGATGTTCCTGACGCGCCTGGGTTTTAACTCCAAGTTTGTGATTACCGGCGACCTGAGTCAGCGCGACCTGGTGGGTCGTCGCGGCGGTCTTGCCGACGTTGAGCGGATTTTAGGCCGTGTCGACGATGTCACATTTTCTCACCTCGAGCGTGCCGACGTGGTGCGCCATGCCTTGGTGGGGCGTATCGTCGAGGCATACGATGCTTATGATGATGTGCGCGATAAGCGCGTGCACGACCGAAAGGAGTCCCGTTGAGTGTATTGATCAGCAACGATGCCGAGCTCGATACGCTGCTCGACGCGCAGGAGGTAGAGCACATCTGCGAGGTCGTGCTTGCCGCCGAGGGCGTTGAGCGTGAAGTTGAGATTTCCCTTTCGTATGTCGATGAGGACGAGATGCACGAGCTCAACCACGAGTGGCGCGGTATCGACCGTACCACCGATGTCCTCTCGTTTGAGTGCGACTCGGCCTTTGACGAGGATATTCCCGCCGACGAGACGCTCGAGCTCGGCGATATTATCCTGGCCCCGGAGGTCATTGCCCGCCAGGCCCCCGGCTTTGGTAATAGCCCTACCGACGAGTGCCGCCTGATGCTCGTGCATGGCATGCTGCACCTGCTGGGGTATGACCATATCGAGGACGACGAGGCCGAGGTCATGGAGGCGCGCGAGGACGCCATCTTGCGCGATCTGGCGCTCGAGCGCGGCGAGGACCCCAAGCTGGTCCACGTCGGCCCCATCACCAACCACGCCCACGACTAGGAGCCGTCTATGATTCCCGGATCGAACAAGGACCATCCGTCCTTCTTAAAGTCGTTCTCCTACGCCATGGAGGGCTTCGTCACCGCCGTTAAGACCGAGCGCAACATTAAGGTCATGCTCGTGGCGGGCGTGTGCACCGTCATTGCCGGCTGCATCGTGGGGCTCGACATTGCCGAGTGGGCCACGGTTATCATCTGCTGTGGCTTGGTGATTTACGGCGAGCTGTGCAACACCGCCATGGAGGCGATCGTCGACCTGGCGACCCAGGAGCTCCATCCGCTGGCAAAGCGTGCGAAGGATATCGCCGCCGCCTCCGTATACGTACTTTCCATCACCGCCGCGATTGTGGGATTGCTGGTATTTGCCCACGCGCTCGACTTTATTTAGAAAGGGATTTTCATGTCCGACAATATGCAGCCTTTCGATGAAACTCTGGACGACGAGTCCCTGGATGCGGTGGATGCCGAAGCGACCGAGGATTGCGAGGATGTCGAGGAATTCGATCCGTTTGAGGGCATGAGCGACGAGGAGCTCGACGCCCTGTGCGACGAGGATGAGAGCCTCGCGGGTTTTGGCGACGTGGAACCCGGTTTTCGCAGCGGCTTCGTGGCCCTGGTCGGCCGTCCCAACGCCGGTAAGTCCACGCTGCTCAACGCCTGCTATGGCAAAAAGGTTGCCATCACCTCGCCGGTGGCCCAGACCACCCGCCGTCGCATGCGCGCCGTCGTCAATCGCCCCGGCTACCAGCTGGTCTTTGTCGATACCCCGGGTATTCACAAGCCCAAGGACGGCCTGGGGTCCGAGCTCAACAAGAGCGCGCTGTTCGAGCTGAACGATGTCGATGTCGTCGCGTTTTTGATTGATGCCACAAAGCCGATCGGCAGGGGAGACGCCTGGGTTGCCGAGCGCGTCAAGAATGCCCGTTCCAAGAAGGTCCTGGTGCTCACCAAGGCCGATGAGGCCGACCCCGCACAGGTCATGGAGCAGCTTAAGGCCGCCCACGAGCTTATGGAATATGACGACGAGATCGTGACGTCGTCGGTCAAGAACTTCAACGTCGATGCCTTTATCGAGACCGTTGCGCACTTTTTGCCCGAGGGTCCGCGTTGGTTCCCCGAGGACATGGGTACCGACGCTTCCGATGAGACGCTCGTTGCCGAGTTTGTGCGCGAGAAGGTCTTGCGCCGCACCCGTGATGAGATCCCGCACTCCGTTGGCGTGATCTGCGATGCGCTCGAGCAGACCAAGAAGGTGCTGCGCGTGCACGCTACCATTTACGTCGAGCGCGAGGGCCAAAAGGGCATCATCATCGGCAAGGGCGGCGAGATGATCAAGCATATCGGCATCGATGCCCGTCGTGACCTTGAGCGCATCTTTGGCACTCAAGTCTTTTTGGAGCTCGACGTGAAGGTCAAGGCCGGCTGGCGCGATGACGAGGCGCAGATACGCCGCTTTGGCTATAACGCCGAGGACTAAGGACGCGCGGCGCACATGGCAGGCTCCCGGACATATCGTACGAAGGTGCTCGTCCTCGATAAGACCAAGCTCAAAGAGACGGACCTGATCCTGACGATGCTTGACGAACGGGGTCGGCAGGTTCGCGCCGTGGCAAAGGGCGCCCGCAAACCCGGTGGGCGCCTGGCTGCGCGCTGCGAGCTGTTCTGCACCGTCGATATGCTGCTCGCGCATGGACGGTCGCTCGACGTGGTTTCCCAGGCTGAGCTTATGGAGGCGCCGCTCGGCGCTGCGCCCGATTACGAGACGACCTGCGCCGCAAGCGCGATCGTCGAGGTCGCGCGCGTGTGCTCGTTCGAGGACGCCGAGGACCCGTTTACCTTTGCCATCACGCAGCGGGCGCTTGCCCTGGTGGGCAGCGGGCTCGACACGGCGCATATGGATCTGCTTGTGGCGGCATATGTCTTTAAGCTGCTGTCGCACGTTGGCTATCGACCCGATTTTTCAGCCTGCGTGCTGTGCGGAGACCCCATGCTGTCGTATTTTTCGCCCCGGGCGGGCGGTCTTCTGTGCGGGTCGTGCGCGTCGAGCGTTCCGGGTGCCGAGTTGGTGTCGACCGGTGAGGTCGCGTGGCTGCGCGCCCTCATGTCCATGACCTTCGATGCACTCATGGCCGAGAGGGTCGATCCCCATACCGCTGCCTTTTTGTTGGGGCTTTCGCATGTTTGGGCTGCGACGCACACCGATCAGCGCCTCCGTGCGATGGAATTCATGTTGGGTCGGTGATGATGCGCAGTCGCGGGCTGCTTGTGGTAACATACCGACCTGTTGGTACCTCGATCTTGGATGCTCGCTCCACCGGCGGCTTCCCAGTCCGAGGCGAATAGCATCGCCCGAGGGCGACAAGAAACGAAAGGTGAAACAATGACTGTTTCCAAAGAGCGCAAGGCGGAGCTGACTGCCCAGTTCGGTAACACCCCGGTCGACACCGGCAACCCCAAGGTTCAGGTCGCCATCCTGTCCGAGCGCATCAAGGAGCTGACCGAGCACATGAAGTCCCACCAGAAGGACTTCCACACCCGTCGTGGCCTGCTCATGCTCGTCGGCCGTCGTCGTCGTCTTCTCTCCTACATCAAGAAGAACGACATCGTCGAGTACCGTGAGCTCATCAAGGCTCTGGGCATCCGCGACAACATCCAGTAAGGATTTGTACATGCTAAGAGCGTCCTGCGCAGCGGGGCGCTCTTTTTGTGTAAGGGCGTGAACAATCACGCTCTGAAGCGTGGCGGGGGCAGGGGGTCCGCGTCACATGAGAAGCCCGCAGGCAAGGGGCCTGTGGGGTAAAGGAGAACAATGACACTCGTATCCAAGTCCTTTGAGCTGTACGGCAAGACCTACACCTTTGAGTCGGGCGAGCTTGCCAAGCAGGCCACCGGCGCCTGCCTGGTCAAGCAGGGCGACACCACGATGCTCGACACCGTGGTCGTCTCTAAGGAGCGCAAGAACTACGACTTCTTCCCGCTGACCGTTGACTTCAACGAGAAGATGTACGCAGCCGGCCGCATCCCGGGTGGTTACCTCAAGCGTGAGGGCCGTCCCAGCGAGAAGGCCACGCTCACCGCGCGCATGATCGACCGTCCGATTCGCCCGAGTTTCCCGGACGGCTTCCGCAACGAGGTGCACATCGTCGCCACCTCGCTCGTCGCCGACCAGGTCAACCCCTTCGACGTCATCAACGTCATGGGTGCTTCCCTGGCCATGACGCTCGGTGGCGTGCCCTTCGAGGGCCCGCTTGCCTGCGTGCGCATCGGCCGTAACGTGGAGACTGGCGAGTTTATCGTCAACCCCACCTACGAGGAGCGCGAGAACTCCGATCTGGACCTGGAGCTGGGCGGCTCTGCCGACTTCATCTCGATGGTCGAGGCCGGCGCCGAGGAGATCTCCGAGGACGACATGCTCGCCGCCATGAAGTTTGGCCAGGAGGCCCTTGCTGCCTTCTGCCAGGCCCAGGACGAGTTCGTCGCCGAGTGGGAGCAGGTCAACGGCCCCATCGTCAAGAAGGAGTACCCGCTCGACCAGCCCGTCGAGGAGGTCCAGGAGCGCATCTTTGCCCACTACGACGAGATGGCAGCTGCCCTTCGCGACGCCGACAAGCTCTCTCGTATCGGTAAGGTCGAGGCTCTGAAGGAGTCCATCCGCGCCGAGTTTACCGAGGAGGAGCAGGCCGCTTGGGAGCGCGAGATCCCCGTGGCGCTCAAGAAGCTCGAGAAGAAGGCCATGCGCACCATGGTCGTCGAGACTGGCGAGCGCGTCGATGGCCGTGCTGCAGACGAGATCCGTCCCATCATGGTGAAGGATAACTACCTGCCGCTCGTTCACGGCTCCGGTCTGTTCCAGCGTGGCCAGACCCAGGTGCTCTCCGTCCTGTCGCTCGGCATGCTCAACGAGGGCCAGCGTCTGGATACCATCGAGCCCACCGAGGGCAAGCGCTATATGCACCACTATAACTTCCCGCCGTTCTGCACCGGCGAGACCGGCCGCATGGGCAGCCCCAAGCGTCGCGAGATCGGTCACGGCAACCTTGCCGAGCGCGCTCTGCTCCCGGTGCTCCCCGACGAGAACGAGTTCCCCTACGCCATCCGCGTCGTCTCCGAGGTCATGGAGTCCAACGGCTCCTCTTCGATGGCTTCGACCTGCGGCTCCACGCTCGCCCTTATGGACGGCGGCGTGCCCATTAAGCGCCCGGTCTCCGGTATCGCCATGGGTCTGATCCAGGAGGAGGGAAAGACCGTGGTCCTGTCCGATATCCAGGGTCTCGAGGACTTCTTGGGCGACATGGACTTTAAGGTCACCGGCACCACCGAGGGCATCACCGCCCTGCAGATGGATAACAAGGCCACCGGCCTAACCTTCGACATCCTGGCCCGCGCCCTGCAGCAGGCCAAGGAGGGTCGCGCCTTCATCCTGCAGAAGATGCTCGATGTGATTCCCGAGCCGCGCCACACCACACGCAGCACCGCTCCGCGCATCGTCTCCATCCAGGTTCCTACCGATAAGATTCGCGACGTCATTGGCTCCGGCGGCAAGGTCATCCGCGGTATCCAGGACGAGACCGGCGCTTCGGTCGACATCCAGGAGGACGGCACCGTCTTTGTCGGCGGCACCGGCGAGTCCGTCGACCAGGCCGTCGAGCGCATCAAGCTCATCATCAAGGTTCCCGAGCCGGGCGAGGAGTACACCGGTCGCGTGGTCTCCATCCAGCCCTTCGGTGCCTTCGTCAACCTGCTGCCCGGTAAGGACGGCCTGCTGCACATCTCCCGCGTCGCCAAGGGCCGCGTGGAGAAGGTCGAGGACGTGCTCAACGTGGGCGACGAGGTCAAGGTCGTCGTCATCGAGGTCGACGATCGCGGCAAGATCTCGCTCGACCGTCTGGACAAGCCCGAGGCACCGGCTCGCGCCGAGGGTGCCTCCGAGGGCGATGGCGAGCACTTCCAGCGCCGTGAGCGTCCGCGTCGCGAGCGCTCCGAGCGCAGCGACCGTCCGCGCCGTCCCGGCGACAACGGAGGCCGCAAGCCCCGCCGTCACCACGACGCTGAGTAACAGCTACACATAAGCAGCTCAACAAGGGCGACTCCGGACAGGGGTCGCCCTTTTGCTTGCGCCCGAGAGGGTCGCATATGAAGTTTCCTGCTCTACAGTCCTGCTCGCACGGAGAGCACATTAAGTGCTCTCCGGCTCGTGCGGAACTCGCGATAAACTTTACCCGCGGCCCCCGCCGGGAATAGCAAAAGGGCTGGTTGGTGCGGGTTGCGATTTTGTCAGATAGTCTATTCAGTTTTCTTATTATCTGAATTGTCGATAGCCGTGCTCTTGGCATATCCCCAGATAAAACCGACCAAAATAAACCTGTCCCTTT